>Ga0209394_1000969_pt1 | contig 18775 bp, 23 predicted proteins | sample JNZ201metaG_FD_184122 | JGI IMG/M metagenome (GOLD analysis project Ga0209394, IMG submission 184122) | Hot spring microbial communities from Jinze hot spring, China to study Microbial Dark Matter (Phase II) - JNZ 20120812A (SPAdes) (version 3) ... | reverse complement strand
TTCCTAGTCAGTCGAGTCAACGCCGAGAACTACGGTGGTGAACTAAGTAACTAGTTGGTTTACTGAGTCTACTTCATTACTCTTTACGCAAAACTATCCTTAAGTACTGGTAATTCTCGAGGAATTCTATGCCCGTCAAGCGAGAAATCTCCGTGCTTAGTTCCGTCACTATTACCTCACCCCACTTGGTTAGCTTCTCCGCTATGTTGGCAGGTATTTCGCTTAAACTATAGACACCTCTAGATACGCACCTAGAAACCACAGCGTACACGTGTCTATACGTCGAGAGCTCAGGTATGTCGGCACTACACACATACACTTCAGCTCTCAGAAGCAATCACCTCAGCCTTCTTCGACTTTTGCTCTACTAGCCCCAGAAGTAGAAGCATTCCGTATATTATGGCCTCAGGTCTCACCGGGCATCCGGGTACGTAGACCACTCTATCTATTTCTACGCCGTTATCACGGAGTAGTTCCTCAAGCTTCTTAAACCCCCCTAGCGTTGAGTACGTGTCCCACCAGATACCTCCCCCAACACCGCACGATCCTAGGACTAGGATGAGCCTAGGTCTCGGCATGGCCTTAATGGTCTTTACGACTTTCGGTAATGACTCCCTAGTTACGGGGCCTGTGAACAGGATGACGTCGGCATGCCTAGGGGAGCCAACCAGCTTTATCCCAAACCTCTCTACATCGAAGTAGGGTGTCAGAGCGTCTAGAACTTCTATGTCGCAAGCGTTGCAGGAGCCACTATTGAGGTGGTATACCCACACACTCCTCTTAATTGCTCTCAGAGCTCTAGCTATGTTAACACTACTCACTACCAGCACCCAATCTAAGCTTAGCTGCTTTTACGAGCTTCTCCCTCCTGCACTTCGGGCAAACCAGAGTATACTCTTCAGCTATAGGTGAAGACTTAACTACAGTCCTCAGTTCGGCTTCAGTCCATATGGGTGAACCACATATAGAGCAGCGAGTCAGTCTATGGATCACTCTTGACTTAAGATCATCGAGTGAGGCTGAGGAAAGCTCGAACTCCTTAGTTACCTCTATAGCCCCAGCCGGACACACTTCGGCGCACATACCGCAGAAGATGCACCTACCCACAAAGTACTCGAGTGTAACCTCCTTTCCAGCAGGCTTAAGGGTTAGAGCATTGGGTGGGCAGACCTTCACACACGCCCCACAGCCCCAACACTTCGATGGATCTATCTTCACCGCACCTCTAAACTCGGGAGTCAGTAGAGGTGGCTCGTAGGGGTACCTCCTAGTGACCCTCCCAGTCCTTAAGGCTATTTCGAGGATCTTAGCTATAGACATGTTGAACACCCTACTTTAGTCGGATAACCCCCATCCTACCAGATTTCACGTCTAGGACGATAGCCCTATCTGTACAGGAGAAGCAGGGGTCTATACTAGCTATCGTAAGTGGTGCGTCAGCTAGAGGGTTTCCCCTCAGCATTGCTCTCAGCGCAGGTATGTTCTGATATGTTGGTGCTCGAACTCTCCACCTATACGGCCTGCCGACTCCGGTGATCACGAAGTGTACGTCCTCCCCCCTAGGTGCCTCGATGGCTGCCACAGCCCTCCTACCTGGAGGTATATCGTACTCTTCGACCATTATACTACCATCTGGAAGTACGTCAATGAGCTGCTTTATTATCTCGATGCTCTCAAAGACCTCGTCAACTCTAACAAGTAGTCTAGCTAGGTTGTCTCCCTCAGTATACAGTGGAACCTTAAACGACACCCTCCTATAGGCTAAGTACGGATAGTCTTTTCTCACGTCTCTGTAGAGTCCTGAAGCCCTAGCGACAGGACCTACGACACTGAGGGCTCTAGCTTCAGCCTTAGTTAGAACTCCAGTACCAGAGGCCCTCGACTTGATCTGAGGAACGGCTAGCATAGCCTTAACTAGCTCAGTGAACTCCTTTCTTAAGTCTGTAATTGTTTTGAGAACTCTATCGATCTTCTCTGTGTTTATGTCTTTTCTCACACCACCGATTAAGTTAATTCCGTAGGTCTTCCTAGAGCCAGTTAAGTACTCAGCTAGGACCATGACCTGCTCGCGGATTCTCCAAGCGTGCATAAATCCAGCATCATAACCCAGTAGATGGGCCGCAACACCAAGCCAAAGGAGGTGGCTGTGGAGCCTCTCTACCTCAAGAACTATCGACCTAATGAATTCAGCCCTCTCCGGAACTTCTATACCTGCTGCCTTCTCAACCGCCATTACGTAACAAGAGGAGTGCACAAACCCGCATATACCGCATATTCTCTCAGCTAAAAACGGGACTTGCTTGTAAGTAAACCTCTGCGACTCAGCTAGCTTCTCAATGCCTCTGTGGACGTGGAACCCCCTATACGCTATATCGACTACTTTCTCACCTTCAACGTATAGCTCGAAGTACTCAGGTTCGTGAAGTGCCGGGTGATAGGGGCCTACAGGTACACCAGCTTCCTCCGGGAGCTCTTCTCGCAGGACCCTAGAAGGCTTCTCATCGTACTTAAACTCCTTTCTCAGCGGATACACTCCGTCAGGCCAGTCCTCAGGCAGAACTAGCCTTTTAGTGAGCCTACCTCTAAAGTCAATCCCCAGTAGGTCGCGGACTTCAAGCTCGCACCAGTCTGCTGCTGGAACGTCTGGAACTATAGAGGCAGACCAGGGGTCGCCTTCGGGAACTAGTACTCTTAAGACCACATCTACCCCTTGTTCGTCTAACCCGAATATGTAGTAGACAGCGAGCATTCCACTAAGCTCTCTCTCGTCAACGCCAGCGCAAGTCCTAAGGTAAGCTCCTGAGCTATATAGAGCCTTAGCCACGGCTCTAACGCTTTCTCTAGTTGCTCTAAGGTACACTTCAGAGTCTTTTACTTCTTCAACAACTGCTCCGAGCCCCTCTAAAACCTTGACTGTGTTTGAGAGTACTGATTCGTTTTTCATAGCCCCAACCCGAAAGAGAGAACTAGAGTCAAGGATAAAGAGAAGAGTGAAACATAGAGAAACCTAATCGCTAGGTCAACCCTACTCCTCCCAAGTATGGTGCTAACTATCGTGTGAGTTACCCACGTAATCGGGGTTGCGATAACTACAGCCATGAGAGAGCTGAAACCGCTTAGTCCAACAAACGAAGTTAGTGCGAGAGCCGTTAGAGTAGCGGAAACAAGCTTCTTTAGAACAGACGAAGTTGTTGCTAAGCCAAGTAGAGGTCCGGCGAGCTCTATATTCACACCAGAAGCTAGCTCTGGCTCGGCTTCAGCTATGTCGTACGGTACTCTACCGCTAATAACGTAAGAAGATATAGCTAAGACAGCTGTTGCGATGCTCTTCGAAGCTAGAGAGCCAGCACCAGAGGCGAGAAGAAGGAAGGATAGAGCCAGAAAGGGCTCGGCCGAGAGCATCAGGGAGAACTCTCTAAAACCACCTACTATAGAAAAGACGTTGTTTTGAGATACGGCTCTAACGATTGCTAGAGTCGTTACAATACTAGTTAGCACTATGAAAGTCACAGCCTCAAGAAGGGCGGTTTTTCCAAGGCCGTAGCTCGAGATGTGAAGCAAGATAGTTGAGGACGCTATTAGCGTAAGAAGCTCTAGTGCTGTCACTAGAGTATACCAAATGCCACCTACTGGCACAACGATCTCCTTGGTGAAGAGCTTGAGTATGTCATACCACGTCTGGAGTATCGGTGGTCCTATCCTTGTGTGAATAGCTGCTCTAATCTTTCTCTCCAATCCGTCATATACTGGTGCTAGTGCGAGAGACAAGATCGCGACGGCTATGCTATACAGCACCCCTCAACACCACAACTACCAACATCGCTATGGTAGTTAAGACTCCCGCCAGTAGTGACGAAAAAGCTACTGATGTCTCGAGGGACCGCCTAAACCACTCGAGGTACTTAATTGCGGTAGTCGTGTACTTCCTAAGGTCAAACTCCACTATGGCGAAGTACTGTGGGAGGTTTATTACGGCCCTCACGACCTTGGTGAATATGTAGCTGGCTTTAGACCCCTTTTGCTCCGGTAGTGGACCACTCAGCTCAGTAACTTGATCGAAAATGACTAAGCTATCTACAAACATGAGCTTCTTGATGTACTCCTCCATTCTTCTCACTACACTCGACTTAACGTGGCTCAGGGTCTAGCACCTCCTAGCCATACTTCGTCTTTTCTACCGCGCTTTAGAACCGTGTAGGTGATCCACCCAGCAATACCGAACAGAGCACTGAAGAGAGTGAGCAGAGCGAGCACCTGCGGAATTAGGTCGACTATGGGACCTGGGGCTATGCTCCCGATCACGTAGTACGTGAGGACTAGTGACGATACAGATAGGGATAGCACGTAAGGAGCTAGCTTCATGCCAGATGGGTCTAGCTCCTCGTACCTGTATGTCGGGTTCCCCATATGGGCTAGAAGGTATCTAACGCTGTACCCTATAGATAGTGCTACTTCAAACGCTATAACTAGTGTGATAGCTAAGTAGACCCAGGATGCCGGTATGTGGCTGGCCAGCGTCATGAACACTATGAGCTTACTTAGGAAGCCTAGTGTCGGTGGAACTCCGACTAGTGAGAGAACGGACATTAACGCAGAGAGAGTCTCACTGGGGGCTATTCTAGATACGTACCCGAGCTTTTCTAGAGTTCTTGTGTGAGTGAGTAACTCAATTACACCGGAGTCCATGAACAGAGATGCTTTGTATATTGCATGAGCGGCAGCGTAGATAGTTGCAGCCGCCAGAAAATCTGGCGAACCCGACATCACGTACAGCCCTATGAGTATAGTCATAGCGCTTGTATGGGATATGGTGCTATAGGCTAAGATCCTCTTGATATCCGATTGAACGAGAGCCTGGAGGCCTCCGTAGATAGCCGTTAAAGACCCGAACACGAGGCAGGCCGCTACAGCAGCGTCTACACTTACCGTCTGCAGTAGCGCAAGCCTAACTAGACCGTATACTCCCATCTTAACCATGAGACCTGAGAGGACTGCTGACCCAGGCGATGGAGCCATAGAGTGAGCGTCTGGGAGCCAGAAGTGGAGTGGTGCCACTGCCGCTTTCGCCATAAAGCCCAACATTGCGATGACCGTTAGAACTGGTGAGCTTAAGTCGAGCACTAGTGATGTGAGTGGAGTACTCATTGACGGTCCTAGACCTGTAAGAGCTAGCAGTAGGAGTAGGGATAGGTCTGCTGGAACCATAGACACTATAAGGTATCTGAGTCCGGCTGACCAAGCCCTGGGGTTTACCCCAATCATGGCGTCGTAAACTACTACGAAGAACCCGAGCATCTCGGCTACTAGCCATATAGCAACTAGCTCTATTAGGTACTTAGATGTAAAAACGAGTATAATAGAGAGAGTAAAGAAGTCTACAAGTGGCTGTAGAGCTCCAGTACCATACTTCCTATTTGAGTATCCTGGCGTATATAGAGTAACTAGGGAAGCTGTTACGACGGAAACTACGAGGAGTACCGACGGAAATGTCTCCAAGTACCAGCCGTAGAGCAGTAGCAGGAGAACTACGTAACCGAGGACTCTCAGTGTAGCACCTAATCTACCTGCTCTAAAAGAGCCTAGGTTGCCGAAGAAAAGTAGCGATATCGAGGCAGCGTAGATCGAGTACCTAAAGAACTCTATCACTAGGTCTCACCTAGTTGGACGATACGTGCTAGTGCGCGCTTCTTTACTTCATCTCCGACAACTCTAGGCCCTCCTACTAGTATGGCCCTACTTGGGCACATCGCTACGCAGGCCGGCGTTAGCCCATCACTCCTCAGCGTTCTACACAAATCGCACTTTATTGAAGTCCTTGTAACTTCGCTGTAGTCCGGTATACCGAACGGGCAAGCGTATAGGCAGGCCATGCAGCCGATGCACTTAGATAGCTCTACATACACCGCACCCTGTGAGTCCCTCCTCATAGCTCCCGTTGGGCAAGCCTCTATGCACGGAGCTTTACTGCAGTGGAAGCATGATATCGGTCTCTTAACGCCTCCTCCAAGCTCGTAGAGCTTTATGAAAGGACCTAGCTCATGTATGAACTCGCATACTGCTTCGCAGGTTTCGCATCCCATACACTTAGAGTAGTCAATTACTCTCAGAAGGATTCCAGTATCGGGCACTCCCATCACCTCGACACGAGAGTTTTCACAGATAAAAACCTATCTATCTCCTTTGCGGCGTGTAGGCCTAGCCTAACGGCTTGACCTATCTTCGAGGGGCCTGTAACAACATCCCCAGCTGCGAAAACGCTAGTGCCTGGCACGCGGTAGGTTCTATCTACAGCTATCCTCCCGTCTTTACCTACATACTTACCAATGCCACCGCATTCAGAGGCTACTGGTGGCGTAGGGATCTCGCCGATAGCCGCTATGACGACGTCAGCCCCTACCTCGAACTCGCTCCCGGGAATGGGGACCGGTCTCGGCCTGCCGGTTTCGTCTGGCTCACCAAGCTTCATTTTCTGAAATACTAGACCTCTAGCGACGCTGTTCTCCGCGATCACACTCTTTGGTGCGGCAAGCTCTATCCAGTTCACACCCAACCTCATAAGTCTCCTCACTTCGTATTCACCCGCTGGCGCCTCCTTTATCGTCCTTCGGTAGACTAAGTACACTTCTTGAGCTCCCTTCATTAAGCTCTCTTCAGCAGCATCTATAGCACTCAGACCCCCACCTACAACCACAACTCTCCTAACGCCACCCAGGTGGCCTGCCTTAAGGCCTAGCTCCTCGAGATGTAGGTCGAGTAGGAACTCTAGTGCCGACATAACGTTCTTAGCGTCGTCACCGGGAATACCGAGCCTCCTAGAGCGCCAGGTCCCAGTAGCGATGAGTACGGCATCGTAACCTTCAGTAAGCTTGAGCATGTCTAGCGAGTTGGAGGCTAGCTCGTCACCCTCGTCCCGCCTCTCACCGCAAGCTACTTTAGTGGATAGAGTAAACTTAACACCGAACTTGTCCTTAAGCTCCTCTACTCCCTCCATAACGCTGTCCAACGGGATCCTGTACTTGGGTATAGCGAAAGTCATCATGCCACCGGGTAATGGCAGCTTCTCGTATACGTCAACCTCGTATCCCCTACATACAAGAAAACCTGTCGCAGACAGCCCTGCTGGACCCGCACCAATAACCGCTACTCTAAAGCGGGAAGCACCCGGCTTCTGCCGGCACAGGAAGGTGAATCTCATTTTCTCCCACTCAACTGGTGTTCTAACCTTTTTAAATACGTTACTTTACCGCTTATACTATATAAGCAAGACATAGAGTCACACCCCGATTACGGCTTTAACATAGTCGGCGTAGTTCATTCCTGCGCTACCCACACCAGCTACGGCTTCACTCACCTCTGGTACCGCTATTACCGCAACGCCGAGTAGGATTAGTGTGAGAGTAGTTATAGCTATAACTACGTTAGGTATCCAGCAGTTCAGTAGTCTAGAATCTTCCCTCACTTTCGGTGCTGACCTGATGAGGTAGTTCATAAGCCTAACGTAGCCTATCCCAGATATACCTGTTGATGCTACGAGGACTATCGCACTCACTAGGTAGCCTACCTCGAGGACTGCCATGAATATGAAGAGCTTGCTCCAGAAGCCTACGAACAGTGGTACTATCCCGAACAGGTTGAGGAGGCCGACTATGAAGGCCGAAGACGCTACCTTGCTTCTCCTCAGAGCACCAAGGCTCTCTAAAGACCTACCGGTAGCAACAACCGCTATACCGGCAGTATAGAAAAGGAGGGCTTCACTAAGGGAGTTCGAAATAAGCTGGAGAATTCCCGCAGAAACACCTCTCTGAGTACCAGTAGTAATTGCCATGAACGCTAGACCCATGTGGCTGATCGTGCTGTAGGCAACGAACTTCTTGATGTCTGTTTGAACGAGCAGCAGTAGTGCTCCAACTAGAGCTGAAACAGCTCCTAGTACATGGAGCAGTAATAGGATGTCGTACCTCAAGGCCTCCATGACGCTCCCTTCACCGAATAGTGTGTATAGAAACCTCATGACTCCGTAGGCACCTATGAGGTCAATAACAGCTACGAAGAGAGCTGAAACAGGTGTCGGTGCCTCCGGGTTGGCGTCCGGAAGCCAGAAGTGGTTGGGGAATATGGCGGCTTTAAACGTGAAGGTCCAGGCAGACAAAGCTATCGCTATAGCTGACGAAAAAGCTATATTACCGAAGATTCCCCCACTATACTCAGTTACTGCCTCCGGAAGCCTCGACTTCATGGCTATGTCAGCCATATTGAGGGTTCCGTAGGACCCGTAGACTATGAATGCTGCTAGTAGGTATAGTGAAGTAGCTACTATACCCACTATCGCGTACCTAATCGAAGCCTCTATAGCTTTCGGGTTGTCTCGGTAAAAGGAAACCAAGACGTATGCGGAGAGAGATAGAACTTCGAGCATGACGAAGAAGTTGAAGATGTCTCCAGTGTATAGACAGCCGACAGACCCCGCACCTAGAGACAGCATGAACGTGTAGTATAGGTACTCACCACGAGACCTAACCATCCACGTACTATATAGAGTGGACATAGTGAGTATGAACATCGATAGGAGAGCTAGAGAGCTACTCAAAGAGTCTACGGTGTACACTATGCCGAACGGGGGCTTAAAGCCGCCGAACCAATAGGTAACTACTTTACCTCCCCGAGTCTCTAGAGCTACAGCTAAGGCCATGAAGAGGCCGACTAAGGATATCGCAAATGCGTAGACTCTGAAGTACTTAGGGTTTTTGACTACTAGTGAGAGCCCGGGTAGGAGGAATGCAGCACCCATTAGAAATAGGGGCAGTAGCCCAGCTAACAGCACCCCTCATCACCCGAAGATCTTTTGTGCGTACTTCTCGAACTCCGCTGATATCTCCTCTCTAGCTTTAAGTGGCTCGAACGTTCTTGCTGTAAGCCAGTGCACGTAGAGAGTCTTCCTCCCGGTATCGACGTCTACTACGACAGTACCTGGTGTATTTGTTATAGAGCCAGCTATTAGGGTCATACCGTAGCTCGTGCTGACGTAGTACGGAACCTCGACGATAGCCGGTGAGATCCCCATCTTCCTACTCAATACTATCTTAGCTATTCCGATGTGTGCTCTTACTTCCGCTACTAGCATGTAGTAGAAGTAGTAGCCTGATAGGTAAGCTAGCCGAATAACGTCAGACGCCCTTAGGTCTCGCGAGATCATCACTGGCTTAACTACAGCTGTCGCTAATGCTGAAGCTACGACCCCTAAGGCTAGGCTAAATGCTGAGGAAGCTCCGGTAAATACCACGTAAAACGCGTATATCATCGAGAAAACGGCTAGGTAGCTCAAGACTCTACCCAACTGAACCACCCTCTACGACTCTAACGTGAGTTGTCTTGTAGTGTCTGTAGTACATGACTATCAGACCAACTAAAAACATGTAGACAGCTAAACCGATTACTATAGCGGTTAGAACTAGAGCCTGCGGCACTGGGTCGACAGCGGTCTCAGAGAATGTGGCTAGCTCACTGGATTCTTCCGGCACTGAGCTAAGTACTGCTATTGATGGGTAAGTATCGCTCACACGTCTAAAACCTATCGCTATAGCGAAGCTGTTTAGAGTGTCGGAGAATATGGTTAAGCATATGAACTTCTTCACTAGAGAAGGCCTCGTAAAGACGCCGTAAAGAGATATCCCTATGTTGACTACTAGCGAGAGAACTATTATTGTGTATAGAGTTACTACTGGGTCACTCATACCACTCACCCTTCCCGAGAGCTTCCTCTACTTCACTCTCCCTCAGGGAGAGCACTATGAACGCTAGCGAGAGTCCGGCTGCGACAGCTAGTGCCTCAAATAGGTTGAAGAAGATTAGAGTTCCGCCCGTCGGGCGATCGAGTAGCCAGGAAGGCATCGATAAAGGTGAGCCCTCTCTAGCTATGTTTTGAAATATGTAAGCGTGAGTGCCTAGTGCGAGACCTAGCACAAGCAAAGCTACTGAAGTTGTGAGTACCCCGACTAACCCGATAGACCTGAGAGTGAGGAGTCTGCTACTAGTGATGCCCTTCTCTATGACGAAGTCTAGAGAGAATACTACGGACATCAGCACTAGTAGCACAGCTATGAAGGACCCTCCCTGGAAGCCACCCCCAGGTGTGAGGTGTCCGTGGATAGCTATTGAAATACCTGCTATTAGTATGAGGGGTGTGAGAACCCTCGTAGAGGTCTTGACTATCTCGGAGAGGCCTCTCCCACTTAAACCCAGCTTCTCCCGGTATCCTCTAAACACTAGAGCAACCCCCACGATTGACACGAAGAGCACGGACGTCTCAAAGAACGTGTCGAGGCCTCTGTAGTCCCAAACTATTGCTGTAACAGCCTCTAGAGATAGAGCACTTTTAGTGATATTCCAGGGATTGTACGTGTTGGCTAGGTAAGAGACTGCTAAGTCCCTAAGCCTGCTTGGAGCGATAGGACCTAGACCTCCAGCTCCGATAGTGTACGCTAGAAGAACTACCATTAAAGCTATAGAAACAGCTATAACAGCCTCCCGCAGGTTCAACTCTCATACCTCTCAGTCTTCTTTATTAGCAGAACTGTGACTGCGGGCAGTATTCCCACAGAGACTGGGATGTACACTAACACTATGTCTGGAGCCATTAGAACGTAGTAGATTAGTGCGTACGCTGTACTCTGAACAGCTGAAAAAACCACTGCAGAAAGCATGTCTCTAGATCTTACGGCTAAGAACGTCGCTATTATTGACAAGAGAGCGGCCACTGCGGCAATCGATATGGGCACGACTTCCACTACTCATCACCCCTATCTCTTAGGGCGTCATGAAGTATGGGTTCCCTTGGTGCTTCACCGGAGAGATAGGCTGCTCTCGCTATAGCGTGGGAACCTGCTTGAGCTAAGACCATCAGTAGTATGCTACTAGCAAAAGCTGCTCCCGCAAGAAAGAACCTGGGGGGACCTAAATAGTCCGCACCTAGAGCTACGAGAGCGGACCCTATCATGGGGACTACGGCACCTCCTATAGCACCAGCTGTAGCTGCGTGAAGCCTCGTAAAGAAGTTCGGCAGTCTGAGTAGACCTATGGCACCCACGAAGTCGTAGAAGACTCCAATAGAGATGAGGACTAGACCTAGGGTCACTAGGACGAGGTCTATCAACTTACCCACCCATCTCCTTAGCCTCCAGGTACTTCGCTATGTAGATATCGAAGGCGTATACCCAGAGAGCTAGGGCTAGACCTGATACTACCATGAGGGGGGACCTAAGGAGAATAGATAGAACAACCATGAACGCCGCTAGGTCGTACCCTAGGGAGTCTACAGCTAGAACTCTATCCGGTATTGTAGGTCCTCTAACAACGCGAACTACGTAGAGCAAAAACGACGCCACATATAACGGGATGAGTACGGTCAGTACCGAAGTAACTAAAGCCTCTATGTTCATACACAGACTACCGCAATCATGCTACAACCTAAAGCATATAAGCTTTAGAGCTCCCACAAAAGCAGAACTACTAGAACTATTGAGTAAGGTAGGAAGCCCACAAAAGCCGGCTCGAATTCTCTCAGAGACACTTACTTTAGAGAAATAGTTCAATGCGGCAACTATCACACAAACCTAAAGATGTCGATAAGGTGTAGCTAAAGGCGGTTAACCCCCGTCCTCTTATACCGTTTAGAGCTTGCAAGAAGCTGGATTCAGCAACTATTGCTCAGGGTAGATCTATCGACATCAAAGCTGGGAGTGTGGAACTGCGTTAGGTGGGAGCAAGCCGGTTAAACCAGCTAACTTCGGGACCTTGGAGTATCTTACGTATTTATGCTCTACACCTAAGCTATGTAGGGAATAAAGCGTCTAGACTACTTGAGGTCTATACTTTTGAGTATGTCGAGAAAGACGTTGTTGACTCAGTATTAGGTTCTGTCTCAAGGGTTTTAGGCTTTGACTCTCGCTACGCTGGGATACTCACGTTGCCTGAAGAAATCTTTGATAGAGCTCGAGGTCAGTACATGGCCGAGCCTGCTACGAGGTTAGTAGCTTACCGCAAGAGCCCCAACTCGGTGGGTCTTCTACTAGCTGACGCCGATGCCTACGTACTTGGCCTCAACTTCGTCTTCGGTCTAGCTATTCCGGAGTTAGAGGTCGCATCGGTCTTCCTTAAGAGGTTGAGGCTGTGGACGGGCAGAGGGAACTACGTAGTTAGAGTCGTTAAGGAAGTGCTTCACGAGCTAGGGCACGTCCTAGGGTTAAAGCACTGCAGGAACAGAGAGTGTGTAATGAGCTTCAGTAACAGCGTATTCGATGTAGATAGAAAGCGCTATATGTTCTGCCGGAGCTGTGCGCAAACGCTGAGTAAAGTAGGTATAGAACTCCCGAAGGAGTATGTTATCTAGGAAACACCTCTAACTCTAGGAGAGAACCGCAGCGTGGGCAGACCCCGGGAGAAGTCCCCGCGTAGCCACAGCTCCTGCACCTGTATGAGTACTTACTGGGTCTACTCTTCTCTACGTACTTAATTCCGTGGACTTGAATCCCGAGGGATAGAGCTACGTCTTGAACGAGCTTGTCGTCTGTGTAGAGAATGACGCTACCGCACTTCTTCTTAACGTACTCCGCTAGTGCTAGAACCTCTATATCGGTTTGAGTGAGCTCCTTGAGTAGGCCTAGCTCTCTAGCTTTAGACTTAATAGATGCTACATGCTCACTAGGTGGAGAAAGCACTACTAGCTTGCCTGAAGCTTGAGCGAACTCTAGCCGCATCCTGCTACCACTATCTAAGACCTCTCTCACGACTCCCTCAGTTGTGTAGAAGAGCCCGTAGCTCAGTTCAACTCCTGCGAACATAGCCGCCGAGTCCAGGACTATAGTACTCTTTCTGCAGTCTACAGGCATCTCTCGAATACCTTTGAGAAGTAGTCTTCAGCAAAGAACCTAATGACTCTAGCGGGCTTAGGTGCCTTCGAGATAGTGACCGAAGAACCCGGCTCAAGCCTTAGGAAGAGTACTCCGTCTAAGTATAGCTCAACTGGGTGTGAGTCACCTCCTACTTCAACAGTTACCTTAACATAGTCGGGTAGGACTACGGGTCTAGAGCATAAAGAGATCGGAGCTAGAGGTGTGACCACTATGGCCTCCATGAGGGGATCCACGATAGGCCCTCCCGCTGCTAGGCTGTATGCTGTCGAGCCTATAGGTGTAGACGTTATCACTCCATCTCCCACTACAGTGAGCACTCTCTCCGGTAGACTACCGTGAGAGTGCTTCATGACCCTGAGTCTACAGACCTTGCCTCTAGAGTCAGATGAGGTCGTTACTACCGCGTCATTAAGTATGTAGGGTATGTTCCCAACACCCTCGGTCTGCACTGCTAACCTCATGTACTGGTGCATCGAGTACACACCACTAAGAAGCCTATCGATCGCTAGTGTGAAATCGTGTGGTGGGACATCAGCCAGAAACCCCCTCTTTCCGTGCCTGATCGTTAGAATAGGTACCTCTAGGTCTCGAAGCAAGTGCATCGTCCTAAGGATAGTTCCGTCTCCACCTACGACAGCAACTACGTCTACTTTGTCTACTCCTAGGCTGAAGTACCTAAGCCAGTCGATTAGGCCCTTAGTGCGAGAGTCCATGTAGACTCTTAAGCCGCGTTTCTCAGCGTACTCAGCTATCCTAAGAGCTAGGCTGAGAGCCTCGGCACTGTTGAGCTTAGGAACAACTCCTAAAGACTTGAACCAGCTGGTGTCGTACAGAGTTTCAGCCCCACAGAGCTCTAGATGCGGAGAGCCCGGCTAGATGCTCCGGTGCTTTAATAATATAGTACCCCAATCGCACTATCTCGATTTTACTAGTCTCTCGAGATATCGTAGCGAAACTACTTATGAAATCCTCTAGAGTTGCCAGCACGCTGGCCCATTTAATAGCCTTCACCACGGCTCCATCATCAATAAATCGAGTGCGGTATTACCTTATAAACGTTTCCACTATTCACTAAGCTTAACGCTAAACCCTTCTTCCAGTCCCGCCTCAGCTGGTGATCGATGCTGGGTTATGAGTTTGTGATACCCGTAGTCCACAGGAGGACTTCATGATACAGGCTCTCTCGTAGTACCCTCTGATTGCTGACAAGAATGGGTATAAGCCTCAGCGAAACGTATTTTGCGGTAGTAGGCTGGTGGTGGAAGAGGTTATTAGGTTAGCTGAGTGTGTGGAAGTCGAGAGTGTGAGTGCTGAGAGAGCTATTGCGCTACTTCGAAGCCACGGTCTCCTCCTACCTAGTCATCTCGCGAAGAGCGACCGGCTGCGTAAGGTAGTTAGGGTCCCAGTAGTAGATGGTACTACTTCACTAGCTTCCGATGTCCTGCGTGAATACGGTATCTCTTCGATACCCTGCGTTGATGTTTTTAAAGCTGGATTTAGGAGAGTACGCTTTACTGACTTACTCCGCAGTGTTCTCCCAGACGAAGTATTGCGTAAAGTGCCGAGGTCCTATCAGTTAGTCGGCAGTATAGCCATTATCCACCTCCCTGAAGACCTTCTGAGCTACGGCTCCGTAGTAGGTGAAGCAATAGCTAGAGTTTCGCCAGGTGTAAAAGCTGTTTACACTTCAATAGCTACAGAGGGTGAGTTTAGAGTCAGGAGGTTAGCTAGGATATGGGGTGAAGACGTGTCGGAAACAGTTCACACTGAGTACGGAATTAAACTGTGTATTGACATAAAGAAGGTTTACTTCAACCCAACGCTATCTTACGAACACTGGAGAGTCTCCGAAGAGGTTAGAGACGGAGAGAGAGTGCTGGATCTATTCTCTGGGGTTGGACCTTACTCTCTTCACATAGCGTCGAAGAGGAACGCTACGTGTTTCGCTGTAGACTCAAACCCGTGGGCGATAGTGTACTTAGTTAAGTCAATTAGGCTAAACAAGCTGAGGGGTAGGGTAGTGCCCGTGCTGTCTAGAGTTGAGGAGTTTTTAGAGCTAGCTAGCGAGGAAGCCTTTAGTAGGGTAATAATAGACCTACCGCATAAGTCTCTCGAGTACTTATGCGACGTACTGAGAATTCTCTCATGCGGTGGCGTAGGGCACGTCTATGCTGTGAGTAGAGATGAACCCCCTGAACTCAAACCTCTTAAAAGCGCTTACATCACTGAAGTCAGAAAAGTTCTGGAGTACGCACCTAGGAAGTATATCTATGGCTTAAAGCTAGTTAAAACATGCGGTAACACTAAAAAGACCCCTAGCCCCCAGTCCTGAGGATCGATCACTTTTAATAAGTAGACTATAGTCAAAACTGAGGTTTCTCTATCAAGCAAAACCCATAGTACTTCTCGAGCCATCAACTAAACACTAGTTAAAAAGAGAGCTAAACTTAAAAGACACTAACTCTTACGAAGTTAAATAATCGAGTATCTTCTTGAACTTCCTTAGGTCCTCTATTCCCTCCTTTAAGTACTCAAGTCCGTACTCAGTAATGCTGTAGAGCTTTCTTGCGGCTCCCCGCTCACTGGTCTCCCACTTAGATAGTACCATACCCTTTTCCTCAAGAATTGAGAGTATGGTGTATATAGCTGAACCGGGGACATCGATGTCTAGCTTACTCTTGAGGGTTTCTCTTATTTCACTGCCGTGAAGAGGTTTCTCCTCTAGTAGCTTCAAGACTAGTAAGTGTAGTGGTCCTCGAACAGGGAAGTGCTTGTGGTGCCTATGGTGTTTGTGGTGCCAGTGGTGGTGGCAACCGTGGTGCCCTTTGTGGTGCTCGAAGAACTCCTCGTGCTCTTCTCCAAGTTCCTCTGGTTTCTCTTCTTCGTGGTGTTCTTCGTGGTGCTCGAAGTGTTCTTTTTCGTGCATGGTTACACCGAATATAGTAAGTTACTGGAGTTAATAAATTTTTTGACACAGTAAGTTACTTATCACCATAGTGATTGCGAAGTCGGTTTCCTCTTCTACTGCTCTGCTTTAGTGAATGCCTAAAGAGGGTAGCAGGCTTTTATTTAACGGAGTTAATAGTTCATAGTGATTACAGATGGGAGTGAGTAAGGCGTCCGAGTTTTTGATTAGTGATAGAGTCATTAAGATCGCTGATAGAGTCATAGCTGTCGGCGGCTCCATCCCGAAGCTCAAGGGTGGAGAAAAGCTGGTGAGATACACCAACTCTGTTTGTCCTTACTGTAATGCTCTTCTCCCAGCTGTTGTCGTCGAGAGAGATGGTAAGTGGTTCATTAGGAAGATCTGCCCCGAGCATGGTGAGATAGAGGACGTCTACCAAGGAGATGCTGAGTACGCGAAGAGGTTGGAGAGGTTCTTTATCGAGGGGAGGGGGCCTAGATACGCATATACAGACCTCACGGCACCGTGTCCGTACAGCTGCGGGCTCTGCCCTATACACATGAGTCACACGGCTATAGCTAACTTAGTAGCTACGAATAGATGCGACTTAGACTGCTGGTTCTGCTTCTTTTACGCAGAGAAGAGTGGCTTTGTTTACGAGCCGGACTTGAGCCAGATCAAGTACATGATCGAACAGCTACTGAAGCAGAAGGTAACGCCCGTAATTCAGGTAACCGGTGGTGAACCTACGGTAAGAGAAGACCTACCGGAGATCATCAGCTTACTCAAGAGTATGGGGGTTAAGCACATACAGCTCAATACTCACGCAATAACTTTCGCAAGACTGTACATAGATAAGGGTCTGGAGGCAGCCGCATCCTATGCTCGCGACTTGAGGAGTAGGGGAGTGAACACGGTCTACATGAGCTTCGACGGTGTTTCACCGAGAGCTAACCCCAAGAACCACTGGGAGGCTCCCTACTCTCTAGAGGCGTTTAGGGCTGGGGGTATGACTAGCGTGGTTCTAGTTCCAGTAGTCATAAAGAACGTGAACACCGAGGAGCTTGGAGATATAGTGAGGTTCGCTGCCTTAAACCAAGACATAGTGCGTGGTGTGAACTTTCAGCCAGTATCTCTCACTGGGATGATTAGGAGGGCTGAGAGAGAGAAGCTGAGGATAACCATATCGGACGCAGTAAAGCTTATCGAGGAGCAGACCCGCGGACAGATCAAGAAGGAGGACTGGTTCCCAGTGCCAGCATCAGTCCCCATATCGGAGTTCATAGAGAGGCTGGCCGGGGAGTTCAAGTTCGAGATGGCTAACCACCCGCAGTGCGGTGTAGCTACATACGTTTACACTAGAGTTCTAGATAGAGATAGTGCTGAAGTGGAGTTCATACCTATAACTAGGTTTATCGATGTCTACGGGCTCCTCGACTACCTAGTGGAGAAGTCAGAAGAGCTTAGGGAGGGTGGGATGAGGTCTTTCGTAGGACTGAAGCTGGTAGCCAACTTAGTCTCTAAGTACGTTAGGTGGGGTGAGGTACCGAGGGAGTTGAGGAGTGTGTTACCGAAGATGCTGGCGAACATATTCATTAAGAGGTCTTACGAGGCTCTCGGTGAGTGGCACTACAAGATGCTGTTTTTGGGTATGATGCACTTCATGGATCTATACAACTACGACGTCGAGAGAGTGATGAGGTGCAACGTACACTACCTCATGCCCGACGGGAGGGTTATACCGTTCTGTACGTTCAACGTTATGAGTGATGTCTATAGGGACTACGTACAGAAGAAGTACGTACTTCCACTAGATGAGTGGAAGTCCAAGATGGGGAGCAGTTCACTAGAGTCGATAAAGTACAGAAGAAGTGCCGAACTAATAAAGAAGCTCACTTCTGGAGAACCCTACGTCAGGGCCTATCGGCCGTGGCTCCGCAGGTGGGTAGACCTCTATCCGTGGATTAAGGAGTACTCTTCGAGATAGACCTCTTTTTATTTAGTACGTCTAGCAGCTTACTAAGCTCGTCGGAAGGCATCCTGAAGTAGTGCCTTTCCGCAGGGAAGTAGCCAGACCTCACTTCATCAGCGTAAGACTTGAGAGCAGCTTTAAATACCTCGTACCCTTCAGTATACTTCTTTACGAAAGGTGGTGGACTCGTGTTCAAACCTACGAGGTCGTGGAAGACCAGTATCTGCCCGTCGCAGTGGGGCCCGGCCCCAATGCATATCGTGGGGACCTTGAGTGCTTTAGTTACTTCTGCCGCTACCTCGGATGTAGTGAACTCTATCACTATCGAGAACACACCGGCATCCTCAAGAGCCTTAGAGTCTTCATAAACCTTAACTCCATCTTCTGCTGTCTTCCCCCTAACTCTCATACCTAGAACTAAGTACCTCTGGGGGTTGAGTCCTACGTGACCCATAACCGGAATACCTGCCTTCACCATCGCCTCGACTTTGTCTATTACCTCTACACCACCCTCGACCTTAACTGCGTCCGCACCCATCTTGATGTACTTACCTGCGTTTCTAACAGCTTCCTCGCGGCTTATTTCGTACGTTAGGAAGGGCATGTCTGCGACGACTAGAGCTCTAGGTGCTGCTGATACAACTGCTTTGAGGTGGTGAGCGACGTCTTGGAATGTAACTGGAAGCGTCGATCTGTAGCCCATGACAACCATCCCGAGAGAGTCTCCGACTAGAATTCCCTCGACTCCCGCTTCATCTGCTAGCTTAGCGTGGATGTACTCGTATGCTGTGACCATGACTATCTTACTTCCTTCCTTCTTCAGCTTTATGAAGTGGTATGGTGTAACTTTATCTCTAGACATGCCTACACACCACCTCCAAGCTCTTGATTAAGTAGTATAGGATTTCGTTATAGGGTGTAGCTACGTTCAACTCCCTACCTAACTTAACAACAGCGCCATTTATGTAGTCTACCTCAGTCTTTCTACAC
>Ga0209394_1000968_pt1 | contig 18787 bp, 16 predicted proteins | sample JNZ201metaG_FD_184122 | JGI IMG/M metagenome (GOLD analysis project Ga0209394, IMG submission 184122) | Hot spring microbial communities from Jinze hot spring, China to study Microbial Dark Matter (Phase II) - JNZ 20120812A (SPAdes) (version 3) ... | reverse complement strand
GTGCTAAAGAATCTGATCGAAGAATATCGAACAAGGTTGAGACAGCTGTTATTAGAGTTAGAAAGGTTGGAGGGTTTAATTATCTTAGATACCATTTTAACACTTCATGCTAATGCTTCGGAAGCACCTGTTGGCTCTGAATTGTTTATATTTGGAACACTTAATGCAGAAGACGGCTCCCCCATTGCGGGGAAAACTATAACAGTTTACCTTGATGATCGAAAAGTCGCCTCATTTGTTACGGATAGATTAGGTTTATTTAAGGGGTCTATCAAGATACCATACATCTATAAGCCCACTATTTCATTGTTCGCGGAATATATCCCTGAAGCTGAAGATCGAGGAAGGTTTAGAAGTTCGCGATCTAATGTTATATTATTGCGGTTAATGTATAAAGTTCCAATAATAGTGGCTTGGTTAAATAGTTCAGAAGTTAAACCCTCCGATTCGTTCGAGGTTAGCGGGCGAATAATTGGCGCGGATGGTATTGTGAAAATGATATATGTGAGTTTTTTGGGAATGAACTTTAATACCAATGTATCTAAGAGTGGATTCTTTAGGATAATTCTGGGAGTCCCGGAAAATGCTCCAACAGGGCGTCATGAGATTATAGTATATTCTAAGCCTCACGCTATAATAGCTCCGGCGAGTAAATTGCTTGAGGTTACGATTTTTAAGATCAACGCATCAATCATCGTGGATATTCCCAAAGTTGTATGGGGATGCTGTCAGATGCAAGTGCATGGAAAAATAATCTCAAAAGAATTGAATGAGCATGCACTTACTTCTGGGACTATAGTGTTAGAGATTTTTGACAAGGTTTTACGTGAGACGATAGAGGGTGGCGATTTTTCATTCGATATTTCTATTCCATGCTATGCTCCTACAGGCTACATTACTATGAAGATAACGTATATTCCCAGTAGTGTAGTCTATGAGGGTGAGACAATTATTGAAGAGGTACTATTAATCAATCCGTTAATCGCGTTTGTCCCGGTACCGATAACCGTTTACTTTGTAATTATCACTGTTAATAGTTTGTTAAAAAGAGTAAGAGCTCGGCAGAATGTTGCATCCGAAACTATTGCTATTGAAAAGTCTGAGATTACCTTAATTCATGAAAAAGCTATCACCGAAGTCACGAAAATTTACCTTAATGCTATTCAGATCATTGAAGATTTAATAGGAGTTAGGAGAAAGCGAAGCGATACAATTAGGGAGTTTCTTGATAGGGTTGGAATATTTCTCGGTGGAGCAGCTTTGGCGTTTGAAGAGCTTAGCTACATGACTGAGGCAGCGATATACGGTGAAATTGAGCCGGATTTGGAGCTGGCGAGACATTTGCTTGACCAGATTTTGAGGTGGTTAACATGAAGGGCTATGCCATAGTTGTAGGGCTTATTGCTGCCACCATCGTTATTCTATTGTTGATAGTTGTCATTCCTCCACCAGACGACTTTAATTTCTACAATCCCTATTGGAATGGCCTTTCTAGATTTTCATCAGAGCTTTGTCCTCACCATCTGGACTCCATTATTGACCGGCGGCTGCTCATGGAGTCAACAAAGTATATCCTATTCATTATTGGTCCTGAGAAACGGTTCGAGATAAGTGAAGCCCACTTTCTCAGATTGCTTATCGAGAATGGAGGAATAGTGGTATTGATGGATGATTTTGGGAGTGGGAATTCTCTCTTACAGTTGCTTGAAATATCTTCGCGTTTAAATGGTTCAATATTACTGGATCCGCTTTTTAAGGAAAAAATGGCGGCATTACCAAAGATTCGTATGCTATTCATGAACGTTAGCGACGTGGTGCTGAATTATGCAACGGTGATCGATGATTGTCAGAGAGCCATCGGATATAGTAGTTTCTACGCGTTTCTTGATGTTAATTCAAATGGCATTTGGGATGAGAATGAGCCCAAGGGTCCATTGACTGTGGCATGTGAAGTTCCCATAGGAAGGGGGAAACTTATTGTCATTTCAGATTCAAGCATCGGGATAAATTCCATGATTTCTATGGGATCAAATGTCGAGTTCTTGAAAGAGTTAATTGATGACAGGGAATGTTTTGTTGACAAATCTCATTGGAAGCCAAGTCAATTTATGATAGTTAAGGAGGGTTTAAATTTGCTACTCCTGCTTTTTTCATGGCCTGAGGTCAGATATGCTGTTATAATTGGTGCAGGGCTAGCGCTTATAAAGCTGAAGTTGGGGAGACCCGTTAGCGCTGGGAAGAGTGAGGTTGATAAAGTATTAATGCAGAACCCAACATGGAATAGAGAGGTTTTGGAGAAGTTGTGGAGGGAGATGTGCGGTGAGCGCTAAGTCAGCAATTAATCGAGTTGTAGCCGAAGTTTCGAAGTACATCGTTGACATGAAGAACGTGATCGAACTTATGCTCATAGCAATGCTCACTGAGGGCCATATTCTTCTTGAGGGGCCGCCGGGGACGGGTAAAACATTGCTTGCAAAGACTTTTGCGAGTACAATTGGGGGAACCTTTAAACGCATTCAAATGACGCCTGATCTTTTGCCAGCAGATATTCTCGGAGTAGTTTACTATGATATGGCTAAGGGTGCTTGGAGTTTAAAGAAGGGACCAATTTTTGCAAACATTGTTTTAGTTGACGAGCTTAATCGTGCGACCCCGAAAGCTCAAGCGGCCTTGATTGAGGCCATGCAGGAGAGACAAGTCACTATTGAGGGCATGACGCTGGAGCTTCCAAGGCCCTTCCTGGTCATAGCAACTCAGATGCCGTATGGTGCTGAGGGAACATACCCCCTTACCGATGTACAGCTTGATAGATTTGCTTACAGCGTTGATATAGGGTATCCTGGAAGATCCGAGGAAATAGAAATAATCACGAGGATAGATGAGCTTGAGCATCCAACCATTAAGCCCGTAACTTCCCCCAACGAACTTGCATCATTAGTTGATCAGGTTAAGTCGGTTAAAGTGTCGGATTCCGTAAAAAAATACATCACAGATCTCGTTGGTAAATTGAGGTCAGCAGAGGAGGTGCAATCACCCCCAGGCCCCAGGGCGAGCATCTGGCTATATAAAGGATGCAGAGCTGCGGCTTTTCTTGAAGGGAGATCTTATGCCATACCAGATGATATCAAGAAACTGGCTGTTCCAGTCCTATCACATAGAGTTAAAGTGAAGCCAGAGTATCTTGCGGACGGATTAACAGCTAAAGACATTATTTATAAAGTCCTCGAGGAGGTGGAGGTCCCATTATATTGAGACCTACCTCAAGAGGATGGAAGATCATCATAATCGTGGCAATGCTCTTAGCATTCTCCATGCTTTTTTCAGACAATATACTGACCATTTGCTCCTTGCTTCTAATAGTTCTCATCTTAACTATGCTTTTACACTTGATGAGGAAAGTTGATAAGGTTAAAAGGGCGGTTATCGAGCCATCAGCCTTAAATCTTAAGCTGGTGGCGGGAAACGAAGGAAAGGCTTTTCTCAAATTTCGATCGGAAGTGGAATTCAAAATAGATGTTAATGAGAGCTGGATAAGCTTTCGGCCCGACACTATGCGGCCTCTTGAGATGATTGCCACTTTATCATTAAAGCCTATGCTCAGTGGAATCTATGAGCTAACAAGTTTAAAGTTAAGAGTATGCGATTCTCTCGAGTTTTTCCAAGCTCATTTGGAAATACCTATCCAGCTAAAGCTCGAGGCTTATCCCCGTGTCTTTCCTTGGATATCAGAGGCTCTTAATTTGCTAGAGGGAGCAAGGGTGGGATCGGGAGATGCACCTGGCAGAAGGAAAGGTAGAGGCCTAGAGTATCTCTGGAGCAGAGAATATCAGGTTGGTGATGACATCTCATTTATTGACTGGAAGGCTACCGCACGTCATCAAAAAATCTTCGTGAAAGAATTTCTCGAGGAAACTTACGGATCAACAAAGTTGATATATGATGTTCGCGCTCATGGCCCTATCACAGGAGACGAATGTTCAGCATATTTCCTCTCAGCAGTGACTTTCGCTTCAAAAATTGGGTTGCCGATAAGTATTATAATAAAGAATGGAAATAAAGTTATTGTAAATCGTGAGAACCTTAATTCTGCTGAGGCGCTAAAGCTAGCTATAGCTTACATAATGGAGCATTATTTGGCAGCTAAATGGAACATTTACGAGCTTTTTGAGCCCAAGTCAGCGCGCATATTATTAAAGATCTCCAAAGAAATCGGGTCAAAGGCTTTCATGCGAATCGCTGAGCTGAGGCTAAGTGAGTTTCTAAAACGCCTAAACGAAGTTCTCAGAAATGATAAAGGATTAATCATTTATATTGGCTGTATCCTCATAGACTCGGATTTTGTTAAGGATCTGGCTGCGGAGATTTCCAATTTAGGTGGGGATATAATCGTGCTATTTCCTCCAAAGCCATGGCTTGATGCGAAAAGTTTGGAAGAGGCTTATTTAATGTACCAGTCTAATGAAAAATTGCTCAGAGCATTAGAGAAGATGAGGGTAAGTCTGATGCCCGGGGGATTTCGTAACTTCTTAACGCAAAGGCATTAGTTTTCCACCCTTGAGGAGATAGTCGTAATGTGTTGGAAGAGTTTCTTCAAGGCTTACCGTTGTTAGGATTATTGTTACAAGTTCCTCCCTATTAATCCGCTTAAATAGCTCAATCAATAACTCACTGTTCTCTTCATCTAGACTTGCCGTTGGCTCGTCGGCCAGTATTATGTCTGGGCGATTCGCAAGTGCTCTTAGAACCGCTATTCGTTGCTGCTCACCACCACTTAGCTGGCTTGGATATCTCTCGGCGAATTTGATCATGTTAAATTTTTCTAGGAGTTCTAGTGCTCTTTTTCGTCTTTCATCTTTCTTTACGCCTGCTAAGGCCAATGGAAGTTCTATGTTCTCCAATACGGTTAATGATTGTATAAGGTTGAAAAATTGAAATACAAATCCTATGTGTGTTAACCTTAATTGGGAGGATTCTTCATCGCTAATTTTTGAAGAATCTTTTCCAAGGATTATTACTTTTCCGCTTGTTGGCCGATCTACTAATCCCATTATTCTTAAGAGAGTGGATTTCCCTGACCCGGATTTCCCTCTTATGGATATGAACCCCCCTATCTCTACCTCAAGATTTATGCCGCGTAAAACGGGCTCATTAGGATTGTATGCCTTCCAGACATTTATGAGTTTGACTGCTTTAATGATGCCATCGTCCATCAAGCTTTCGCTTAACGATTCACCCCCTAAAATTAATAACTTATCCAGCACCTTAAAGACCTGGTTTGATGGAGCTTCTGGCTCTGGCCTTTAGAAGCGTTATCGCTGACATCAGGAAATCCATGCTCTACATACTTACCATAGGCTTTCTCTTAATGACAATCTCTGCACCACTTGTGATAGCGAATGGTTATGCCGAGAATTTTGGTATCATACTTCCCAAATATGAGCAGAGCAGATTTTTCTTGATTAATGCTTCGGCAACTTCACTGAGCTGGAGTACCGTAGATTATTCAATCACCGAGCAATTAGCTGCAGTGGGCTTTAAAGATCTCTTTCCTCAAATTTTACTTTACTCGTATGTGGCTGTAGGTGATAATTTTTTCGAGATTAGAATTAGAGGTGTTGATAGATTGGATGAATATTTTCGGCATAATGGATTTCGGGTTAATGGTAGTATTCCATCTTCGAGCTCGGATGTTGCCATTGGAATCTTAGTTGCAAGGAGATTTAATGTTGAAAAGGGCGCTTTTCTAAGAATATTTTTGGACGATGGAAACTATAGAGACTTTAGAATTTCAGGAATAATTGATTGTGGATGCCCATCCGACGAAGAAGTGCTGATGCAACTCTCCGGAGTCTGGGATATTAGGCCTGATAATTTAGGCAAGGTTTCATTCATAGAGGTTATGGAATTGGAAAAAGCTAATTTGAGCGCATTATATTCTTTAGGCCTTAAAGTATTTGATGAAAGGCCATTTTATCAGGCTGCCTACGATCTAATTTCCAAAACGCTTAATTCTATAAGGAATTGGTCGGCACCATTACATCTTCTTGTGCTTGCTGCAGTTTACTTTACTTCTATGAGAATTATAAGAGAGTCTATGAGGGATAGTGTAATACTCAGGTGTATCGGAGCTACGCGTCGAAAAGTTTTCAGTTACTTGTTTTACAGATGCTTGATTGTCACCATGCTTGGAATTTTTGTCGGGTTAGCATTTGGAGTAGCTTCCGCTCAAGTTGCTTTTAGACTTATTTCGATCGTTTTATCGACTGGATCTTATAATCCTCCAAGTCTTGATTTTTTAGATATAATTCGGCTGATGGCTCTTTCGCTACTTTCATCTATTGCTGGAATACTCTACCCCCTCTTCAAAGAGATGAAAAAGCAGTTAGGTGATTTGGCATGGCAGCTTACCTATCCGTGGTAAGTCTCAGAAGGATAGTTCCGCTTCTTCTGATGCTTACTCTAGTAGCCGCAATGGTCTTCTTCACTTCACTGTATTTCAATGGTCTCTATAAAACGGCAGTGGAGTTGGTTGGTGATGGTAGGGGCGTTTTAATAGTATATAGTGCTGATGCTAAAACTCCGCAAACAAGCATAATACCATTGTCCATATACGATAAAGTCAGCGTCATTGATGGCGTCGAGGATGTTAGCCCGGAAGTTGTAGCAATAGCTTTGGCCGGGGATCATGCTGTAATTGTCAGGGGGGTCGACCCGAGTTCCTTTCAAAGAATTTGCGGTATCAGGATTACTAGTGGGCTTTTTGAGCTGAATAACTCCTGGTCCGCGATCATTGGGCGCGATCTGGCTAGGCTTCTTGGAGTCAACGTGGGAGATCGCATTATTCTACGTTCCGTCTTCACGAATAACTTCCTTGAAGTAATTGTCCGGGGGGTTTTTGAATCGGGATCTTCGTTGGATAGTGAGCTAATTGTGCCGATTTATGCTGCACAGTGGTTGCGGGGGCTGCCAAGGGATGCGATATCATTATTGAGAGTTAGGATCGATGAAGAGAGATTGTCAAGGGAGAGTTTATTGCTATATTTGCGTGGTGAGAAGGAGGTTGAGAAAAAGTCCTCCGCAGAGCAGCCGTCTATAATTCGTTTACTAACAATTCCAAGAGCTGGTGAATATGCGAGAAAGTATGCTGTTAAGAGTCCGGAGGAGAGCATGAAGGACTTCCTTGAAAGGAGTGTCCGTATGAACGAGACTGTCATATGGGGGATTCTCATAGTAATCATCTCTGGATGCGTACTTTTAATCTACTTAGTGATTTCGCTGGTTTTTATATCGCATTCTAGAGAGCTCACTGTGCTTAGCAATCTTGGAGCATCAAAAAGAGGTTTAACACTCTCGTTGGTTGCCTTCGTTACATCACTTTCTGCATTATCAACTGTCTTTGGATTCGTGGTGGGTGGTGCGCTATTCATGGTCTTTTCGGAAAGCAAGCTTTTGCTGCTTGGTCCGTATATCGTGAGACCATCGTTCAGCTTTGATGTCTTGGTTATGTTGATCTCAGCGATGATCTTTATCTCTGCTATTAGCGCGTGGTTTGGATTAAATAGGGTTTTGGGTGATGGATTAAGGGAGGGTTAATGTTTTGAGAAAATCGTTCTTCTACATATTCTCGATACTTTTCATATCAGTATTTTTACGTCTTTACCCGACAATTATTACTGGTCTTCCGTTTTCAACAGATTCGTGGCCGCTGATAAGGAACTCTGAAAAGATCATGGAGTTCACTCCTATCCACTTGCAGGGCGAAATTTTTGATGGCTACAATATTTACTGGCCTATAAGCCAAATTTTTGGTGTAGTGTCTTCGGAGGTTCTCTCAGTAGCTCCAATAGACATTATGCGGCTCTTCATACCGTTTTCTGCCAGCTTATCCCCCTTAATGATTTATCTTCTCGTGAAAAGAATCCTGAATAATGAGCTTTTGAGCTTTATGGCTGGATTATTGTTTGCAGCTGGCGGCCCGCATGCTATTTTTACAGCCGGTGTGACAAAAGAGTCCTTCACAAGTATGCTTTTCCTAGCCTCCCTATACTTCTTTCTATTCTCCAGGGGTATCACAGGATTTCTGGCATTTTCGGTCACGTCGCTTGCAGTCATTATGGGCCATCATCTGACATATGTTGTCTTAATAGTGATATTGGTTAACATATTCTTTGTGGAGGCATTCTTACCTAAATTGCTTAAGGGAAGCTTATGCGAGAGGGTGGGTAAGCTGGTTTTCCTGATCACGGCAGGATTAACTTATTATGCTACCTATGCTTCAAGCGGATTGAAAATTACCTTAGACTTCTCGGATCTGTTGTCAGCGTTCTCCTTTCAAGTAATATTATTTATTGCAATGTTTTATGTTGTTGTAAGACCTATTTCCAAGCTTTTCCTAATACTATGGATATTTAACGTTTTGGCGGCCTTTACAGGTCTTGTGATAAATCAAATTCGGCCCTTCGTGGCTGGATCACCGCAATTATCGCAACAAGTTTTCTTTTACGCATCAATGCTCATTTTCTTAGGTCTTTTTGCTGCCATCGGGATTTATGAAGTGAAAAAAAGCGGGGTTGATAAGAAACTGTATCCCATATTGTTCTGGCTTTCATCCACTTTAGGACTCGAAGCTTATGCGATTTTTGGCGCAAATCCCAGTTTCTCCCTAGTGCTTGCATATAGGCTACCGAATTTTATAATCCCTGCCGTGGGAGTCATGGCGGCGGCATCAACTCTGGCTAATGCAACTTCACGCACCCTTCGATTAGCCTCTTCCATCTGTGTGGTGTTTTTGGCATCTACAATGCTTATGCAAAGCTATTCCGCCATTGTTCTTCAGGAGAATTATTTGGGCTATCATTGGCTGTATCTTCCTCAAGATTTTCAGCAGGCTCTTTGGATTAGGGATTATGATGGAGACGCGATTGTTTACGGTGATCTAAAGGTTGCTTATCTGGTTAAAGATTATTTTGGCTTAAGGGTCGATTCCGCAAAGGGTTACGCCATTTTAGCCGGGAACGAGAAAGGCGTCCTCGACGGGCTTTTAATGACCTATCAGGTCATGAGGAAAAACGGTTATGTGCTTGGACATTATGGCGTTGAGCTCCCGCGAGGATGGGAGGAAAAGCTAATGGGGAGAGACGTGCTGTATTCTTCCCGCGGCAATGTGATCTGCTCGCTATAGGGGGCAAAGAATGCCTTAAACCGGCCCATCTTGACCACATTTCATGGTATAATAGAGCACCTTTATGCGCATAAAAAGGATATAAATAGGATGATAGCAATTGCTTTAATATCAATGACCATGAAGGTACTCTTATTTGATAATTCCCCTAGTAATTTCCATAAGTTTACAACATGCATCAGAGATTATCTTGTGGATATAGTTCGCAGGTTGAAGGTTAGAAATATCTGGCAGTATTTGGATCCGCCTGTTAGAGGTTGGCTTGATCTCGCATGTAAACTCAAGGGAATTAAGTTCAAGAGTAGGGAGGTTCTTTTAGTTTTGTGCAGGATCTTAAGTAGGATTAAGCCCCTTCTCGATTTTCCGGGTCTAATGGCCGCTATTGGTGCTAGGTATGCTTGGAAGTCTAGCCAATTGGCGGCTAATTGGGGCAATAAGAATGCGGAGAGTTGGAGGAATGATAAGGCCTTTAGTTTTTACTGCGGGCTGATTTCATTACAAGTTTCCAGAATACTTCCTGGGATGATCTCCCCAGAATTGCATTTTCTACAAGACGTCGTCCAGGGAAGGGGTTTCAAGAGGATCCTGGGGCTCTTCAGAAAAATACTCTAAATGATATCTGTGATCTTGGCCGGAGGCTATGCTAAGAGGCTCTGGCCGCTAACTACGAGTATCGCTAAGCCATTATTGCCTATTGGAGATAGATTTATCATAGACTACATTATGGATAAGCTATTAGAGCTTGATGAGGTTGAGAAGATTATTGTTTCAACGAATATGAGGTTTAAGGATGATTTTGAAAAGTGGGCTGGACGATACAGTCCTAGGGCGAATTTGGAGTTAATGTATGATAAATCTTATCGAGAGGAGGAGAAGCCTGGAGCCGTTAGAGCTCTGTCAGATATAGTCTCGAATTTGGAGGATGATTGCTTGGTCTTGGCTGGCGATAACATTTTTACCGATGATTTAAGAGGATTGATCGCGAAATATAGAGCACATGATGCAACGATTGTCGGGTTATATGATGTTAAAGACTTGCATCTGGCCAAAAATTATGGAGTGGTATCTGTAGGAGATGATTATCGAATTATTTCGTTTGAGGAAAAGCCTAGATGGCCGAGGAGCACGCTTGTAAGCACGGGAATATACCTTTTTCCGAGGAGCGTTTTTCCCAAATTTAGGGAGTATCTCGGAGCCGGCCATAATCCGGATGAGGTTGGGAGATTTATAGGATGGCTTATCGATAAGGAGCCTGTCTACGGCTACTTGCTTTCAGGAGAATGGCATGACGTTGGCACCTATGAAGAATATAGGAGAGCTAGCGAGCGCTTCCACATTTTTGTAAAAGGATCAAGCTGAATTGAGAGCAACATCTTAGATTTGCTTCCCTAATGATTCATTTAAAATGTCTCATCACGATAGAGTTTATTTGCTGCCTTTTAGTGAAAAATAGGCTAATACTCCTAGAACGATTATAATTAGGAGATAGCTCAGGTCTATGTAGAAGTAGATTGGTGGAGATGCTAGATAAAATGGTAAAGGGAAAGATTGTGAATGCTTGCTCCAATCCATCGATGTCCTTACAGCTTCCCAGTTCATCCAAACGCTTATCAGGCCTATTAGTAGTAGAAAGACTATCAACCCGATCTTAGAGTTATCTGTAACGAGCTTCAACCGCCTCGAATCTCAAGTTAATGTGATGCCCTGTACTTATTAAGTATGCCATTATCAGCAATAAGCGCAGTAGGCACTTTCCGGCTGAGTAATATTTAAGACTATGCTTTTCCCTTAACAAGTATTTGAAGGCATGGTGATGTGGCTTGAGTAGGGATCAGCTTTTTGGAGCATTATTAGTGGCTGTTTCTATTATTGTGATAATCATTTACGCGTGGATTCTCTTTTTCACACAATGGTCCATGCTTTTGATGCAGGTAACGTTGATGGTAGCTGTGGCTGGTGTGTTAGGGATATTGGCTTGGATAGGATATACCCTTGCTACGACGCCTCCGCCAAAGCCCATTGAGAAGATAGAGGAGGAGCTGGAAGAGGAGCTTAAGAAGCTGGAGGAAGAAGCTGGTAAGGAAAAGGCTTGACCATAAGAGCTGATGGCATGATACTTCAGAGACTAAAGCATTAATTTGGTAGGAGATGCCGGAGCTTCTCCTGCATTTCTCAATAATTTTTACGGTTTCAGCTCCGTTAATCGGTATTAAGCGAGGGTTACTTGTAAGCTTCATCGCGTTACTACCGGATATAGATGCTCTTTTCCAAATTCATAGATCCATGTCACACTCAGTAGTAATTCTGTCAATCGTGGCGCTGATCATCATATTAACCTCCTACAAGATTCGGAGGGGGTTGAATTTCGCCATAGCATCGGGCCTGGCTCTCTTAAGTCATCCATTACTCGACGCCTTTCAAGACCAAACCCCATTACTTTACCCGATATCGATCTATTCCTATCATATCTCACCCGAGCTTTTTGCCATTATATCTAAAGACATTTCGCTTAAGCCGTCAATTTCTGTGACAAATGAGCTTGTCGAGTTTACCAGTTTTCAAGTGCTGGATGCCCCCATCTTCACGAGTCAGGGATTCGTTATTTCGCTAATATTGATTGGTGTTCCGCTGATTCACGCCTTACTCTCCCACATGCACGCGCCAGCATCAATTCACGTCGCTTCGATGATGAATGGTTCCAACCCGGGCTTTAAAAGCGATGGAATTCCTACTTATTCTGAGGCTGTTGAAGTACGAGGAAAAGCGATAAGTCGAGATGATGTCACAATCCTTATCCCGACGCTTAATGAAGAGAGGGCTATTGGCAGAGTTATTCAAGAGCTTGTTGAAAATGGCTACGGGAAGATACTTGTAGTTGATGGATATTCCAGTGATCGGACGGTTGAGGTTGCTCGTGAAAATGGTGCGGAGGTTATCTATCAGGTTGGTCATGGAAAGGCTGCCGCGATTAAGACTGGATTAGAAAAGGTTGATACGCCTTACGTCCTCATAATGGATGGCGATGGCACATATAATCCGGAAGATATCGAAAAGCTGCTTAAAGCAGCTGAACACGGGTATGATGAAGTTATCGGATTCAGGGTCAACAGGAAAAACATACCGAAGCTCCATAGAATTGGCAACAAGATCATCAGCACAGTCATAAGCCTATTGATGGGGCAGAGAGTGAAAGATCCTTGTAGTGGAATGTACTTGCTGAGAACGGATTTTGCTAGGAGCCTGGAGATAACGGCTACCGGTTTCGACATTGAAGCCGAGATAGTCTGCCAATCGCTGGCTCATGGTAAGGTTGCTGAGGTTCCAATAAGTTATCGAGAGCGTGTAGGAAGGTCCAAGCTAAGGACATGGAGTACGGGCTTCAGAATATTGTTAACAGCTTTTAAGATAGCATGGCTTTACAATCCAATAATCCTCTTCTCATCTCTTGGAACAATACTAGGCTTAGCCGGATTAATAATATTGACGTGGCAGCTGTACTTGAGATACGTTTTCGGAGAAGCTGCATGGAGCGTCGGGTGGACATGGTTCGGCCTAGTCCTACTGATACTAGGCGTTCAAGCCTTCACGATAACCATAATATCCCTGATGCTTAAGAGGATGGAGCGAAGAATGATCCAGCTATTTAGGGAGAGAAGGGCGTAGCATCCTGCAGCTCTATGAATGCTCCGAAGGAAACGTCGATAGTGTTAGAGAGCCTAGACGATATGATTCTTGATCTTTTGATGCGATAAGTTATGAGTGAGTTGAGGTTTAAGGATTTGTTAATCAGGCTGAGGTTTATTCCGGTACTACTCGCATTTACACTCTTCATATACTTCCTTTCCAGCATAGCTCAAGGCGTTCCCATCGAGGAAGCTTACATATGGTCCACCAGGTTTGATTACCTATTTTGGGCCATAACACTTCTGACATGCCTCTCAGTTTATCTTGATGTTAAGGTATTTTGGAAGCAGTATAGCTATGCTTCAACATACCTCATAAGCCTTGTAGCAGGCCTGGCCATACTTGTTAGTAGGGTGATCCTACTCCTAGCAAACGTCTTTTACAATGCACCATTCAGTCTAAGGCCCCTGATTGGCCCGATATATGCCGTCGAGCTCGCAATCATGTCTTTCGGAATTATAACAGTGAGTGCTCCCTTGGCGCTCATCGTAATATTATTCCATAGCATAGTTGGTAGGCCGATAATATGGTTTGAAGCTGAGCCGCTTGACGTGTGGTTCAACAGGTTTATGAGGCGCCTTGAGAGCCAATGGACCATTTTTTGGTCTCGCGATGTCTCTTATCTAGCTACGGCATTCCTCTTTGGATTTGCTTTTAGGCTCATTCCTGAGGTATTGTGGTGGCCATGGCATATAGGCTGGGATACGGTCGAGTATACTGCCCATCTAATGGATTTTTCCGAAAGGCTCAACCCCTTCACGTCATATTATTGGATGGGGGGCATGAGGAATATACCGCCATTGCTGAATATTCTCCTACTGCCATTGACCTATACTGTTGGAGCGTGGAATGCTTTCAAAATCTACCCACCGCTGGCCTTCGGGCTTCTCACACTTTCCTCGGCGCTCTTCGCCAGGAAAGTCCTCAAGCTCGGGAGAATCGAGTCTTTCTTGGTTTCTCTCGTAACAGCCCTTTACATACTCAACTTAAGGATCTCATGGGATTATCAGAGGCAGTTGCTGGGCTCCATATTTATGATCCTAGCACTGATAGCGCTTGAGACGTGGAACGCGAGGAGCTTCAGGATGGCAGTGATCTCCGGGGCGCTATTACTATGCTGCGCATTAAGCCATGAGGTTACAGCCTTCTTCGCATTATCGGTTTCGGCCGCGTTGATCTACTCGGCGTTGAGGGAGCGTGATCCCGGGAAGCTCTCCACCGGGGTGATCGGGTTAATGGTCTCAGCAACCCTGGAGGCGTGGTATTGGCAGAGACCGTACACGCACAACATCTATTTAGGTGCCGCGCCCATAGGGGTGGTTTCTACCAGCTATGATAATACAGCTCCCGAGGTTGTAGGATATCTAACCGCCGGCTATGGATTGACCCTGCCGCTCGCGCTGATCGCCCTCAGCCGAATGAGCAGAGAATTAAGGTATACTAGAGTCGGCCTGATCGCTCTCCTCATAGCGGGTTTATCGCCGCTAATAGCCCCCCATACGTCCGCGGCCACGTGGTATAGGTTCCTGATAGGCTTAGCCCCAATAGCATCAACCTTGGCGGGAGCTGGCCTGCTACTGGTCACTAGGGATAAGCGATGCACCCTAACATATCTCCTCCTAATTTCGCTCACGGGATTCGGATTCGCATATAGCGTTGATCTGGCGGGTCGGTTCACCGCTTCCCTAAGAGAATTCCCATCAGCTTTGATCCCATCCCCGGCAACGCAACAGCTGCTAAACGATCTACGCGATCTCGCGAGATGGTTTGAGGAAAACAACATCAACTCTACAGTGATTTGCGAATCCTGGACATGTAGGTGGGTGCATCTAGGGATGAGAAACCCGACGCCAAACAGCCTGTTATGGATGTGGCAAACTCCCATATCCAGCCCCTCCATTAAGCAAGTTCTCGAGAGCCGCGGTTTAGATGAGGCTTATGTAATCTGTAGCTTCTGCCTCCAAGAGATGGAGGGCATGGAGATCCACGAGCTCAGGGGAGGCTATCTCCAAGTATACTTAGTCAAGATCGTAAAAGATGATGAATAACACCTCTGCACGCAAGGAACCAGATATCATTGATGAGGCTTGAAGGTGGCCGTAGACCCCTCCAAATCCGCGGCACAATGCTCTCATGGGGATCCTTCGCGAATAGAATGCATTTTCCAATTTTCATAGTCCAGGAGATATGATGGACCTGCTGGCCGTAGCGTTAGCTGGCGTGCATTTTGCGCTTCCCCTGGCTTACTATTTATATGTTAAAGCAAGGTGGCTACCAAAGCCCTGGAACTTAAAGCTTGATGAAAATTACAGGCCTAAGGTTACGATCATATTGCCTACATATAATGAGGCTAAGCTTATTAAGGCCAGACTCGATAATCTATATGGCCAGGATTACCCGAAAAATCTCATGGAAATAATCGTAATTGATTCTAACAGTAATGATGGAACGCCCGAAATCGTGGAGAGATGGGCTAAACAGCATAGCGAGCTGACTTTAAAGCTTATTAGAGAAGAGGCTCGTAGGGGTAAGGCTCACGCGTTAAATCATGCGTTGAAATATGCTAATGGCGAGATTATCGTAATAGCTGATGCCGATGCATTTTGGCCCAGCGATGCTTTGAGTAAGGCTGTCATGATACTTTCAGACCCTTCTATTGGTGCGGTATCGTGTCTTAAGAGACCTTTAGGCTCTGGTATAGCTGGCGTTGAGGGAAGCTATAGGCGGTATTATAACGTCTTAAGGATTGCAGAGAGCAAGGCATATTCTACCCCCATATTTCATGGAGAGCTGGCAGCATTCAAAGCTGACCTCTTGAAGGACGTGGGCGGCTTTCCATCTGATATAGGAGCTGATGACAGCTATACGGCTACAAAAATAGTCTTGAAAGGATTTAGGGCGATAATCCCGGAAGACCTATGGATTGATGAAAAAGTTCCGGAGGAGAATTATCTTTCTTGGAGGATACGCAGAGCCCAGCACCTAATACAGCATTTCGTAATGTCATTAAGGTTTAGAGAGGTGCCCTCTAAGTTTAGGAGAATATTGCTTATAGAGGGCTATCTACATTTAGTGAACCCATGGCTTCTTGCGGTGGCCGCAATAATGCTTTTGTTTGCGCTCTTACATCATAGCATCATAGCCGTAGCAACGCTAACACTCGGCCTAATGCTCTTAACGTTTAAGCCTTATAGAACATGGATAACAGCGCAGCTATGCCTAATAGTAGGAGCGATCAGGAACCTCTATACTAAGGAAATAGTTTGGGCAAAACAAATTAAGTGAATGTCTGAGACAGCTTTCTTTAGCGTATTTACCCATATTGTCCGGTCAGCAGTTGTGGAAAAGGCTTAGAGATGAATTGCTACGAGAGTGGAAATATTCTGAACACTACGTTGATTCAGCAATAGACTCCGTTATAGGAGGAGATCGGATTGGTTAAGGACTGGATAACACTATATAATGGAGGGAAAACGAAGGGACCTCCTAAAATAACTAAGAAGATGGTCTACATTAAGAGCACTTTTTCAGCTTCAGGAACGGTGTTCTGAAGATGCAGTCTTGGAGAGCGAGGAGACCTGATCTGAGGCTCCTACGTAAAGAAATAGCTCGGCTTATTAAGCGATGAGAGCTCTCTTCGTGGCTCCGCGCTACCATCCTCACATCGGCGGAGTCGAGTACGTTGTTAAGTCCGTAGCTGAGAGGTTTGCTAGGAGGGGGCATGAGGTCACAATGCTCTGCGGTGAGACGAATATGGAGAGACCTAAGGAGGAGCTGGTCAATGGTGTTCGCGTGGTTAGGTGGCCTATTTACGCGCCGGGGAACGCTTACCACTTTCCGAGGATTAGGGAAGCCCTCAAGCGCTGGCTTCTGGATACAGCTAGGGAGAGCGATGTGGTGCACTTCCATAGTGTTCACAGCGTGTTTACTATGTATTCTCTAAGTGTTTTGAGGAATTATGGTGTGCGTAAGGTTTTAACTCCTCACTACCATGGTACTGGACATACTTTCTTCAGGAGAACCCTGTGGAAGATTTGGAGAAGGTATGTCAGGAGAGCTTTAGCGAGTGTTGATGTTGTTCACTCGGTTTCGAGGTACGAGAAGCAGCTATTAGCAAAGGACTTTAGGGTTAACCCTGTCGTTATAGAGCATGGTGTTGAAGAGTGGATTCTAGAAGTCCCTTGGAGCCCTTCAGGCTACGCTATGTATAGTGGAAGAATAGAGAAGTACAAGAACGTTCACAGGCTAGCGAACATCGTAAAGTACTTAAACGACGCGGGTCTGAGCCTAGAGCTGAAGGTCTTTGGGGAGGGTAGCTTCAAGCGCAAACTTGGACAGCATCTCGACAAACTCGGAATCAAGTACGAGCTTAAACCCCCACAGCACTACGATGAGTACATCAATTACCTCTCAAGAGCTAACTTTTTCGGCCTTCTCTCGGAGAGAGAAGCCTTCGGGCAGACAGTAAACGAGGCAAACGCTCTTGGAGTGCCAGCCGTAGTAGTCGAGCCTTGGGGTTTGAACTTCAAGGAGAGAACTAGAACTCTGATAACAAAGCTAAGTAAAAGCGATGAAGAGATAGCAAGGGAGATAGCCGCATTCTTGGAAAAAGCCAGAGAACAGCCCAAGCCGAAGGTTCAAAGCTGGAGCCAGGTAGTAGATCTCTACATTAAAACTCTGTACACTCAGTAATCACGCTTACCTCAGGGAGAGCTCTTAACGCTTAACTCTAGGCTTGTCAGCAATTGCTTAGTTTAAGGCTGACACATTATTGCTAGTGCTTTGCTATCCACTAAGCCGGGAGCTTTAATCTCAGTAGTTGACAGCACTTGCCCAGCTCTAGGATATAGTTGCTTAGCAGTGAGTTAAGGTATCCCATACCCTGAGGTAGGTCTTCATTGAGGATAGGGCTGATCAGAAGGGAATTCATTACCCACCTCGATGGGATAAATAGGTTTATTGCTAACCTAGCTGAAGCATTCAAGCTACTCGGGCATGAAGTCTTCATCCTGAGCTGGAGTCATAGAGATGTTGTGGAGGAACTCGGCAGATGGTTTAAGACAGTACACGGGCTTGACGTCGAAATCGAGGTAGCTACCCTACGGGGCCCTGAAGATAAAGACAGATGGCTCACGATGCTCTTCGACTGGTTCACGAAGGGCAGTGGAATGCTCAAAAGATTTGACGCTGACATCGCCATAGTCAATGGAGTTGTCCCCATAAGGTTTAAGCCGAAAATAGCAGTGGCTCACGGACCCCTTGTCAGTGTATCGAGGCTTCAGTGCTCTGTTCTCAAGCTACTCTACAGAACATACGATCGTGTCATCTGCGTCTCCGAAGAGACTCAGAGAGAGTACAAGGGAATAGTGAAGTGTGACAGGATCATCCCGCTACCGCTGAAACTAAAGAACTTCAAGCCGCTGGAGCCCTCTAAAAGAGCAAGTTTAATAGTTCACATTGGTACCCGTCCGGTCAAAAATCCTTTGGTTAGTGTTAGAGCTGTTGAAATACTCAGGGACCGTGGACACGACGTAGAGCTAGTTATTATCGGTGAGAGATCGGAGTATCTCGAGAGGGAGATCGCATCAAAGAAGTTTATTAGGCTGCTACCAGGTGCCTCCGAGGAGGAGAAGAACAAAGTCCTTTGTAATGCAAAGGCGATGGTTATACCATCATCGAGAGAAACCTTCTCCTATGCTAGTCTCGAAGCTATGGCATGTGGTACACCACCTGTTGTTTCCTACGCTGTACCTCGGGATGCTGTTATCCATGGATACAATGGTCTCAGAGTGGAAACTCTGAATCCCGTAGACTACGCTAATGCTCTCGAGAGACTACTGAGAGACGAGGAGCTGTGGGCTCATATACACCAAAACGCAATGGCGTACGTCAGGAGATTTGACTACGTAGAGGTAGCTAGGG
>Ga0209394_1000967_pt1 | contig 18787 bp, 16 predicted proteins | sample JNZ201metaG_FD_184122 | JGI IMG/M metagenome (GOLD analysis project Ga0209394, IMG submission 184122) | Hot spring microbial communities from Jinze hot spring, China to study Microbial Dark Matter (Phase II) - JNZ 20120812A (SPAdes) (version 3) ... | reverse complement strand
TGATATCACGAGAACCCATCCCCAAACAAACGCAGACCGCAGGAGTCGGGGCACCACTGCACTACCTATTACCGGGGTTCTTGCCCCATACGTTGTTCTTGTTTTTTGTAGAGTATGAGTGTGATTGGGGCGTAGAGCTTTGGGAGTATCTTGTCCATAGCTGTTGAGAGGGTGTGTTCGAGGAGTAGTGTTGCGTAAAACCGTGTGTGTCTGTCTTCATTTGTTTTGAGTCTCTCTATTTCCTTAACTAGTTTCTCCTTTGCCTTACTTAGCTCTTCAATGTGCTTACTTCTTACGTACCTTGATAGGGAGTGTAGAAAGAGTCTGGTGCCGATGAACTCTTCATTTAGGAGTGTTTCACCTTGGAGTTTCGCGCGGGTTAGAGAGATCGACTCAGAAATAAGGAAACCTAGATATACTAGGAAGAGGTTGACCACGTGGTCTATCTCCCCACTCTCCCTGATCGAATCTACGATCTCACGCCAGCTTTTGTAGTACTGAGAGATTGAGTCGGCGAATCGCCTATACTCAGGAAGCATCCGGGTTACTCTTTAGACACCAGGTCTTTTGCTACTACCTCATCTATACCCACCTCCAACAGGTTTTTAGCTACCTCTGCTAACGCTTCATCATCTCTTCTGAGATTTAGATCACGCACCACAGAGTAGTGTAGTATAAGTAGGGGGACGTTAACGACGAGGTCTCCGCGCACGTAGATCAGTCCCTTCTTCCCCAGCTTGTGTAGTATTAGGCGAAGTGAGATCGTAGATTCGATCAGGGGAGGGAGTCAGACCTACCGACTTCCCTCGCGTACCTCCGGAGACTGCTTCTCCTCACCACTACCGAGGTCCCCATGACTTGGATAAGACTTCTAGTAGCGCTAGCCAACCTCATAGTTCTTCCTCCGGTCATTGTCGATCTGTTAGCCACATACATATTATCAATTAACAATATTATATTCATCGGTGAAGTCGATGGCTGAAGAATCACGTCTGCATATACTTCCAAGGGACATATACGTCCCAGCTCGAGAGGTAGTGAAGCTAGGTAGGGACAGATGGATAATCTACCTACCGAGAGACTTCAACGACGTTTGGGAGGAGATAAAGCGCAGAGGCTTGAAGGTAAGGATATACATACAGCTGGTTGAGGGTAGGCACGGCTAAACATCTCATACTCCTAGCACTTACCTGAGGAATTTAGGGGATGGGAGATGGGGAGGAAGAAGTTGAAGGGTTGGGCTAAGAGTTCTGCCAACGTTGTCAACCTAGATGATCTGTTGCCGCAGTATACCGTCTCACAGGTTTATTCTACTGAGCTGAGGAATCTCACGTATTTTGAGGTTTATTCTAGGGGGATAGTTGTGAGGGATAGGGTTTACTTCTCTTATCCTGGGCTGTCTCTATCTAGTTTTCGCTATGTCCGAGTTTTGTGTACGAAATCTTTGGATAGCGTGCATAGGAATCGAAGAGGACCTAAGAAGTTTGTTGTTCTAAAGAGTACCTCTAACAAGACTTTGATCTTGACGGAAAGCGATGTAAGTAGGATTGCCATGATCTACGATGTCAGGAGGCTTAAAGAGTTGACTGGAAAAGATGAGAGCATACCCATGAGGCTACTGATGAGATTAAAGACTCTAAAGCGGACGAAATGGGTTCCCCCTAATTTCATTGAGAACTGCCTTCTTCAGATATTTCCTAGATACCATTTTAATTTTCACTTCGTTTCTCTTATACTCTATCAAATTCCAAGTAGCTTAGGAATGATGCTTCACGAACAATAAGACTAGCAAAGATTTTGAATTTCTTTCAACTCTTTCAGATAGGTTTCTAGTTCTTAGGTACAACAACGGGTTCACCATCATTCCATACTACAACATCGAGAAACCAATTACGTTCAAGATGACGAAGAAGTTGGTGTCGATATCTAAAGAAACCCTAGAGTTTCTGCTGATTCCCGAAAATCTGAAGATAAGAAGTAATCGGGAAATACTGAAAGATTTGTTGCAAGAGGATCTCCCTAGTTCGAGATCTGTGGATATGTCAGAATTGATAGGGTTCTAATGTCTCGTACTCCGTCAAATTCTCTTACCAGAGAATAGGTGGGAAAAGTGAGTGTCGTAACTGTCATCAATATTATATTTGCTTACCATAATTTTATAATAGATCTATTCATGAGTCTCATGAACGGGGTTCCATAACTGCCGTGGTCATCGTTCTCTTCGCATAGAATTTCCATGTAGTCTGTGTTTTTTGGTGGGTGGGTGTAGTGGTTAGGGAGGTTAGGGGGATGTGGTTTCCGTACATCTATGTAGGTTATGGTGGTTTTCCGTCTACCTATGTAGTTCTTTATCATGATATTGGAGTGTGGAAGGTAGTGTATGTTCCGTCTAGATTTTCCTTTCTTTGGATGATGTTAGGGTTCTTCCACAGTTTCCAAGGTGTAGTTTCTGTTCTTATGTCTCTTTTATGAGAATTGTGACCGAGAGGAGTATTCCCGAGGTTATGGTTAGGAGGTTAAGGAAGGTTAGTAGGGTTGGGGGTATGTATGGTGGGGTGGAGTATAGTTATCTTAGTGGTGTTGTGAAGGATGTTGTGTGGAAGTATTCTATCGATGATTTTATTTCTCTTGATAGGTTGGTAGATACCCGTATCGACTACGAGGTGGTTTATTGGTCTGATCTGTGGTTTCCGGGAAATTTAATCGGGCTAGTTTACTTCAGTGAGGATAGTGTGTTTACTTCTCTGGATATGTATATTCTTTCCCCGATTCTGGATTTTCAGTTAAGGGGTAGGTCTCGTGTTAGTATTTGCCTCATTAATGGACTGAAAGAGAATAAGAGGTTCTTCCTTGTGGTTGTGAGGGGGTCTATCCATGACCTGTATAAGGATAGTCCACCGTTTTCGCTCGAGATTAAGGACCTGTAAGTTCGTCGATCAATGGTGGTTGAGCACTATAGCTATTTATGCTTATGCTAGCGGGTAATCAGGTAACGTGGGTTCACAAGCTTTCGCGCTTATTCTTATAGGACTAGTGACAGACTAGATCAAGGTTAACCGAAGAAACATATTCATGATTTAAAGAAAGGAGTTCATATCAACAACGTTCATGCTCCTGCTTCTCCTATTGGTAGCGTTTGCCGTAGGGTTTACCATACCTTCGTGCCGCGCTGGACCTACATTACTCTCTTGGAGCAACGTTAGTCGTAGCGTCTGCCCCGCCGCCTCATGCTACATAGCAGAAGTCGTATGTCTCTTCCTATATCTACTACTAGCAAAGCTAGGCTAATCCCTATAGCAACCTTAACCTCAGTAACTACAGGATAAGGAGTATACGTACAGTTACGGTTCGCTTCCTTACGGCATCAGCGCTTTTCGCAATTTAGCTCTATGCAGTATTGTAATAGGGTGTATTAACAGGTAACCTCGAGGTTCTGCCGTGAGACGGCGTTGAGTAAGCCTTCATGCTTATATACTCAATTTATCATGGTAATGATGTTGAACTTCCTAACATCTCTGATTGTCGGAGGGACAGAGAGAGTATGAAGGAGGTTAACTTTGGGGTTCACATTTTTTATCTTAAGTTTATCTTATATTAGGGGGTGTGCATTGGTTTTAGTAGTACACACGAGTGATAATCACCTTGGAGTTGACAAGTACGCGGGGTCTCCTCTAGCAGTTGCGTATGTGGATATTTTCAACGAGATAGCTGAGAAGATTATTGAAGTAGGTTCTCGCTACCTAGTCGTAGCCGGGGACATGTTTCACTCAATAGACCCGTCAACAGATGTGATTCTTTCAGCTATACGTGTGCTGAAGAGACTTAAGGATAGCGGGGTTAGAGTTGTTGTTGTACCTGGTAATCACGATAATTCTACCATCAGGAGGGGTGTACTGGATGTTCTAGCTGAAGCTGGTCTAATACATCTCCTAGACTACAGGGAGGAGTACGATTCCCTGCTCCTTAAACCCATCGTCTTTGAGGATGACAAGCTAGTATTTTACGGTGTCCCCGGCTTTCGGGGCCTCAAGGAGCTGGGCTACCTGAGTAAAGGTACGGTAAAGTTCCTCGAGCGAAATAAGTACGAGAACTACAACGTTGTGGTTGTAGCACATACAAGTGCGAAGATACGCGACTACGACCCAACTAGGTATAGCACTAGGTACGGTAAGATCACCACGGATGAGTATGAACTGCTCCGCAGAGTCCCACCGCATACGAGGTACGTAGCGCTTGGTCACATCCACATACCTGTTCCACTCGAGAAGACGTTTGAGAGCAGGGCTGCTTACCCCGGTGCCCCCATCGGAATGGATGCAAGCGACCTAAGGGAGACAGTATGGCTCGCTGAAAAGGGCGTTAAGAGAAGAGTTCTGCTAGTAGATATACTCCAGGACCCCCCAAGCATAAGGGCTATCGAGCTAGAGAACACTCCTTTGATTGTTCACCGAGAGGTCGAAGTCAGCAGTCCTAGTGATGTGATGAACCAACTCACGAAGATCGTGTTGGAGCTACCAAGTGAGCCAAAGCACAAGGTAGTTCTACTGTACCTAAAGAATCTCGAAGAGCTAGACGCTAGAATTCTTGGAGTAGCGAAGGAGATATCAGCTAAGCGGGGTGTTCACATAGAAATACGCCTGAAAAGACGCGAAGAAATATCAGAATTATTCGCGACTCTATCTCAGCTGAGCGAGCTAATAGAAGTAGACGTCGAGAAGACTCTAACGGGTATTGAAACCCTAGAAGAGAAATTACTAGAGGACTTAGCTAGGAGGTACAAGCTGCCAATCGGTCTCGATAAGCTGAAGTGGATCTTAAGCAAGCTCTCTGAACCTGTTCCAAGTAGTTCCAAGTACGGGGATCTTCTCCTAGAGCTCGAGAAAGAGCTAATAGAAGCGTGAGATGCTTGGAGAAGAGTAGACTTTACGATGTAGTCAGAAAACTTGCGGAGGAGATGTACTCGGATTACGATGCTTCCAAAAGAAGCAAAATAGTTAAACTACGCGAGGAGCTGTACAACAAGTACTACGTAGTTGAACTCATACGAGAAGGTAGACAAGAGCTCCCGGTAGTATTCGTTGACGCTGGTTTCCGAGTCTTCGAAACGGACGTGGCGATCCTAATCGCAGTTAACATCGGGGCCCGCATAAGAGATGAGGATGGAGCTCTCCGTAGGGTTTCGGAGCTAACGGACTTTCCTCCAATTGAGACGTACTTCATATATGGAAGAATAGTTGAGGAAGAAAATAAGCATGAGTTCAAGCTCCGCATATTCCCGGTGGATGAATCACCCCTTCTCCTCTCCCAGGGAGTAGCCGAAAGGATATCAGAGGATATCACTAACATAGTTAACACTAGGTTGAACATTCAGCCGAAGGACAAGGCAGGTGCCTGGCTTAAGAAGAGAGAAGAGCATGCGAGAAGATTCAAAAGGCTCGTGAAGTACATCGAGGGTCTACTTGAAATAGCCTACACCATGAAAACCGGGGACCTAGTAGCTAAAAGGTCTGTAAAGGTTGTAGATGGAACTCTCATTAGGTGGTTTGGGTTAAAGCAATTGAAGGTGTTTAAATTTGAAGGACTAGACATCCTAAGCACTTTTCTAGGTGTAGGCAAGGCGGAGGTAGCTAGGAAAATTGGGGAGGTCTACGGGCTTGTAAAGACAACGAAGTTTACCTCTATAGCTAGAGCTAGAGCTATTTTCAGGAGGTATGGCTTCAGCAGTTTAGGGCTTTACGCAAACGTAACAGAGGAGTCAGCAAAAGCCACTGCAGAGGAGCTCAGCAAAATGTTGCTCGAAGGTGCTATTGACAAAAGTACTGCGGAGGATGCCTTAACCACATTGACCAGGATAGCTCATCCCTACACAGGTATTCGGGTCGCGAGGTTCCCGGTTACAGCAGACAACGTAAACATTCTGTACCTAGAAGTACACCACGATAAACCAGTGTTAGACATAACTAACAACGAAGTTCGTTGCGATTTGGTATCAGCAAGAGAGCTTCAATCGAAAGTTGAGGAAGCCGTGAACAACATACTTGTGTATAGGTCGGCGATTGAGGGGTCTCCTCCGCATGGGTTTATGGAGGTCGATAGAGATGTTAGATTAGGAGGTATGATGGCTCGCAAAATAGAGAACATGATAGTACACTCCATAAGAGAAGTTACGAGAGAACTCGGTCACCCACTAGAGCTCGTATTTAGTAGCGCATGGAGAATGAGAATAGGGTATGGGTGAAGAGGATGCCTGGCTTTCAAGTAGGTGTTGTAACCGGTTGGGAAAGCGATGCAGTTAGAGTGCTACTGGAAAACAAGAAGTACGCTCCATCCTTTGGCGACATTCTCTACATCACGGAAGCAAGGAAAGATGGTTACTCGAGAACGGTTCTCATGGAGATAGTGGGGTTCGAAGGAGGGCTTCCACCATACGCATCTACACCACTACACCAAACTCAGTCTCAGTATTATCTCGCGCAACAAGAGGTTATCGCAAGAGCTAGGTTGTTCATTGAAATAGTGAGTACTACCAGTGGGAAGTACCTAAGTAAAGCTTCACGCCCGCCTCCACTGCTATCGCCGGCATACCTACTGAGAGTAGGTGATAGAGAATCGGAGGAAATAATGAGGGATTTAACAGAATATGTGAGTGCCGAGGGAATAGCTGTTGTGATGCTAAGGTCCGGTGTTGCACACAGCGAAATACATGCGAAAGAGAGGCACTTTGAAAACGCGTACTTCAGATTAAATTTGAACAAGCTAGTCCCAAAGCACATTCTGATTGCCGGTCAAACAGGGTCCGGTAAGACGAGTGGTTTAATGGGCTTACTACTAAAGTACGCGCTGGAAACAGCTGAGCCTATAGGATGGCTTGTTATTGATAGACACGGCGAGTATACACCCAAAGAGGGATACGTAGAGGGTAGGTTTATAGGACTGCTCGTGAGAGCTGTAGCGAGTAACCATAGGGTCAACAGTAAAGTCACAGTTAAGACTTTCAGGTTGGTCTACATCACCAGCGGGTTTGAGAAGTCTACCTACTTACCATATTTTGACGTTATCGAAGCCCCGGTATGTGCTAGTAGTGTTACATTGGCTGACTTTGTTGCGCTCGGAGACGTTGAACCTGAACGTGCTACAGAGCTAGAGGAGTTTATTCTAGCAATCACACCTGTTCTGAGCAAAATGACGGAGAGAACGAATGCTCCTAGTAGTATAATACTACATACTAGTTTCACACAGGGTGATACGCCTAACTCGGCGACGGCGAACGCGCTAGCATTAGTACCTATCTTAGTCGATAACGTGATCAGGTATGAAGGAATAGGATTACCTAGAGAGAGTAAAAGAGGTCTTCATAGGGTTCTAGTAGATAGAGGAATTGATGCTCGAGTTTCCCGCATCCTCAGGAAGCTCATACTAATGAAACTCGGGTGGAGGGCAAAACCTCAACGCTTAGGAAACGATGTTATATACGTGCTCGACGATTCTCGAAGCGTCATCAAAGTACCCAGCACTTTAAAGGACCCGGAGGAACTTTCATGTTTCCTGAAAAAGTTCATAGACACCTTCAAGAGCGTATATCATGTACCGATAAATGAACGAGACTACGCATGGATTAGATCGTGTAGGAACGAGAATGTGATCGAGGTCAAGAGGGAAGACGGTGTAGACTTAGATGTAGTAATTAAGCACGTGAGTGAAGGTAATATAGGTATACTGGACGTATCCGGCGTCGACAATGTTCAGGGAGATCTAACTGCTCTAACGGTTGCTAGAAGACTTTTCGAGTTTAGGCTAGAAAGAGGTGTTGAGGAGTCATCGAGACTTCCGGTTGTTGGTATAGTCTCCGAGGAGGCACCTCTATACCTAAGCCCGGAAAAGGTCTCTACACCATTCAACCCGTTCGCTAGGATAGCACGCGAGGGTAGAAAATTCGGTGTAGGCTTGATCGCCATAACCCAGATGGCTACGTTGATAGAGAAGCAGATTTTAGCAAACTTCAACACTATGATCATCCTAAGAACTCGTAGCAGAGGTGACCTAGGGTTCTTCGGAGACATAGGCGTACCAATTGAAACCCTGCCGTACCTAGGAGACAGAGAGGCGTTCTTGTACACTCCGGACCTACCAATCAAAGAGCCGATACCAGTTTACCTACCAGGATGGTTTGAGTACAGAAAGTTAGTTGAGGAACAGGGGAAAACCGATGTGAGCAGGTCTGTAAAGATCGGGAAAAAGCTTACCGAAGTCCTCGGTGAGGAGTAATGAGGATTCTGGGCGTGTACATGAAAAACGTTAGAAGCTACCCAGAGGCAGTCGTGGTATTCCCACCGGAGGGTATAACGGTAATATATGGTCCAACGGGTAGTGGAAAAACATCAATACTAATGTCGGTAAGTCATGCTCTCTTCGGGTCTCCCGGAGGCTCAAAGAGCTTATTCGACGCCTACGAACAACCAAGCGCAGTAGACCTCCTCAGGGCAGGAACTCAAGAAGGATCTGTTAGAGTACTGATGAATGTGAGAGGGAGGCTCTATGTAGTGGAGAGAAGATTTAGAAGGAGTGGGGATGATGTAAGGTTCGAGGGGGGACTAGTAGAAGAGTACGTCATCGACAAGGAGACGGGTGAAATAAGGCTTAAAGAGAGATACCCAACACGTAGCAGGGATGAACTCGATAGAAAAGTAATGGAGATAATTGGGATCAAGGAGAAGTTAGATAGGTCGAGCACCGTTAAAGCAACAGTTTTCACGAGCGCTCTCTACGTACCGCAGTTCAATATACACGAGATACTAGAATACGATCCCAAGACTAGGAGAGAAGTTGTAGAGAAAGCACTTGGGCTTGAAAAGTACAAGGTGATGAAAAACAACATTGAAAAGCTTCGTGAGCAGCTAAGAAAACTGATAGACGAACTTAATAGAGATATAGATCGGCTCAAAACTCAGCTAGATAAGATAAACAAGGACCAACTTCGCAGGAAGCTAGGAGAGATCGAGAGAAAGTTGAAAGAAGTTGAGTTGGGGCTGGAAGAGACAAAGAAGCGTAAGGAGGAATTAGAGGAAATGGAGGAAAGGTTAAACAGGGACCTTAAAGCCTTGATAGAGAAGAAGTCCAGCTTTGAGTCCCAGATCAACCAGTATAATAAAAGTATACGAGCGCAAATGGAAGATTTAGTGAATAAAGTAAAGCAAGTAGTATCGAAGGTAACGAGCGAGCTGGGTTTGAACATTGCGGAGACCTCGGACTCTGTTAAGAACACCCTTGTAATGCTTCTCGAGAAGCTACGAGAAAAAAAGAACACTATTCTAGTCGAGAAAGACAAGTTGGAATCAGAGTTAACCAAGCTAAAGTCAACCATAGAGAACCTTGAAGCTGAGGAGAGAAATATATCTGAGCAATATAGAGACAGGAGCAGTAAATTAGAAGCAGAGAAGCAAAGGCTCAAAGAACTCGAAAACGAGCTTTCAGAGAAGAAAAGACTTCTCGAAGAAGGAACGTGCCCACTATGCCTTCAGCCTATCTCCCATCAACATGGGTACGAGCTTATATCAGAAACTGAGACTAAAATAATGCGTGTAAAAAGCAAGATCAAAGAATTAGAAGAAGAACTAGAGAAGCTTTATAGCAGAAGAACTAAGCTGGAACAAAGCATTGAGAATACTAAGAGAGAATGCAATGATAGGAGAGATCAACGCGACCGGATTATAGAGTTAATGAAGGTGCTCGACATTTACGAGAACAAGTTAAACTCGTGCTTAGAAGACCTAAGTAGACTGGAGCAAGAGGCTAAAGCTGTAGATATCGACAAAATCAAGGCTGAACTCGAAGAAGTGAAGAGAAAGATAGATGAGGTCAATAGCTCTATTCAGAATGTTCGAAACGAAAAGAAGTACCTCGAAAATCAGCTTATAGACCTCACAATGCAGTTGGGTAGTCTAACAAAAGAGAAAGAAAATATTGAAAATCAGCTCGGAGAAGCCGAGAAGCTGGAAAAAGACCTCTCAGAGAAGATTAGTAGAAGAGACAAGTACATGAAGCTTCAGGATACGCTGTCTAAGTTAGTTGAGCTCGTAGAATATCTCGAGAAAGAAGTATTAAGGCTTCTAGCTAGGGAATTCAAGGACTTGTTCTCGAAGTACGTGAGAATACTACTACACGATCAGCCTCTTGAGGCAACAGTAACAGACGATTTTGGACTAGTGTTCAAGGTCCTCGTGGGTAGCAGATCACACGATATAAGGTCACTAAGTGGAGGTCAAAACATAGCGCTGAGCCTGGCCTACAGGCTCGCCCTAAATGCCACGGTTAGAGCGTACTCTCCACAGTTGAAGAAAAGCGTGTTGATCCTCGATGAGCCTACAACAGGTTTTAGTAGAGAACTTGTAGTTAGACTTAGAGAGCTACTGGAAGAACTAGGTTCTGTTAAACTGGGCCAAATCATAGTTGTTACACACGACAAGGCTCTCATGGAAGTAGGAGATTGCAAGATAAAGTTAGAATTGGATGCTTCTAAGCTCGAAACAAAGATCGATTACGAAGAGTGCGTATATGGAGAAGGGGATCTTTCATTCAGTGAGTACAGGATGTATATTGAGGATATACTTAGAGGTAAAGTTAGAAGTACTACGAGGCTTGAGACCGCTCGGCCTTAGGTGTTTTCAGTATAAATGCGTGCGGAAACAGTTCACTTAGGGGTGTAGTAACCCGCTTTCCACTTTTGTGCTGCAGAGTATTAACTTAGCCTCAGAGTTTAACTCAGGGCGACCCTCTACAAGCCCTGCAGGGAGGTATGAGCTCATCTGTGTCAGCTACAGTTACAGCTAGTACCGGTTTTCTAACATCACAGGCTACCATGACTAATGCGGCTGATCTCTCAACGCATATCGTTAAACCATAACTGGAGTTCTCAACGTTTACTCAGTAGTACACTCTGCCGTTTTCAGTGGGTATAGCTGATGCAACGTGTATTTCATCATATTGATGTATAACTATTCGAAAGTAGTTGTTCAGCTCCTCGACGATCCATGGGTCTACGGTTTGCTCACTCAACAGGTTTAACCTCTAGTACGTAGTTTTTCTCATCTAGTGCATGTGCAACGCTAAATCTATGAGCATTCGCGAATCCAAAAGAGTACAAGGGAATAACGAGGTGCAATAAAAATGTGTGGTTGCCCACGTCGTTTGTATCGTTACAACCTGAAAGTCCTGCCTTTAGGACGGGGAGGAGGTCAGACCTATACATACAACCCGAAAAAGTTACTACACATAACAGCATCAGATAGATAGAGAGGTGAGAGAGTTGCTTAGTTCTTACGTGTGGAACTTACTTTCTCACCCAAACTTTTATAAACCCGAGGTGAGAAAAGGAAGGTAGGGAAAGAAACACCAACAAACACCACACAAAATAACAAAGAACTAAAAGTCCAAACTTCTTGCTCTCTGAGACCTGACTCCTAGCACAAAATAACAAAGAACTAAAAGTTCCTCCTATACAAGATGTTCACGATGCGCAAGATACACAAAATAACAAAGAACTAAAAGAATACATCTCCACAATGTTTTTGCGTTAGAGAATTCGATGGAACTCCACCCATAAACCCTCCTCACGTATAGCGCTAGAGCGTCTAGCATGGTTTGACTCATCTCAGCTACCTCCCTGACTTTCCATGATCCAAGATATGTAGACATGAAGCCGTAGCTGATTACTTGAGACCTTATAGACGAATCAGTTAAGCCGACCGCCTTCATAGAAGCATCCACGATTTTCTCGACAGTAGATCTATAATCTCCCGCTATTAATGGTTCGTGAGCTGCCCACTCCTCAGGGTGAAGACCCATTATCGACGCAAAGAATTCTTTCTTGCCTTTGGGTTTAACTTCACCGTTGGGCTTCAGCTCAAAGTAGGCCTCAACTACTGAGACCAACACTTCCTCAGCAAGCTTCTTTATTTCTTCAAACCCCTGAATTCCTCTGACCTGAACATAGTAAGTCTCTTTAAGAAAATCAACGAAGGAATCAACTCTCTTTCGCATAGCGAGTTGCTGTGCAGTCAGCTTAGTCAAAGTCCAGGGATTGTATAGGTTCGACTTAACCCTAGTAGCTTTCTCTTGCAACAACTTTGTCAAGATGCACGACTCTAGATCACCAACCACTACTACCAGAACCTCACCGTATTTGTCTAGTCCTGGGCGGCCGGCCCGCCCAGATATCTGGTGGAAAGTTGATGGGTCGAGAGGCTTGTTCTCGTGATCAAACAGTGAGGTCATGACAAGATACCGTACTGGGAAGTTCACTCCGTGACTGAGGGTATAACAACTCACAACTACTTCAGCCTTTCTACTCTTGAATAAGTCCTCAACGACTTCCCTGTTTTTAGGGCTTATTCCACCGTGATGTATTAAGACTCCGTTGCACGCTACTCTAGAGAGGATCTTGTCGTGTTCGGATGAAACTACGAATGAGGCACTCACACATTGATTTGTTCCAGACATCTTGTGAGCTATTCTGAGAGCGTACTCGTCTGCTTCATGTCTGGTAGGACACCACACCATTATCCCGCCAGACGGGTCAATCCTGCGTATTCTGGCGACTAGCTCAGCTACAACATCCTCCTTACTGCTGAACTTCTCTTTCTGTTTGAAGTAGTTTCCGCCTCTCTCGACTACTAGCCCGCCGAACCCGAGTTCTAGCTTGATTTCCGTGTGTTTTATCGGGACAGGCCTCGACTCATCAGCTTTAATCACCAGGGCGTTCAACCACTTAGCCATCCTAGGTATGTCGTCGTCGTGGACTGTAGCGGATAAGCCAACCACGTTGAATCCTGCAGTCTTCATGGCCGTGATCGCTACCTCCATCTCAGGGTCTGAACTTATTTTATGTATTTCGTCCACTACGACTACCCCGTCAGAAGGTTCCAGGTAGTCCAGGTAGAGCAGGAACTTGTAAGGCGACAAGACCCTCACGTCCGCGTCTTTAAGGACTCTCCTGGGTATGGAGTAGTCCTTATTAGTCAAAACGACCTTCTTATCAGGGAACATCTTCCTTAGCTCACTATACTTCTCCGCCATCAGAGACCTGAGTGGGGCAAGATAGAATCCTCTCCCGTACTTCAGGATCGCGGCAACCCCAACTAATGTCTTCCCTATCCCGGTCGGGCCGACGACCAAGTAGTTTCCGCTCTTCTCAATCAGCTCGATGGCTCTAACCTGGAAATCATTCAGTCTAGCATTGCTGTTCCCTGTGACAACCTTGAGCAACTCCTCAGTCCTCTCCACTAAGCTCAACTTCAAACCTCTCCGAACCCTTAAGGCAGGATAACCAATTAAAAAGTGATTCACACTCGCAGGACACTATGAAAACCTACAAAAACCTAGAGCGGGAAACGGAAGAACTAAAGAATCATCGTTTTTGGCTTGTCAGGACTGAGGACCTCACGAATTCCTCGATTGCTTTCATGTTGGTGAATACTATATACGATCGCGTCTGATAGATTTCTGCGTCAGTAACTATTACGGAGCTTCTTTCCTTGACGAGTATTCCTGCTCTGCTCGGGATGGTCAGCACGTAGAGTTTCTTTACTGCTCCTGACTTGGTAACATACTTCAGGGTCCCTCTCCTGACTTCCCCGAGTACCCTCACGTCAAAGTCTGCTTCCAGTCCCTTGACCGGCGAGTATATTAGGTATAACCTGTCTGCGTAGACGTACATTAATTCCGGAACGTACAACCATTCTGGTATGGTGAAAGTCAGGGACTTGCCTCTGACATATACTTTTCTCACCAGGACGACCACGAGAGACACCATAAAGAGTCCACTAGTGTTTCAATATATATTATTCATCGCTTAAATATTTTCAGCACGACTATATATATAGAGAAAATGAGCGAGGGAAACCAATACAGTTATGGGATTCCTTTCGACGGGAGGTTCCCGATATCTAGAGATAGGCTACAGTCTGACCCAGATCCGGTGGCCGAATCATTATGGCTTTCCAGCCTGATGACAGAGTACAAGCTAGTCCTCCTCTCGAAGTATGGGATTGGCGGGGTGGGTGTCAAGCTAGAGGAGAAGAAGGAAACCAAGACATTCAAACTCGGCCGCGATTTCGAACTGCTTGACTTGGGGTTGAACGCCGTGAGTGCTTCGGCCGCAAAGGAAGGTGATTATGACGCGATAATACTCAAGATCCTGGAGAAGACACGTAAAGAAGAAAGTGAAGTCCTAACCTACATCAAGTACGGGTACGAGACTAGGAGGATTCACTACTTCATCACCGCCTGCGAGATGTTGGAGAAGCTTGAATACCCCCTAAGCAAGAGTGTACGCTTACACAGGTACGAACCGCAGGCTTCCCCCCTTACTCTCAGCAGTGAGGAGTACTCTGCTGTCCAGGAGACCGCTACTAAAGTCCTGGAATCCTTGAAGAAGCTCGGTGAGAGGGCTGAACCCACTCTCCTCACCCTGATCTTCTCCGGCTACAGGAAGGGAATCACTGCAGGGATCGAAGGGCTGAACGACCAGGAAAGAGAGTTCCTTGAGGGATTGCTGGACACACCGTTCAGGAGGGCGGCGCTGATAGTCGCGTACGGGAAAGCCTACGACCTAAAGAAACTCATATTCAAGATCACCAACAAAATAATGCCTTCCACAACCTTCACACCATACCTGCTGGTAGAGGGTATTAAGAAGATGGAGGGCTTGATCGACTGACCTAGTTTTGGACAGCCTGCCTCTCCCATTCCGGGACTTTCAGCTCCTCAACGTCTAGGTACTTACTCAGAAATACTGTTAATCCGTTCTTCTCTATTTTAGACCTGATGAAGTTCCTGAGCTTCGCTAGTATGACTACCTCTTCCTTCCCCAAGCTAATCCCAGTATCCATGAATATCTTAACAACTGCGTTGATGTCTTCCCTGGATGGCTCCGTAGCCATCAGCTTATCGTAGTGTTCAGGCCTTACGACATTCATTATCACTACTACACGATCTAGTGAAGTGATTCCCGTCTCAGAGAATAAACCGTTTCCTTCATCCTCCATAGCCTTAATTTTGAGAGCAATCGTCTTAATGATTAAATCAGAGACCACTTCAGACTCTATCATTTCGGTACTTCCCTCAATAACTTAGTGCTTTCTTTAAAAAGCGAACATCACCTAATAGCTGAGAGCTTTTCCGGAATGTACTTCTCAGTCAAGAACTTGAAACCGAACCCGCTGAAAGCTTCTATCTCAACCTTCTCCCCCTTCTCCAGAAACAACTCGAGTTCCTTCTTCAAGAGTCTTTCCTTAACCAGCCAAGGATACTTTAGTAACTCGTGAGCTCTCTTGATGTCTTGATCAGTAGCTTTCACAATGAAGTTCTTAGGTATCCTGTACCTGTAGATGTCGCTGGTCCACACCCCCAAATACTTGGCCTTCGGAACCGCCAGCCGGTAGTTCTCGAACGCTAGGGAGATCGAGCCAAACCTGTAGACACTATATATGTATACCCCGTAAGGGTCTGCATCAGTCAACACATACACCGGCAACCCAAACTCCTCAGCCAGTCTCCTAACGAACCTTCTTGTCCCCCTGTCTGGCTGTCCCTTCCCGGTAATCAGCACACACCTCATCTTCCTCCAGAACTCCTCGTTGTTGAGCCTCTCGAACACTGCCCCCTTCTCAACGACTAAGACAAAGTCGGCGTCAACACTAGCTATCTCGACGTCATCCACGTTCGGTGGTATCGCCCAAGCTCCGACCCCCATCTGATCCAGTCTGATGGTCTGACCTTTACTCCTTATTGTGATACTTCCTGCCGCCCTCCCCTTAGCGTCAAACATAACACCCATCTCCTCTCTGAGGAAGCCAGTCATCACTTCTATGTCTTCTATCACTTCATCGCTTTCCGACTGATCGTCGAACGTTTCCTCTCTTGCGGTCTTCCCCGTATGGTCCTTGTATGTGAGAGTATGCTTCACAGTGTAATATATGTCTCTTATTGTCGGGTAATCCCCCTCCTCAATAGCTTTAACCAGATTCGAGAGGATCACGGTAGTCTGCATGAACTTACGCGCCTCCTGAACTGAAAGCAGACGCCTCTCCAGCTTAGAGTTTCCTAACACTAAGTACCCTAAATCATTATTCCAGACCGTGTTAGAGAGGGTAGTGTGATGAAGGTCTCTAATCAGGCAGTTGAGTCTATAGCGCCAGCTTTAAGTGATGCTAGTGTTGTGAGTACGTCGAGGAAGTTCAGGGCTATTAATAACGTTAGCATTAAGTAGGTGGACAACATATTGTGACTCACCTGCTTTCAGGAAAGCAGGGAACATCTCTATTAAAGTTTTTCTGTGTTTTTCATGTGGTCGTTTTTTATTCGGTCTTCGCTTTTATTTTGGGGGGTTGGGGGCGGTTGTTGTTTAAGTCTAGAGAGAAGATCATGGCTGAAGCTAGTAAGGAAGCATCACAATCTGTTAAGCATGGTGTGGCAGGGAAGTTAGCTTCTCTCAAGCTGGAAGACCTGCTTCTTGAGTTGGTTGAACCCGAGACTAGGAGATACGTCTCAAAAATTGTTGGTGAGAACGTCTTGACGGGAGTCAGGCAGGTGTTGCTGGCTAGAATGATGGGTGTGAGATACTATCCTGGCACAGAATACGTTTTCCTCGAGACTAGGAGAGTCATCTACGGTCTCTTCAACGTGTACGTGGAGAACAGCACCGAAATGAAGGATTTCATGGATAGAATGCAGAACTGGAGACTGACGGCTTACGCATTATATGAGCCGTTCCAGGGGAGCGTCATGTTGAGTGATTACCCCACCTCGCTCGAAAGCAAGAACAAGCTCGACATAGCCTACGAGGAACTAGGGTATGACTTGAACGAGATCGTGGAATCATCAATTAGTGGATACCTCGTCGGGTGCATGGTGTACAACAAGATAAGCAATAAAGCCGACAGAGTTCTGCTCTTATCGAGTTACGGGTTCTTGAAGAACTCGCTCGTGCTAGACACGGACATCCCGGACCCAATCACTTACGTGACCCCGGGAGGCGAGTTGAGAGTATCTCCGAGAGAAGGTGGGCCGCTACTCTACGACGGCTTCATAAGAGTAGCTTATTCAGACCCGAAACTAAACAAACTCAGTAACGAAGTAAGTAGTTCGCTCTTGGCTAAGGCAGACGAAGACGAGAAGAGAGCCTCGACACTCACCATCATCTGGAAAGCAGTGTCCCCCGCCGTGACGTCGGCTGTCCCGTCCTGGTACGGGATGAGTCGGCTAGAGCGTGAGGCGGTTCGTGATGCCGTGGTCGGGGCGGTCGAAGACTTATCCTCAGTGTATTTAGGCTTGAAGGAAGTGAAAGCGGCTGCAGAGAAGTACGCTGAGGCCGTGGTAGCCGCGATTCACGGGGAGGAGTACGTGGGTGGAGACATAGACCCGCATAAAGTCAGGAAGCTCGAGAGGTTAGTTAAGGCCGTCTTGAGTGCTCAGCAGGAGTCATCCCGTCACTACAGCAGAGAGAAGCTGAAGGGAAGTGTGCTTGAGTTGATTGACGCCCTAACTAAAGACATTCAAGTTCTTCCGAATTTCGCCGTCTATAGAGTCCCATACATGATAGCCAAGATAGGAGAGAGGTTAGGGACTGGATTAGACCCTCGAGACGTTGCCAGATACGCAAGCCAAGACGACCGAGTCAGTAGCGAGCTGAGAGAGGCTCTGCTAGATTTCGGGATACTAGTAACTACAGGGAAGGCGAGAGACCTGACTAAAGCTGCATCAGAAGGATTCGAGAGCTTCGCGAACGCTCTGAAGGAGATGATGAACAGCGAGGAAGACCTAACTCTGGCGTCTGCGTACTCACTATACTACGCTCTCGGGATACCGATAGTTGACTCATATACGAAGGTGAGATACAGGGTAGTCAAGACCGAAAACCTGACCTCAGTTCTCGGATCTACTGACATCATGAGTAGGCGAGTAAGAGTTGAAGTACCTTACGCTCCCGACCTAAATTACGACGTGTCTGTAGGGAGATTACTGCTAGGGTACTTCGACCAAGCAATCGAGAGACACTTGAAGATCCTTAAGGAACGTTCCAGAGACTACCTCAAGCTCGATAACGAGTCCGTGTATCATTCAGTCATCTACATATTCTCAAACGTAATGTTCGGGAGACTGCCAGACGAGGTTAAGAGACTGTATGAGAGCGAGTACCTATTGTGGATGCCGGCACTAGATAGGCTTTCGAGAGTGGTTCACAAGGCTGTTGCTGACGTCATATACTTAGAGAACCTCTACGAGGACGCTAGAGGAGACATCAATAAGCTAGTTAAGAAGCTAGAGAAGCTCGGTAGGACAGTCACGGAAGAGGAAGCATTCAGCATGATGTCCGGGAAACTCAAAGAATTCTTTACGGACATCAAGACTGTGGTCAAGGACGTGACAAACCCGCGTAGCGATTCAAACAAACAGATCTATTCTTTGGAACGTCACCTCCTACCTCAGTACATCTCCGTGCTGAAGGAAAGAAGCATAAAAGCGTATGATACTCTCCTAAGCTACGCGGAGGGCCAGACTGATAAAGACTTAGAAGAGGCCAGAAAGATAGCGAATAAGATGGCTGAGACATCAAAGCACTTTCCGGGAGACCCCGACATCCTCTCAATCACCCGCCTCAAAAAAGTCATGCCAAGACTGGCTGAATTGCTCGCACTCCTCGAACTCAAACAGAGAACTGAAGAGAAGAAACAAGAAGAGAAAACCCAAAAAAGAGAAGGGACGCAGAAGACGGTGAAATCAATCGACGAGC
>Ga0209394_1000966_pt1 | contig 18789 bp, 18 predicted proteins | sample JNZ201metaG_FD_184122 | JGI IMG/M metagenome (GOLD analysis project Ga0209394, IMG submission 184122) | Hot spring microbial communities from Jinze hot spring, China to study Microbial Dark Matter (Phase II) - JNZ 20120812A (SPAdes) (version 3) ... | reverse complement strand
GGTTCTCCAGATGCCCAGCTATTAAAGACTATTGTTAAGTCATCTTGATAAGCGTAAACAGCTACTACAGGAACTACTAACAAAGCAATCAATAAGTAAGTATACCACCCCCTCCTCACCAAAACCCCAACAAAAACAAAACAAAAAAATTAATAAACCTAACTCCCTATAATACAAAAGTAGCTTTAGCTAAGACCTGACCTCCCGTCCTAAAGGGCGGGGCTTTCAGGTTGTAAAGAGAGGGCAAAACATTCAGTAAGAAGTTATCACTATAGTTCTATGAAGAATACAGTCACTACAAAACATCATCTACATGCTCTAAATGCGGACTAACAGGAGACAGAAACGTAGTCATGTACATTAACTTATTCCTCAAGCACTCAAGATGTGGAGGTCTAGGGGCTCTGAACGCTTCCAGAGGTAATACAAACTAAAGACCAATACAGGAGAACAGGGATGATGCAGTGACATCAATCAATACAAACTAACATAAGAGCTGAGCGCCTCAAGCTGTTAAGTCAGAGAGTCTTCAGAGATTCGGTTGCTTAGCTGATGATTTTCTTAAGATGTTTATTAGTGCTTTCTGGTTGAGTGCTCTCTCTCGTACTTCATTGATCAACTCTTCTATGAATATGTTGAGAGGTACGTTATTTGCTTGCAGGTTACCTCTACCTCTGACTGTGACTGTCTTCTGCGTTAATTCTCTACGCCCAACTACTAAGACGTAAGGTACTGCCTGCTCGTAAGCCATCTTTATTTTCTTTTGTAGAGTCTCGTCACTTAAGTCTTCTACAGCTCTGAGTCCTGCGTTCCTCAGCTTCTCAGCTACTTCTGCGGCGTACTCAGCTATTTCTTTGGATACCGGCACTACTATTACCTGAGTAGGACTTAACCAAGTGGGTAGTCTGCCTTCAAATTCTTCAATGATTATAGCCATGAATCTCTCAATACTTCCTAGTATAGCCCTATGTATCATTACGGGCCTCTTCTTACTCCCATCACTGTCTACGTACTCTAGGTTGAATCTCTCTGGCAGTGCGAAATCTACTTGTATGGTACTGCATTGCCACCACCTACCAAGAGAGTCTCTGAAGTGGACATCTATTTTTGGTCCGTAGAAAGCTCCTTCACCTTCTTTAACCTCATACTGGATGCCCAGCTTCTCGAGAGCTCGCTTAAGTGCTTCGGTTGCTTTATCCCACGCCTCGTCAGAACCTATGTATTTCTCTGGTTTCGTTGATAAGTATATCCTAGTGTTTTCTCTAACTATGCCGAAGAGTGAGAGGAGGTTGAAGACTTCCCTGAGTATGTTTCCGACTTCCGACTCTACCTGGTCTTCTCTAACGAAAGCGTGCCCATCATCTTGTGTAAAACCTCTAACTCTGAGTAGCCCGAATAACTCCCCCCTCTTTTCCCACCTATACACAGTCCCGAACTCAGCAAGTCTTATAGGGAGGTCTCTGTAGCTTCTGGTTTTGCTCTTGTATATTAGGATATGGCCCGGACAATTCATTGGCTTGACGCCGTACTCCTCGCCGTCAACATCTGCTAAAACCATCTTATCTCTGTAGAGGTCGTAGTGACCGCTGATCTTCCAGAGTGCTGACCTGTATACGTGAGGTGTGTAGACCTCGCTGTAGCCTAACCTACTGTTTATTTCTTTAACTAACTTCATCAGTTCTTCTCTAATTATCTGTCCTTTAGGATGGTATATGACTAGGCCAGGCCCTGCCTCCTCGTAAAAGCCGAATAGGTCTAGTTTCTGCCCGAGACTCCTGTGGTCTCTCTTGATAGCTTCCTCGTAGTACTCAACCCACTCCTTATACTCGCTCAAGTTGTCGAAAGCCACGCCAATGAGTCTGACTAAACTGACGTCTCTAGTCGGATTATGTGCGGAGATATTCTTTATCAACACTGCCTTAACAGAGTTTTCGGCAGGTCTTACCTCAGATTCTAAGAAGACCTCGGTCTCGTTGATTTCGTAAGTGGCGTTCCGCCCAAGCAGTCTGACAAGCTCATCACTCGCTTCACCAGCGTACGCGAGGGTCACGCTTCCAGAACTCTCTAACTCGATAATAGCTTTCTCTACTTTCCTAATGAGGTCCTCATCAGGCCACTCGCCCGAGGTTGATATGAAATCGCATTTAAAACCGTCTTCACCCACACTACAGCCCGCGGGCCTCAGCCAAGGTACGTCTCTAGAGACCACGTACTGCAGTAGTAGTCCTGCCCGCGCAAGCACTTCAGGTTTTAGTGAGACTATGTTTGGCGTTGCATTATCACCAACCTCTTACTGAACATCACTTAATAAACACGAAAAGAACCTAATATAGTTTCGCTTGAATGCTGATTTACGGGGCTCGAAAGTAAGTCCCTCTAGATGGAAATAGTTAAATTGCCTCATTTATACAGTTATTTAGGTGATGAAGTTTGTGTGCTGTAGTTGCGGCTAAGCTTAAGAGACTTATCGTCGTAGACCCTGACTTATGTGTTGGTTGTATGTCTTGCATGTTTGCTTGCTCGCGTAGATTTGCTGACGCGGGGTTGGGTTACACGGCGATTCACGTGAGGAGTGTAGGGGGTGTTGAGAGAGGGTTTTCAGTTATCGTTTGTAGGGCTTGTAAAGACCCTTCATGTGCTAAGGTGTGCCCTACTAAGGCTCTCATGTTGAGGAGGGGAGGAGGCGTTATATTGAATCCTAACTTATGTATTGGATGCGGTAACTGCAGGAGTGCATGTCCTTTCGGGGCTGTTCAATGGAATGTTTACTTGAATAAGCCAGTCATATGCACTTACTGTGGTTACTGTGTTGATTTCTGTCCTTTCGGGGTCTTAGCTCTTGAGGAGGTTGGTCCTTGATGTGTGCTCACACGTTAGTTGATGAATACTTGAGTAGAGTACTCTACGTAGACTTAACTAGGAAGACTTTCTGGATTAAGAATAGGCCCGAGTTATTCACGAGATACTTAGGAGGGACTGGAGTCGCTACTCAGCTACTTAAGGAAGAGTTGAGTCCTGACGTCGACCCACTTAGTCCTGAAAACGTTGTTGTGCTGGCTGTGGGTGTCTTTACGGGGGTTTACCCAACGGCCTCTAAGGTTGTAGCGATGTTCAAGTCTCCCTTGACGGGTAATCTAGGCGAGTCTCATGCTGGGGGGAGAGCTCCAGTAGCTATAAGGATGGCCGGGTTTGGCGCGATAGTTATAAAAGGTGGTAGTGAGACGCCGGTATATCTATCGATTCATGACGGTAGGGTCGAGTTTAGAGACGCCAGTGCTTTATGGGGTGTGAGGAGTTCTCTTACTATAGGTAAGGTGTTGAGGGAGAGAGAGCCGTGGCCGGGGCTAAGGTCTATTATGAGGATTGGGAGGGCTGGAGAGATGCTTGTCAGGTACGCTTCAGTCATACTCGAGACGTACAGGCACTTCGGCAGGTTAGGTTTAGGAGCCGTATGGGGTGCTAAAAAACTTAAAGCTATTGTTGTGGGTGGTAAGAGAGATATCCCGGTAGTCGACATATCTGCTTACAGGAGGGTTTACAAGGAGTTGTTTGATGAAATCACTAAGAGTCCGGCAATGCAGAAATACCATGATTTGGGGACCTCCGTCAACGTGTTGCCCCTAAATAAGATAGGGGGATTGCCTACCAGGAACTTAACATCTAATGTTTTCGAAGGCGCTGAAGACGTGAGTGGTGAGGCTTTCGCTGAGTACTCACTAGCTAGGAGAGTTGCTTGTGCTCACTGTCCGGTAGCCTGCATTCATATAGCAGTCATAAGAGAGAGGTACCCGCACGAGAAGTACTTCTACACTACTAGGTACATAGGATACGATTACGAGCCTATATACTCTCTCGGCACAATGCTAGGAATTAGAGACAGGGAAGGTCTGCTTAGACTAATAGAAGAGGTAGACATAGTAGGTCTTGATGCCATGAGTACGGGAGTAGCACTAGCTTGGAGTACTGAGGCCTTCAAGAAAGGACTGATAAGCGAGAGAGACACGATAGTGAAGCCTGAGTGGGGTGATTGGAAGACATACATAGAAATGGTCAAATACCTGGTCACACAACCAAACGACTTCTACAAGACTCTGGCTGCGGGCGTTAAGAAAGCTTCTGAAGTTTATGGGGGTTCAGAATTCGCCTTAGTGTTCGGAGGTAACGAGATGCCCGGCTATCACACAGGACCTGGAGCACACATCGGGTACTTAATAGGGCTTAGACACAGCCACTTAGATAATGCGGGCTATTCAGTAGATCAGAAGTATGTGGGCAAGGAATACCCGCGTCCGCAGACATTAATAAACGAGTTAGTTGAGGAGGAGGCATGGAGGCAGGTCCTCTCATCTCTCGTAGTGTGTTTCTTTGCGAGAGGGGTTTATAAGCCCTCTATAGTTTCGAGAGCTCTCGAGCCTCTCGGAATAAAAATGAGTGAGGAAGAGTTGAAGAAGCTTGGTATTGAGATCTACAAAGAGAAACTTAAGCTCAAGATGAGGCTAGGGCACAGGCTAGAAGACCTCAAACCACCTAAGAGGATCTTTGAGACCCCATCACCCTTTGGTAGTATAAGTGAGGAGTACGTGAGAGAAGCTCTCAATTACTATAAAGAGAAAGTATTAAATCTCTTAAGTAGTTAATTCTTCTTCTCTGAAGAAGATCTAATTGCAATTTAGTTTTTATTAAGTAATTAATCTTAGAGAGTTGTTAGTTTTAGAGATAGTTTTAAAGACTTTATTAATTTAATAGCGACTATTAATTTGAGGTGTTATAGTCTGTGAGTGAGAAACCTACTGCAGCGTTTGTCTTATCATTAATTAGCGGGATATTAGTGCTTTTAACGGCTTTGATTATGTTCGTTGCAGCGGGTTTGCTGAGTTCGGTGAGTGGTGAGTTTCCAGAAGTTCCGGGAATGCCTTATCCGCTGGAACTCGTAGGGACTTGGATTGCGATTATTGGTGTTGTAGGTTTGGTTTTCGGGGTCTTGATTATAGTGGGGGCAGTCCTGATTTACTCGGGTAATCCGGGGAGAGTGAAGACTGGTTCTATCTTAGTATTGATCTTCTCGATCTTAAGTTTATTCACGGTGGGTGGCGGATTCTTCATAGGGTTTATACTGGGGTTAATCGGGGGTATACTAGGCCTTACTTGGAAGCCGCCTGTAAGGCAAGAGCCTTCTATGTCAGGGCTTCCGCAAGTATAGCTCCGCACTTAAGCATGCTTTTAAGCCGTGGGTTTTTTCCCGTAAATGCTCTCCCAGTACTCTAGTATGTCGTAGCCATACAGCTTCTTAAAAAGTTCTCTGCCTTCTGGAGTCATCTTCTTAGGGTCCCACGGCGGGTTGAAAGTTAAGTCTACAGTAACGTTTCTTACGCCGTCAATACTTCTTATAGCGTCTTCTACGAGCATTACTAACGTGTTTGCTAGAGGGCATCCCGGCGCTGTTAAAGTCATTACTACGTGAACGTCTCCCTCTTCGCTGACTTGCAAGTCGTACACAAGTCCTAGATCCCATATGTCGATTGGTATTTCTGGGTCGTAAATATTTTTCAGTGTTTCGATTACTTTTTCTCTCACGTTGTTACTCACTGCCACCACCTTATAGTTATACGTTAACAGAGTTAAAAACGCTAGTATCGAGTGTGTCTTGCTTCTAGTGCTTACTAAGTTATAAGTGTGGATGTCGTTAATAGTATTGGTGTTTGTTTTGATTAAAGTGGGGGTATTTGATTTCGCTAGCAAGTATGTTGTTCCCGCTATTAAGAAGCGGATCATTAAAATCCTGTATTTTGAGTACGGGCATAATCAACTGGTGATTTCTGAGTTGTTAGGTGTTTCTCAGTCTTCAGTTTCTAAGTATGTCTCAAGACAGAAGAAGCTGAGTATTGACTTGAGTAACATACAGTTTGCTGAGTCCAGGATAAGGGAATTAGTTAATGAGATTGAAGAGAGGGGCTTGAGTGGGGAGAGTTTAGAGTTAGCTATTAGCAAGCTAGCTATAGAGTTGCTTCGTGGGGGGTACTTATGTGAGTATCACTCGCTTGTTGAGGAGGGAGTTAAGAAGAGTTCGTGCGAGATATGCCTGAAGCTATTTGGGTAGATGTGGGGTGTTAGCTTGGTTTTAGGTAGGTACGTAGCTAGAGTTATGCACCCGAGACCCGTGTCAGTCATTGTGGGTATGTCGAGAACTGGGGAAGTCAACGGCTGTAGCGTGTCGTGGTTTATGCCGGTGAATGTTGACCCGTTCATCTTCTCAGTGTCTTTAAGTCCTGAGAGACTAACATATAGCTATATCAAGGAGACCAAGGAAGTTACTCTAAACATAATGCCGTTTAAGTTTGTTGAGAAAGTTCATCGCGCGGGCAGTATTTCAGGTAAAGAATTAAAGAATAAGCTTACTGTGCTGGGTTTTGAGCTCGAGAGCTCTTCTGTCGTTAGAGTCCCGCACATAAAGGGTGTTCCAGCATACGTCGAGGGTGTACTGATTAACGAACTACTTTTTGAGGACCACTCGTTAATGGTGTTTAAGGGTCTTAAAGTTTATGTGGATGAGAAGTACTTCAGGGAGAACGTCCTCACTGAGGATGCTGAGGTGTTGCTTCACGTTGGAGGAAACGTATACGCGAAACCCAGTAATTACGTTAGGGTGTGACGACTGACTAGATGTGAGTCCCGTGCTGTTAGGCTTGAAGGGTTAGGTAAAGCTTGATGTTCTGGTTCTGAGTTCTTATGTTGAGGCTAGTGCAGACACTATTATAGGTATTAGGAGAGTTAAGAAGGCTCCGTGTATGAACGCTATGATTCCTGCTTCAGAGCCCCCTACAGACGCTATTACTGGTAATGTGGTGTCCATCGTCGTAGCACCTCCCAAGCTTATTGAAGAGTACCTCAGCTTCTTAGCTAGTAGGGGGTACGTGATGTAGGTGTAGACCTCGCGCAGAATATTAGATAAGTACCCGAGGAACCCGAGATAGGGATCTATACTCGCTAAGTACGTTCCAGTAAAGCTATACCAGCCCATGCCTGCGGAGATTGCTAGTGAATACTTCAGTGCTGGTTCACCGATTAGCAAGTAGATTACTGCGCCGCCTGTTAAGGAGCCTGTGAGGGTGGCTAGAATCAGCTTAAGCCCCCAAGAGATCTTCTCTCTACTCATTGACGCAATCTTATTTATTTCTAGGCCCATAGAGAGTCCTACCGCGAATATTAAGCACAATAAAGTAGTCCATAGAATCTCCTCACCTACTCTGAGGTTAGTAGCTAGACCCGTGATTAATCCTGCCGCGAACAATAGAGCGAGTCTCGAAGACTCGAGTTTTTTAAGCATTGCTGGTCAGCTCCTCAGCGTTAAGTACGAGATCGCTAGACTGAGTACGGCAGGTATCGTTGAGAACGCTATGACGACTAAGACTACTTGCTGACCTCTCGTTATTATGTCTGGCAAGATCTGGGAAATTCTTAACCCGATAACGAACACCAGAGCGTATGTTAAGAAGAGTGTTGTCTTGCTTACAATGCTCGTGAGTAAATTCTTTTCTTTGTTGCTTAGAGCTCTGCCTAGTAAGGTGCCTACGAGTATTCCGGCAATCAGCGCTATGATTACCTCCATAGAGACCACCAACATAACGATTAAGTGTGGCTTAAAACGTTGTTTAATACCTGACTTGATATCTCGATTTTTATGAGTTTATAGTTCTTAATGGATAGGGTAAGGAGGAGTGAGTGGCAAGACAGAGGTAATAATGCAGTTAGTTGATGTGTGGAAGGCCTATAGAGTAGGTGACATAGTTACTTGGGCTTTGAAGGGGGTCAATTTAAGTATTTTGAGAGGTGAGTTCATAGCTATAATGGGTCCTTCAGGCTCAGGCAAGACTACCCTACTAAACATTATTGGCTTACTTGACAGACCTACTAAGGGTAAGGTGTATATAGACGGTGTTGACGTGTCAGCACTGCCTTCAGATGAGTTAGCCAGGCTTAGGAACAGGAAGATAGGTTTTGTTTTCCAGCAGTTCAACCTAGTCGCTCGCATGAGTGTATACGAGAACATAGAATTACCTCTTATGCCTGCTGGAGTACCCCCTCGCTTAAGGCGCGAAATGATTTTAAAAGCTCTTAAAGCAGCTGGTGGTGAGAGTGAGTGGCTTGCCAAGAAACCGACTCAATTATCTGGGGGTCAGCAACAGAGAGTAGCTATTGCTAGAGCCTTAGTAAACAACCCTGAAATAATACTGGCTGACGAGCCTACGGGAAACCTAGATAGGGCGTCAGCCAGAACAGTCGTAGAGACTTTCACTAGACTGAATATGGAGGGTCAGACTATCGTTATAGTGACGCACGACCCTGAAGTAGCTAACTGTGCTAGCAAAATATACGTAATAAGAGATGGCGTCATTAAGGACTTACGAATCCCTTCTAAGAGTGAGTGTCTCCTATATAAGGAGATAAAGTGAGTTCCGTGTAGGGGGTTTGAGTTTCATGTTTGTTGTCGACCCTTGGCTTCATAGACCTTAGACCTCCTTTCATTGGAGGTCTTATCATTAGTCTTTACCCTTTCAGGGTAACCCCACCCACAGCTCACCCTCATTTGGCTCACAGCTGTGGGGAAACCCCCACATCCTGGCTTTAGGTGCCCACCCACTCGAGTCTTCACTACACACCCACATCGTGAGCGAGCTCAACCCACAATAAAATAACCTACATCAACCCCCTTACAAACCTTTACAAAACACAAAACAGTTGCGCTAGGCATTACTTCCTGGTAATCAGTGTTTTTAACTTCTGGGGTTAGTGTCTAATTGAGGTGGCTTAGTTGAGGAGGGTGAGGCTAGTTAACTCTTGCTTGTTTCTAACTCTGCTGACTTTATCTATAGTTTCAGGTCTGCCGCTAGCTATAAGAGTTTCAGGAGATTCACCAGGGCTCACGCTTGTTACTACAACACAACGTAATGCTGCGGGCGGTGCGTCGGTTTATCCTAGTAGCAGGAATGTTGGAGTGTCTGTTGAGATAAGGAATGATGAGGCTTCTAGTATAAGAGGTGTTCAAGGGTGCTTTAGCTTGCCGGAAGGCTTTCATTTCTCGGCAGGACTTTCTTCGTGTGTTTCGGCGTACTCTGTTAACGGGTCTTGGACTTACGAGTTCGCCCCAGGAGAGGTTTTCTTAATAGGGACTAGACTCAATATAGACGACTACGTATTGCCAGGTAGTTACGCTCTAGGACTTAACGTGACTTACAGAGTCTTCAACGGGTCTGACGAAATTCTTAGGTACGTGTGGTTCACTGTATACGTTAACGTGAGTGAATATCCTGAGGTTGAGTTATCTGTGGTTGATGTTTGGTGGTCCGCTCGTGTTTTTCCGGGAACGCAGGGTGCTACACTAAATGTGCGCATAAAGAACTCCGGCAACTCAGAGGTTTTGAGTGGTTACGGGATTCTTACACTGCAGTCTCCCTTAATGCCTGAAGAAGTTAGGGTTGAAGTGCCTGCGATACCTGAGGGTAGCACGTATGTTCTAGTAGTTGGGGGTGTTGATGTGCCACTCTCAACAAGCCCAGGTTCTTATGAGGGTTTCTTGAGAATCAACGTGACTTCCAGAACTGAAGATGGGGTTACTTACGAGTCTAGCACGAGCTTGAGCTTCACAGTAGTTGTTGAGGTCCCTGAAGCACCAAATATTGTAGTTGTTGATAGTGGGTGGAGTTATGGTGCTGCGTATAGTGAGGGTCGCTCACTAACTATGTTTGTGACGCTACAGAATAGGGACCTATCAACAATAAACTCTCTGGTTGCTGTACTCAAGCTCCCTGAAGGACTCAAATCAAGAGATGGGAGGAACTACGTAGTAGCAACGCTTGAAACGCCGCTGAGTTACGGTAACATAGCTACGCTGACTTTCAGTAATATAGTGACTAACATGTCTGGGTATCTAGGAGACGTTATAGTGGCTGAGGTCTCTCTTGAGGGATTAGCTACTTATCGAGGTTCTGAGTTCTGGTTTAACCTAACTTTAAACGTCACTGCAACTTTAGTGTCTGAAGACGTGCTGAGGATTGGTTGGGTTGAGTGGAGTTATCAGGGAAGCGCTGCTGAAGCACTCCCTACATCAAGAGACATAACGTTATCTATTAGATTAAGTAATTTCGGTCAAGACATTCTTACGCCGCTATACGTGAATCCGCTACTTCCTGACTTTATTCAGGTTAAGTCTGTTGGAGGGACTTGCTTGGCTGGGGTGCAGCCAGGGAGCACTTGTGTTCTTCAGCTAGTTATTGATGTGGGCCCTGAGGCGGGCCCGGGCTTCTATAACGCGTCCCTAATAGTAACTTACGACGTTAGGGTGGGTGCTTCACTCCTGTACAGGACTGTTACTCTAGACTTCCAGTTCTTTATTTCAGATCCGCGTGACTATGTGGCTGACCTAGTCTTAAGCAAGGTTTGGTGGGGGGCGACAGCGCCTACAGTATCTTACGGTTTAGAGAAGCTTTACCCGCTACACGTAGAATTAACGAATTTGGGCAGGTACGGGGCTAGCTACGTTTACCTCAAGGTATCAGGACCTGATGGTGTGGCAGTCGTTGATGGTGAGGGCGTGTGTTCTACGTACTTGAGTCCAGGGTCTTCGTGTAGGCTAGTTCCTTACCTGAACTTGAGTGGGTTTAGCGCGGATACGTTAGTTCTGGTCATTAAGGTTACTTACTACATAACAGTTTATGGTTCTTACATACCGGTCACGACAGACTACGTAGTTAGAGTTCCTTTGAGTACTTACCCGCCAAGCTCTCTGGGAGGATTAAGCGTGATTAGCTTTGGGTGGGTTAACAATAATCCTGTGTATCCCAACACACAAAACGCTACTTACGTGGTTTACTTAATAAACCATTACCCATACACCATATCTTCAGTCTATGCTGAGTTAGTGTTGCCTGAAGGATTCACTGCTAGTAAGGGCCTTAATAAGGCTTACGTCTCGGGACCTGTGCCGTCAAATCAAGTTCTTCAGCTGAGTTTCGCGCTTAATGTAGGTGATGTGAGTCCTGGTTGGTACAGCAGCGTTGTGAGGCTCTTCTACTTAGTTAATTCTGGCGGTGAGGGGTTGGGTGTGGTGGAGGAGGTTACGTTGCCTGTTTTAGTCAACGACGTTTCTTTAGGTGTGGAGTTGGTGAGTACTTCGTGGGCTGGGAGACCGGCAGAGCCTGGGACTTACGGGAACGTCTTAGTTGTTGTTATGAGGAATTCTGAGTACCCGTCTATTAGGGGTCTTGTAGCTGACGTAGCACTGCCTGAGGGTTTCGTTTCTTCAATTAATAACGAGAGTAGGGTTAGAGTAGCTGCTACCTCTTCCTTACCTCAGATACCTGTGCAGCAACTCGGTAACGTGCAGGACTTACTGAGATACTATACTCAGTTGTTAGGGGCTCAAACACCTCTTCAAGCCCAGTTTGGTAAAGGTGATTTCGTATACTTCGTGATACCGATTAACGTGCTTTCCGTGGCTCCCGGTATTTACTATGCTGAGATGACGCTTTCGTTTGTTGATCACTGGGATAATATCAGAACGCAGGAGTTGAAAGTCCCTCTAAGTGTTCTTGGGTCGCCAATACTTATTCAGGTGTGGAGCGAGGATTCCTTAAACTTCAGAGATTCCAGGGAGACTAACATGACTCTCAAGATTCTGAATTTGGGTACGGCGCCTGCCTACAATGTGTACTTAGCTGTGTACCCGTACGGTAGCTACGTACTCATTCCTAAGTCGACTCCGACCTATATTAGTAGGTTAGAGCCTGGCGTGATTACCTCGGTTAGCATACCTGTTTACTTAAACCCGTTGCCCTCAGCTCAAATCCCAGTTCCCATAACTTACGGTAACATACCCTTCATGGCTACCGTGATTTACACAACGTCTAACGGATTGAGGCAGGTAATTAATACTTCTTTCACCGTAAGTATCGAGCCCTTCATAAAATTCATGCTGTCTGACGTTAAGGTATCATATTCTAATGGGTTGGTGAGGCTCTCCTGTACTTTAATAAACGTGGGTAATGCTCAAGCACAGAGGATAACAGCTAAGCTGGTAGGTGGTGGTAGAGAAGGTGAGGAAATCTTCATAGGAGACTTAGACCCTTCTTCACAGACTAGCTTTGCTATCTATCTTGAGACCGGGACTTACGTTGAGTCTGTTAAGTTGTTGCTAAGCTACAGGAACCCATATAATGAAGTCGAAGTCTTGAGCAGAGAATTTGGAGTGACTCAGTTAATTACTCAGACTACCACTCCTCCACCCCAACAACCAGCTGACCTACTGAGATACGGCATTATGGTTGCTGTCATAGTGTTCTTAGGTCTTGTAGCGTTTATCCTCTACAGGTATCTGAAGACGCACCCCATACCTCAAGTGAGGGAATAGTAGTGCTTAGAGATATATTCAGGTACGCTATGAAGGTGTTGACTGAGAAGAAGTTTAGAGCTGTATTAACTATAATCGGAATATCTATAGGTCCTCTAGCTCTAGTGATGATGACCTCTACTGTGAGGGGGTATGCTAATTACGTTGAGAGCGCTATACTAGCTTTAGGTCAGAACACCGTAGTTGTATTACCTTCCGAGAGATACAGACTTACTAGTAGTGATTTAGACTATATAAGGAGTCTTGATGAGGTTAGTGAAGCAGAGCCTTTTTATTCTACGCAGGGGTTCATACAGACTGTTGAGGGCAGGAAGAATGTGTTTATATATGCTGTAGACGCGTCTATCTTAACTAAAGCTATAGGTAATCTAGAGTTAGATGAGGGTGAGTTCCCCCTCGATGTAGAGACGACTTACTGCGTGATAGGCCACTCTATAGCGTACTCAACTACTTCAAACACTAAGTTGTTTGATGTCGGTGATGTCATCACGATCAACATAGTTGAGGTATTGAGTGGCGGCAAGCTCAACTTGAGGAAAGTCTCACTTAGAGTTAAGGGAATCCTTAAAGAGTTTGGTGGTGCTGCTTTCGTGTCGCCGGACCAGACGGTCTTCTTGCCTGTGAGGAGTGGTCCCTCCATCCTCAACATAAAGGATGTGTCAGGTATTTTCATAGTAGCTAAGGACCCCTCACTAGTTGATGTGCTGACTAGAAAAATTAGAGAAGTTTATCAAGATAAGGTGACGGTAGTGGCTTTCCAGCAGATAGCTAGAACTGTTGCTTCAGTAACTGCAGCACTAGATTTTATAGTTTTCTCTGCTTCTCTCTCGGCTTTCGCGGTGGCTGTGGCGGGGACTGCGTCAACAATGATTACCTCAGTTATTGAGAGGACGCGTGAGATAGGTGTTTTAAAAGCTTTGGGCTTCACAGACAAGCAGGTAGTCTTCATGATACTGGCTGAGTCTATAATAATGTCTTTGATAGGAGGCGCTATAGGCATAGGATCTGGTGTTGTAGGGGCTCACGTCCTCTCATCAAGAGGTCTCACAATATCTGCTGGTAGTAGTGGGTTAGTCATAGTGGCTAACCCAGAGATAACCGTAGATTTGATACTGACTACAGTCTTCATAACTGTGGCGGTCGGCGTCGTGGGCGGGACACTGCCTGCTTACAGGGCTGCTAAAATACCTCCAGCAACTGCTCTGAGGTACGAGTAGGGTTTGCGGCTGAAGTCCCGCATTAAAGAATTAAGCTACTTTTTAGATGTGTTAAAGAAACTTAAGACTTGATGCGTCAATGAATAAAGTGCAGGATACGCACTAGACAACTAAAGTGATGACTATCTTCTCTCTTTCTAGTTAGACTGTCTGTATGTTGTTTAGTTTTGGTTTTTCGGTTGTTTGGGTTATTTCCACGGGTTTCAGGAATCGACATGAGTTGATGAGCTGTTGGCGAGAGACGAGGCTCTGTGAACCGCTCTTCACCGATGGCTCTAGGGACCCCGGCGACCCCCTGGAGCCGTAAGCGGGGAGAAAAGAGATAAACAGGTGGGATGAACCCGTGTCCAGAAAAACCAAAAACAACCAAAAACCTAGCTAACAGACACGGGCAACCACTAACTAACCTCTTCCCCGCCCTAGAGTGCGAGGCTTTCAGGTTGTAAATCGTAAAGGGAGACGACGTCTCTTTAGCCAGAATATATAAGTCACTGCTATTGCTGACCCTGCCAGGATTAGTGTTAGTCCAAGGTACGTAATTAGCTGGTTGTCTTCAGGTGTTGCTTGTGTGTTGGTAGCTGTTTTCTGTGTTAGGACTTCCCCGTTGTCGGCCAGCACAGCCACGTTCTTGTAGGGGGTTATGGCAATTATGTATGCTGGTCTGAGCACTCCGTATAGTATCACGTAAGACCTGGTGACTCCTCTGTATTCAGTTATGTTTAGTTTGTTCTTAAGTGTTTCTATTGCTTCCTCCTCACTTAAGTTGAAGTTAGTGACCTGCGTGAGCAGCTTCTTGACTGCAGGGAAGTAGTTGATGAATGTGTAGATTACTATAGGAGGTGACGGGTAAACAAAATACCTCACGAGAGCCGGGGTTGCTGTAACGTAGTTAGGGTCTATGAAGTAGATTGGTGTGTCATTAACTACCAACTGTCCCCCGATAATTCTGGCATTTGATGTGTTGCTCACGAGATCTTTGACATCACTAAACAGTTTTTCCACTCCCGTTTCCAACTCATTTAAAAGGTTGTTGAGGTTTGACTCGTTTAAGTATCTAGAATCGACAGTTACTTCAAAGCGCGTTATCTCGCAAGTTTCTTCAGTTACTTGAATTCCTATAGATACTCCCCTAGAAACCCACTTAAAAACAAGTATCTTTAAGTCTGTGTAGTTGAGGTTAGAGCTTATTACAGTATAGTTGTCTAGGTTCACGTAATTACTCAATAGAGGAAAACGAGAAGCTAGAAAGTTGCTTACTGAAAGATGGCAGGCGGTGTTAGCGTGTGGTAGGGGATACCCGGTGGCGAGAGGAGAGAGTGTTAAGAGAAATAGCGTGAGGATGCTTAAGCTTATGTGCTTACTCACTACCACGTTAACCCCTATTAGGATATAGCTTCAAAGTTAAATACTGCAGGTTCTTAATCACTTCTGCTTACGGCGTTCTAGACTAATTTGTGTGGCAGTATTCTCTTAAGGTTCCTGAGATTCTTAAGAATCTTACTGCTGGACCATATTTTAACTCACTAATATATGCTGAAATTTACTTATATTTTGGTATTGTAGCATAAGTATTTATATACTTAGTTATTAATATATAATTTGGTGGTAAAATGTATAAGTATTACCTGGAGAGTTTAAGTCTGTTTAAATTGGAGAGAATAAGCTCCCTCTCCGACTTAGTTAGGAGGTTTTCTCATTCTCTGAAGAACTTAGCTTGTAAGTTCTCTTCTTTTATTGCTCTCCTTGAAAACCTAGTAAGTAGTAGAGTTTTTAAGATGATAGAAAACAAGTCTGAGAAAGACCAGAAGAAGTTAGTCGAGTATGTATTTATAGCGCATAAGGTATTATTAGGGTTTTCTCTGATAGCCCTGTACTTCTTGACTTCATAAGAATACGTTTTTAACTAAACTCTAATTATTTTTCTCTTTAGCTAGTTTTATTACTAGGGCTTTAGGATGGGAGGCTTAGTAGTTGTTTCTGGGTTGCTACCATATAATTCTGGCAAGACCTTCTTTACTCTGGCTTTAGCTGAATACTTGAGTAGGTTAGGTTATTCCGTAGGTGTTGTTAAGCCTGTTGCTGCCCACTCTTTCTGGGAGCAGTACGAGTATTTCTTAGAGTCTCGTAAGTTGGGTGTTTTAGTTGGTGAGGACGTTGTTAAGTATGTTAAGGCTGGCTTCATCTATGACATCGACTTACAGAATCCTGTTGACGTTATGACAGCTCCTCACGACCTTATGAAGCACCCGTCACTAGACTCTTACCTCACTTCACTAGCTTCACTGATTGATCAGGCAGTACTTGTTAGGGTCTCCTCAGCGAGGCAGAGAAACTACTACTTAATCACTAATAACTTGAGTAAGTTGAGTGACTACTTAGCTGATGAAGTCGTGAAATTTGCCGGCGGCTTAGGCAAGACTGAGGAAGTAGACAGTTTATGGCTATACAATAAGTTAACGAGTAAAGATATTGACGTCTTGGTTGCTGAGTCTACGAACTCTATAATCTCGAGACATGACGTAACTCTCTGTGAGTCTTTTAGTAGTGCTTTGCTACCCGCACTCGGCTTGAGGAAGTTCGTTAAGCACGTGATTGTAGTAGCTCCTTCTAGAGCATTAGTTTACGGACCTAGTAAAGTGACTACGTACTTGAGTGCTCTAGACCGTCTCAGGGCAGAGACTTCGTTTTTAGTCATGCTCTTCAAGCCAGACATGGTATTGAGTGTTAGACCCGACGTCAAGTATAGTGGGGTACTTGAGGTAGGGGAAGCCAGAAAATTAGTGGATTTCCTGCTTGCAAACAAGTAATATTAAACTAAGTTTTTATGTCCTCTAGCAATCTTCATTAATTGGGTGACTATAGATGAGTCTCCCAGAGATCTTGCTCTTCTCAGGGCTCGTCTTGATTGCGGGAGGTTTTTTACTACTCTTCATCACTTTATTACGTCGGAGTAGTGACTACAAGCTTGAGGGCGGTGGCGTGCTTATAGTGGGGCCCATACCTATAGTATTCGGCACTAGTCAGAAGGTGTCAGCGATTCTCATAGTACTCGCTATAGTTTTAATGTTGATAGTTCTCACCACGTTCATCTTAACTAATGTTAGGTGATTAGCGGTGGTCAACTCTCTCCTAAAAACAGGTATTCTACTCTTAATTGCTGGCTTCGTGCTAGTTTTCCTGGCTGTGTTATTGCCGATATTAACTTCAGTAAGTCAAGTAACGACTTCTTCAGGAGTTGCTGGCTGCGTGATACTGTTTTTCATCCCAGTATGTTTTGGTTTAGGCGAGTCGGGAGTCGTGCCTCTCATGATAGTATTGTCTTTAGTCTTAACACTGATTCTCGTAGTCTTCACATTCTTGATTTCTAGGAGGTTGCTGAGGGTAGGTATGTAGAGTAGTTGAGAAGCTCTCACAATAATTTTAATTTACGATCAGGTCTTAAAGTAGGTGTGTGTCTTGAGTTTTGGGGAGAGAACTCCTGAGGAGATTATAGCTAAGTATGAGAAAGTATTCTCCAGAGTTCAGAGAGTTTCTTACGCGCCAGTCATAGCTGTTAGAGGCAGGAATTCTAGAGTGTTTGACGTTAGTGGTAGGGCATACATAGACTTTACTTCAAGTGCTGCCGTAATGAATCTCGGGTACTGCGATCCCGAGATAGTTAAGGTGATTAAGGAGCAGGCTGAAGAATTAATTCATTTTACTTTCATATACGGCTACAACGTACCTGCTCTCCAATTAGCTGAGGAGTTACTTGCTCTCTCAGGCTTTAAAGACTGGAGAGTTGTTTTAGGTTTGAGCGGTAGTGACGCTAACGAAGGCGCCTTAATGCTTGCTAAGGGGTTTAGGAAAGATTCTAGAGTGTTGATGAGTCATGCGGGCAGTTTCCACGGCTGCTGTGTCGGCACTACTACAGTCTCGGGCGTGGACCTCTCTGTCAAGGTCTCTAAGATAGTAGGTTCCTGGCTAAAGAGCGTTAAAGTGCCTTACCCATACTGCTATAGGTGCCCGCTAAGTCTTGAGCTCAAGTCTTGCGGGATGTCATGTGTTGAGAACGTGAAGGCCTTGATTGAGGAGGTGGGTCCTGAAGACGTAGTAGCACTTATTACTGAGCCTATTCAGGGTGATGGAGGTATTGTGGTGCCCCCGGAAAACTACTTCACACGACTTGAGGGGGTTTTGAGGAAGCACGGAATACCCATAATAGTAGATGAGGTTCAGACATGCTTGGGAAGGACTGGGAAGTGGTTCGGTTACCAACACTTTAGTTTTAGACCTGACGTAATGACTTTAGGGAAGCCTCTCGGCGCTGGCCTGCCTATCTCGGCTATATTAGGTAGGGAAGACATAATGAATTCTCTGCCTGAGTTCGCGTACTCCTTCACGCTGGCTGGCAACCCACTCATAGCTAGGGTTGCGTTAAGAGGCATCCAGCTAATTAAGGAGAGAGACTTAGTGAGGAGAGCTGAGAAGCTCGGTGAGATTGTCTTAAGGAGATTGAGTAAGTTACGTGATGAGTGCTCCATAGTAGGTGATGTGAGGGGTAAGGGCTTAATGATCGGCTTAGAGTTAGTTAAGGATAAAGAGAGTAAAGCGAGAGGGTTTGAGGAAGCTAAGAAAGTAGTCTGGAGAGCTTACGAGTTAGGACTCTTCATCATGTTCTTGTCTGGGAACGTGCTCAGGATACAGCCCCCACTAACCATAGAGGAGGAAGTCCTTGAGGAGGGTCTTAATATACTGGAGAAGTCTGTCAAAGACGTTGAGGAGGGCAGGGTGGGTGATGAAGTCCTCGCCAAGATTCGAGGATGGTAGTCTAGAGACTCTATTTTTATTTTCATCTATAATCTCGTGAAACGAGAGATAGCAGGTTGCGGATGCTACTAGTACTTAGACTTGCTCTCACGTAAGACTTGTAGAGACTGTATGCTGATTTCCTGAGGTCTTTTGGCAGGCCGCTTAGGAACAGCCTCACGCGAAACTTAAGTAGTAGGGCTGATTTAATTAGTGTTAAGTAGAAGAAAATGTAAAGTCCTAAGTCTGCTAGAGCGAGCAATACTAGGAGTATCTGGTGAGCTATTAAGGTGTACTCAACTATCTTAGCTATTCTTGAGACCCTCACTACCTGAGTTCCTCCTTAAGTAGACTCTAGCTACGTTGCCGGACCTCTTTACC
>Ga0209394_1000965_pt1 | contig 18812 bp, 20 predicted proteins | sample JNZ201metaG_FD_184122 | JGI IMG/M metagenome (GOLD analysis project Ga0209394, IMG submission 184122) | Hot spring microbial communities from Jinze hot spring, China to study Microbial Dark Matter (Phase II) - JNZ 20120812A (SPAdes) (version 3) ... | reverse complement strand
GCTCTGGCCTTAATCGGCACCGGAGCAAGGCTAAGAGTTCTTCCGCAGATTCTCGAAGGACTTGCAAAGAAAAGCATCGAAACTCTTAGACTCGTTTCTGAGATGGCCTTTCATAGGAAGGAGTTCGTTGAGGCGTTCACAGAATTTTTCAGTAAAAACTCGGAAATCCTGCTAAAAGATCTCAGCCTCTGCGATAAATTCGACCTTCTCGAAGACTTCAAGTCCGGGAAAATAAAGTTCGACGTCCCAACGATCGCAATAGTTGGTGAGAACGATCTGCTCACACCCGTGAAGTACTCGAAGTTCTTTGCAAACTTCGGCGCAGAGCTGGCTGTCGTGGAGAACTCAGGACACATGGTGATGCTCGAAAACCCAAAAAAGTTGAATGAAACCCTTAAAGGATTTCTGAAGAAAGTTCTCTGAGCAATCTTTCCTCAATTTCCCTCGGCAGAGGAATTACGCCGTAGAATTCTTCTCTTAGCTTGTTCAAAGCAAGAATTGCTGCAGAGAACGTTATGTCCATCGCCTCAATTGGAGAGCCGCTGCCGATTGCAAGGTTTACTGCGTAGCCATCTGCAAGCAAGTAATACTTTTTCCCATTTTTCTTGTAACATTTAACGAGCCCATAGTCTTTAAGGAGTTCTCCGCTTGCTTCAAACATCTCCGCACCCATGTTTGCCACGATTGCGTTCTCAGGAACTAACTCGAGACTCGGCTTTGAATCTGTGCAAAAGATCACGAGATCTGCGTTTCCGTGCTCCGAGATTTTGTAACCGGAAAAGATTGCTTTCACCCTTTTCTCTTCGTCTCTGTCCCAGACAAAAATCTCACAGCCTATTCTTCGCATCATTTCTGCGCATCCCTGCCCAACTTTCCCGAATCCGACGATCTTTACTTTTTTCCCGGTTAAGTAAATGTTTAGCTTCAGCAAAGCCTCAAGTAATCCGAAAGCAGTTGCATAAGTGCTTTCTATCTCCTTGAGCCGAGAGGAGTCGATGGAGATAGCTCGAACTCTGCTCATTCTCTTCAAGTATTCCTCCCCAGTCTTAGTCAGCTCTACGACCTTTATCAAATCCTTTCCCGATCTTTCCGCAACCCTTGAAAGAAGTGCGGAGCAATCCAAGAAACAATCAGCTTTTACAGCGTCTCTTTTCCTCATCACTTTCACTCCTCTCTCCTCAAGCCATTTCACCGCCTCCTCTTTCGTCGAGAACTCGTCAAGTTTGACTGCAAACACTTCAGTGTATTTTGAAAGCTCGTAAATCATACAGGCGGTTTTAAATTCAAGCGGAGCACAAACTGCGACGCTGTCCACATCTAACTCTCTGGCAAATTTCTTTACAAGCTTCATTCTTTCGTAAAACCACTCCATTGAGAGCATGTAGTTAATTATCAAAAAAGTTTTAAATTATTACTTCACTTAAAGCATGGACTGCTTTGAGTGTCTCGAAAGAATTATAAAGGAGCGCAGGAGCCACAGATTTTTCCTTGAAAAACCCGTAGAGAGGGAGAAGCTTGAAAAGATCCTTGAACTTGCAATGTGGGCTCCTTCTGCGATGAACAGACAGCAGTGGTTTTTTATAGTTGTTGGAAAAGAGAGAATGAAAAGCCTACGGGATGCAATTGCAAAGAGCTACAACTCGATTCTGCCAAGACTCCAAAAGTTTTTTGCAGAGACCCCGAAGGTTATAAGCATAACAGAGCAGTTCTTTAAAACTCTTGGTAACGCTCCCGTTGTGATCTTTGCCTACTACACTCCTACCGGCGACGATTTTGCAGATCTTCAAAGCGTTTGCGCAGCGATTCAGAACTTGCTTCTCTCCGCACATGCGCTTGGACTTGGAGCGTGCTGGATGACTGGTCCCGTGCACATGGAGGAGGAGATAAACAAGGAACTTGGAATAAGAGATAAGAAACTCGTTGCGGTGATTCCAATTGGCTATCCAGCGAAAAAACCACCAGTTCCGCCGAGAAGGGATTCAGAAAAGAAAATTCTCTGGATGATGTAGACTATTTTTTCGTGAGCTGGATAAAAACATCTTCAAGGCTCTGCCTCTCAACCTTTGCCGAATTGATCTTGACGCCTATTTCGTTTGCGAGCGAAATCATCTCTGGAAGAGTTCTGCTCCCGTCCTTCACGTAAATGCGAATCGAGTTCCCGGAGATTCTGAACTCGTAATCTATATATTCCCCAAGCTTTTCGATTCCATCTCCTTCGAGAACTACGACGCTACCAGCTGAATCGATTAGTTTCTCGGGTTCGTCGATCGCAACTATTTTTCCACGGTTCATTATCGCAACTCTATTGCACAGTTTTTCCGCTTCCTCAATGTAGTGTGTGGTGAGAAAAATCGTCGCGTCCCCCTTGACTCTAAGGATGTATTCCCAGATCTTTCTTCTTGAGATCGCATCAAGCCCCAGAGTTGGCTCATCTAAAAAGAGAACTCGTGGAAAGTGCAAAAGACCACGAGCAATTTCAAGACGCCTCTTCATTCCTCCGCTGAGCTTCTTTACTGCGACGTTCGCCTTCTCGGTGAGCTCAACTAGTTCAAGAACTTCTTTTATCCTCCTATTCCTCTCGTCTCTTTTCAATCCATAGAGTCTTCCGTGGAAATCTAAGTTTTCCCTCACAGTCAATTCGAGATCGAGTGTCGTTTCTTGAAAAACGATTCCGATCTTCTTCCTAACCATCGAAGCTTCTTTCACGACGTCATGTCCAGCGACAAAGGCTTTTCCAGAACTTGGTTTAAGTAGAGTTGCCAAGATCATGACTACAGTCGTCTTTCCCGCTCCGTTTGGTCCAAGAAGTCCGAATATTTCTCCTTCTTCAACTTCGAAGCTAACTTCATCGACTGCACGGAAGTTTCCAAAATCCTTTACGAGTTTCTCCACAACTACGTCCACAGAAAAAACTTTATCGTCACAGTATATAACTCTACGAGACTTGGAGGAACGAAGGTATGGATCCATTCATCGTCTTCTGGGAGCTCACGAGAGCGTGCATGCTCGCTTGCAAGCACTGCAGGGCAAAAGCGATTACGAAAAGAGATCCAAGAGAACTTAGCACACAGGAATGCCTCGATTTGATCGATGAGATCGCCGAGTTTGCAAAGCCGATGATCGTTTTCACTGGCGGAGATCCGCTAATGCGTGAAGACCTTGCTGACATCGTTTCCTATGCTTCAAAAAAGTTTCGAGTTTCAATCGCCTTCAGCGGAACTGAACTCGCGACAATTGAAAAACTCGAGGAACTGAAAGATGCAGGAGTTTCAAGGATCGCTGTAAGCATTGATGGAATTGAAAACACTCACGACGAGTTCCGAGGAATAAAAGGGACTTTCAGGAAGAGCATAGAAGTTCTAAAGAGTGCGAAAGAAGTTGGTTTGAGCTTCCAGATAAACACGACCGTTGTTAAGCAAAACATCCGCGAGCTACCAAAAGTTGCAAAGCTCTGCAAGGAGCTTAACACAGACATGTGGGACGTCTTCTTCTTAGTCCCAACTGGAAGGGCAAAACTCGACTTGATGCCGAATCCACAAGAATTTGAGGATGTTTTGTGCTGGCTTTACGATCTGAAGAAGTTCATGAACGTCAAAAGCTCTGCTGCGGTTCACTTCAGAAGAATCGAAGTCATGAGAGATCGTGGAGAGATGCCAAGAGTAAGCGATCTCTACTACTGGCTTCTCAAAGAAACTAGGGATCTTGGAGAAGAGAGAAAAGCGACGAAGCCAGAGATGCGAGCTTTTGTAACCGATGGCAGAGGGATGTTCTTCATAAGCCACATCGGCGAAGTTTATCCAAGTGGATTTTTGCAGATCTCTGCTGGAAACGTTCGTGAGAGGGACGTCGAGGAGATATACAAAAACTCGGAAATCTTTGTGAAACTCAGAGATCCGAACAATTTAAAGGGCAAATGCGGGATCTGCGAGTTTCGATTTATTTGCGGTGGTAGCAGAGCGAGAGCTTATGCTCTAAGCAACGACTACCTCGCAGAAGAACCGTGTTGCATTTATACGCCGAGGGGTGCAAGATGAAAGTGAGCATTGTTCTTCCCGCATACAACGAAGCGAAGAGGTTGCGAGATGCCGTTAAAAGAGTTGAAGATCAGCTAATAGCCTTAGGATACGACTACGAGATCGTGATAGCAGAAGATGGTTCGACCGATGGAACAAATGAGATTGCAAAAGAAATCGCAGAGAGAAACCCAAAGATCAAGCACTTACACTCCGACGAAAGACTTGGACGAGGAAGAGCGCTGATGAATGCCTTCAGGATTTGCGAGGGTGAGATCGTTGTCTACATGGACGTTGATCTTTCCACAGATTTGCGCCATCTGAACGAACTCATTTCCGCAATAGCCGATGGTTACGACGTCGCAACGGGTTCGAGACTGATGAAAGAGAGCAAAGCTAAGAGACCTTTGAAAAGAGACGTTGCTTCGAGAGTTTACAACTTGCTCGTCCGAATTTTACTGCGTTCGAAGATCCACGACCACCAATGTGGCTTCAAAGCTTTCCGAAGATCTTCGATTTTGAAGATTTCCGAACTCGTTAAGGATACGCATTGGTTCTGGGACACAGAAGTCCTTGTTTTAGCCCAGAGGCTTGGGTTTAAGGTTAAAGAAATTCCAGTGCACTGGGAGCATGGCGGGGAAACGAAGGTTAGATTTAAGAAGGACGTCGTATACATGTTCTCCCAAATCCTAAGAATGTTCCTCGAAGACATCTCCAGAAGCAGAAAGTTCTACCTCTTCGCCTCGATGTTGGCGATAGCCCTTCTCTTCCTCCTGGCAATCTCGACAGGGGTTTCAAATTTCGTTGCAAGCGTTTCCACACTCAATCTCGAGTTCGTAACCATCGCTTCACTGCTTTACACTCTTTCATTTGTCCTCCGTGGTTTTAGGTTTCGATACATAGTTTCAAGGATCGGGGAAAAGAGTACGCTGAAGACTTCGACCTTTGCTGTAAGCATAGGACAGACTGTGAACGTCATAACACCCGCAAGAATCGGTGACTTTGCGAGAGCTTACGTGTTCAAGAAGTTTGGAGTTTCCTACACGACATCGCTCGGCGCAACAGCGGTTGAGAGGTTGTTCGACGTTGCATCGATCGCATTTATTGCAGTTTTTTCATCTCTATACTTGGGCACGAAAAACCTCGAGATACTATACGCAATTATCTTCGCCCTCCTGATCCTTTTCGCGATATTCGGGCTTTCTAAGATGAAGAACGTCGTCGGAACGATGATGAGAAAAGCGAAGCTCGCACTAAATCCAAGAGACTCCCTGGTCTTGGTCTTTCTCTCCTCACTGCTCTGGTTGAGCGACATTCTTGTTTGCTACCTCATAGCGCTTAGCTTCGAAATTCCCTTTGCAACCATAGCCCTCGCAGTCGCTATGGGGAACATCGTCAAAGCGATCCCAGTAACTCCCGGGGGTATTGGGACTTATGAACTAGCCCTAACTGCGATAATCAGCCTCCAAAACCCATATCCAGCTTTCGCAATAGCTTTCGCAGATCATGCGGTTAAAAACATGATAACAGTGATTCTCGGCATATTTGCGCTTTCCGCAACGAATCTAAGCATAAAAGAGGTGAAGGGTTGATAGTTTATCCGATCCTGTTTCAAATGTCTTCCTTGATCATAACTCTGCCCTTTCTCAGGTTTCTTCCATACCCTCTGGCGAGGTTTGCTTCCATTCTCACAGCGACTTTTGTATCCTTTGCAATCGCATATCTTGTGAATTTCAAAACCGCATTTTTCATCGTTTTCTCCGCTCTCGTCGTTCTAGCCATTTTTGCCTACAAGCGCTACAATACAAAGCCCGATGAGGGCGAAGTTGTCTTCGCGTTGATTTTCTACTTCTTCATTTTCCTACGGCTCTTAGATCCTAACATCTTCGACGCTGAAAAGTTCATGGACATGGCTTTCATCAACTCAATCCTCAAATCGCCAAATCTACCACCGAACGATCCTTTTTTTGCAAACGGAAAGCTCGATTGCTATTATTACTTTGGGCACGTTCTTGGCTCTGCAATCGTTTTGCTTTCCTTTTCTCCACCAGAAATCGGATACAATGTCGCAATCTCAGCAATTCCAGCGTTTACTGCAACGATTCTCTATGGAATTTTCCGAGAAAACAAAAGAATTGCTGTATTGGCAATCTTCTTCACGATTTTCTCGGGAAACGCTTATTCTTTCTTCGATTTCATATCGCGCCCGTTTTCCATAGACTACCTTTATTACTGGAACTCGACCCGGGTCATCGAGGAGACGATCAACGAGTTCCCATACTTCAGCTTTATACATGCAGACTTGCATGCGCACGTCTTCGCAATTCCGATGAAGATCTTTCTAATTTCGATTCTACTCGAGAAAACGAAGCCGTACTTAATGATCCCAATAACACTTTTTGCGATCTTTGCAACGAATTCTTGGGACTTCCCGCTGATGCTGTTCTTCGCATCGGTCTTTGCGATTTCACAGGGAGATAAAAAAGCTCTATACTACTCTCTCGCATCGTTCCTGCTCGTGCTTCCCTTTTACGCTTCGATGGATTTACCAAAAACCGAGATTCTCTTCTTTTTCGAAAGAACCGATGTACTTCAATTCCTTTCATATTCTGCAACTCTGCTGGTCTTAGTGTACACTTTTTTGGATAAAAAGCCAATTCTATACTCACTCCCTTTCGCAATTCCTCTCGCGATCTTTTCTCCGAGCGTCGCAGTGATTGCGCCGCTTGCGATTGCGTCAATAGATTTGCTAAGAAGGAAAAATCCCGCCGGATCAGTTTTGCTAACAGGGGCTTTAGCGTTCATTACTCCAGAGTTTGTAGCGATAGATACGAGAATGAACACAGTGTTCAAATTCTACCTCATCGCCTGGCTTTTCATCACTACAGGCGCAATGATCTTGACAACAAAGAGGGAGTTTCGAAAGGAAACAAAGGCAATCCTGCTGATTTTGATCTTAATAGGCTCAGTCTATCCAATTGTCGCAACTCCGATAAGATACCATACCGCAACGCTTAGTCTCGATGGTATGGAGTTCACAAAACTCTACGGAGAATACGAAGCGATTCAGTGGTTGAAAGAGAAAAATGGAATTGTTTTAGAGGAGGGTTGCACTCATGGAGTGCTTTGCGGTTATAGTTACGGCGGTAGAGTTGCGACCTTCAGCGGGAATCCTGCGGTCATTGCGTGGACGAATCACGAGTATCAATGGCGTAGGGATTATGCAAGCATTGCGGAGAGAGCTAAAGACGTCAGGGAGTTTTACAGCGCAAACAACTGCGAAACGATGGAAAGGATTTGTGAAAAATACAACGTCACTTACATTTTCGTCGGCTATGAAGAACGAAAGTTTTTTGAAGTAGACGACACAGTTATGGAAAAATGCTTCGAAAAGGTCTTCGAGAATGCGAACGTGAAAATCTTTAGGCGAGCTCAGCGGTGATTTTTAATCTCCACTGGATGATAATAATGAGAAAAGCTTAAATATAGTGGTGTTGATTATTATGATAGGTGAGGTAGATGACAAAAATAGTCCACGCACAAACCGTATTGCCCGAGAACGTTCTGGAAGAGCTAAAGAAGAAGACTGGTGAAACTGCGACAAAGGATGCGATTGCTAAGGCAGTAGAGCATTATCTTATTTGTCCTTATACCCATCAGGAACCGCTGGAAAAGAGACTCGAGGAAGTCATAAAGAAAAAGCAGAAAAAGGAATAATAATTTTATAAATTTACCAGCCAAAGAGCTTTGTTTCAGAACTCCCACGAGCTAAGATTTTCTATTCAGACATTTCGTTTTTTGTTTAGAACTGCTAATTTTGCAGTTTTCAAAGATTGAGAGAAGAGTATTTCAACTCGAAGTGTAAACTCGTTCGATGAGCGTCTTGCTCTTCACTGGGAAAGGCGGAGTAGGTAAAACGACCGTTGCGGCGATGACTGCAATAAAGTCATCGAGCTTGGGCTACAAAACGCTCATAATCTCAACAGACCCCGCGCACAGTCTCTCAGACTCCTTCCAGTTCCAATTCGGCGCAGAACCAACGAAAGTTTCTGAAAAACTTTATGGAATGGAAGTAAACGTCGAATACGAGCTGAAAAAGCACTGGAACGTGATAAAGGACTACCTACTGCTTTTTTTCAAATCCCAAGGCATCGAAGATGTGATCGCAGAGGAACTTGCGATACTTCCCGGATTTGACGAGGTTGCAAGCCTTTTGAACTTGCTAGAGTACTACCAAAGAAGAAGTTTCGATGTGATAATACTCGACTGCGCACCGACTGGAGAGACTCTGCGTCTTCTAAGTGTTCCAGAGGTCGCAAAGTGGTATATGAATAGATTTTTTGGTATCGAGAAAAAGCTCATGAAGATCGTGAAGCCGATCGCAGAGCCTTTGATAAAGATTCCGTTGCCGAGCGAGGAAATAATGGATAGGATCCAAGAGATGTATGTAAAGATAAGCAAGCTCAAAGACTTGCTCGAGAGCGATGAGGCCATGGTGAGAATAGTTATGAATCCCGAGAAAATGGTGATAAAGGAGTCCGAGAGGGCTTTCACGTATCTAAATCTTTTCGGTTACACCGTTGACTGCGTGATCGTTAACAAAGTTTTCCCGCCAAACGCAGGAGAGTTCTTTTCAGACTGGATAAAGATGCAGGAAGGATATATAAAGCAGATCCGTGAATCTTTCCCAGTCCCAACAATCTTTGTCCCATTCCAGCGTTCTGAGATTGTTGGTGAAAAACTCTATGAGCTTGCAGACAAAATCTTCGACTTCGATCCGACGAAGCGATTGATCTCGGGAAAGCCGATGAAGATCGAGAAAGACGGTGATACCTTCGTTCTAAAGATACAGGCCCCGTTCATTAGAAAAGAGGAGATCGAGATCTATCGTCGAGGAAATGAACTCATTGTAATCGCGGGACAGTGGAAGAGAACGATTTTCCTTCCACAAGCTCTCTCGCTGAAAGATACAATTGGAGCAAGCTTTAATAACAATGAAATTCAGATCAAGTTCAGGTGAGAGTATGCCAAAAGATGTCAAGATCACGATCCCGACCTTGGAAGATCTTTTTCCCGCTGAGTTCACGGAGCATACGTTGAGGGCTTACAAGGAGTTTCTGATCGCGTTGAGAAGTCTGATCGATGCGCAGATAAAAAAGATCGAGGAAATCGAGAAAAAAGAGAAAAAGGAGATAAAGAAGATTGAGATCGAGTGATTCCATGATTCTGATCGAGAATTCAAAGTTCTTGCGAGGAAACGAGCTGAAGGAAGGAAACATCCTGATAGAGGGCAACAAGATAGTCGCAATTGGTGATACAAAGGATAAAAGCGATATTGTAATTGACGCAAAAGGTCTCGTCGCAATTCCGGGGCTTTTCAACTGTCACACGCATTCTGCGATGACTTTGTTTCGCGGTTATGCAGAGGACATGCCACTGCAGGAGTGGCTTGAGAAGAAAATTTGGCCCGCAGAGATGAGGCTAAACGAGAAGATCGTCTACCTTGCTTCAAAGTTAGCATGCGTTGAGATGCTGAAAACCGGGACCGTTTTTTTCAACGACATGTATTTCTTCCCCTCGGCAACTGCTAAAGCAGTCGAAGAAACTGGAATCAGAGCCTGTTTGTCTTCTGCATTCTTCGACTTCTACAACAGCGATATCCTTGAAGCGAACATGAAAAGGGTTGAAAAAGAGCTGAAAGAGCTAAAGAGCTTTCGAGTTCTACGAGCGATTGCTCCACATGCTGTCTACACTGTGAGCATCGAGGGTTTGCGAAGATCTGTTGAAGTTGCTGAAAGGGAAGACATCTTCATCCACTTCCATCTCGCCGAAACCGAGAAAGAGGTCGTTGAGTTCAAAAAGAGGCATGGCAAGGGAATTGTGAAGACTTTAGACGAGATCGGATTTCTTAGCTCGAGACTCTTCTGCGCTCACAGTGTCTGGCTCGAAAAAGACGAGATTGCGCTCTTAGGCAAAAAAGGTTCGTCCGTGATTCACTGCCCAACGAGCAACATGAAGCTCAGCGTCGGAAAGACTATGAACTACCCAGAAATGAAGCGATGTAATGTGAACGTTCTTCTCGGCACCGATGGAGCTGCAAGCAACAATTCGCTGAACATGTTCAGCGAGATGAAGTTCTGCGCACTATTACAGAAATTCTACTACGGTGCAGACAGCTTCAAAGCTGTTGAAGCTTTCCGAATCGCCACCGAAAACGCCGGAAGAGCTTTTCGCATAAAGTCTGGAAGAATAGAGGAGGGCTGGCTTGCTGACATCGTGCTCGTGGATCTGGGCGAAGCAGGTTTCGTTCCATGTCATGATTTGATCGCAAATCTCGTTTATTCGACCGCAACAGTCGACACCGTGATCGTTGACGGGAAGATAGTTGTTGAGAATCGCTACTTCGAAGGCGAAGAAGAGCTCGTGGAAGAGTTCTCGAAAGAAGTCGAAAAGTTTTTCACATAAAACTTCTTCCTCTCATCCCACTCCAGTCTCCTTATCTCTTCCATGACACTATCACTCACAACGTATATCCTTTGCTCTCTGCAAACCTCGTAAAAGTCTTTCCTTTGAACGTTTAGCCAGCTAAGTTCGTCGAAAGTGCTTTTTGCAACAACTCTTATCGTTTTGTCCTTTAGCCTCAAGCGAACGCTTTTCTTTGGAATTTCTTTTCTAAGCCTCCACCTCGCAACAACGACGGGTTGAACGTCTCTAATCGCTTCCTCAACCTCAAGCCCATCGATGACAACTTTCAGCACGATTTCTGCGATGTGGTTTATCCTATCTGGAACTCCAACGATGTCGCCTCGAAGCTCGATTCTACGCCGATCGCATTTAATTCCAGCGCTTTCGAGTTCTTCTCCAATTTTCGATGTCAAATCCCTGTTCTCGCTTTTGTCCACAACTCCGCCAATGACGTAGCATTTTGCCTTTTTGTTGTCGAAAACCCTTTCGCCTTTTGGGTCGAGCAAAACAACCTCATCAATGCCTTCCTGTTTCAAAAATTCCTCAAGCCTTTCGCAGTATACACCAACTCCAAAGTCTTTACCAGCAATTACGAGTTTTTCGTCCCACATAAACTCACGAACTATGCCAAGAGTCTGAGTTACTTGGAGTTTCAGCTTTGCTTTCTCCTTCTCAGTGTGAAGATCGTAAAATCTGCAATCGATTGCTATGTAGGGAAAATCGTCCAAGAAGTTTTCTTTTCCAAGGATTGCGTTCTCACCATAGCCTACGATTGCCTGTGGAGGTGAATCAAGTTTTTTTCCATCGAGAGAGAAGGAGAATTTTACACCATGATCGCCTACAAGAACTTTTGCGTTCGAGTTCATGATCTGGAGAACCATCGACCTTATTGGATCTTTCAAGCTTGTTCTGCAACTCGTCCCTATTCTTTCTATCCCAAACCCTCGCAACTTTTCGACGAACAAATCCTTGAGTCGCATAAAAAAGTGACGAAGATTAAATTTTTCAGATGAAGAGCTTAGCCTTTATTTCCCTGAATTCCCTGTAGTGCTTCACAATTTCTTTTCCCTCGACAAACGGTATTCCTCTTTCTTCGGCAAACTTCATTGCCTTTTCCTTGCTGAGCGCCCTTCCAGTTTCGCTGTCGAGCATCTCGCAAATCGCAACTGCAGGAGCAATTCCAGCAGTTTCAGCAAGAGCAACGCTTAGCTCGGTCTGACCAACTCTCTCGTAAACTAAGTTCTCCGATGCTCTCAGAATCGCAACATGTCCCGGGGTTCGGAACTCTTTGCCGAATTCGACGTCTCCATTCATCATCACGATGTCAACGATTTCGCCGATACGACGTATCGTTTTCGCCCTGTCGATGTCTGTGATTCCCGTAAACGTGTCCCTATGGTTTACCCAGAGCGAGAAAGAGCTTCTTGAGTCGTATTTTATATCGTAGTTCGAGATCGAAACTAGAGATGGGATCTTCTGACTTGCAACTTTCAAAACATCGTGCATAAAGGGTAAACCCAGCTTTTTCGCTGCAATTGGATGTATTGCGACGCAAATGAGTCCACCTGCTTCGATTCGCATCATCGCGACGTCTTTGGGTTTAACAAATTGCGCCGGAATTGCTATATCCGTTTCACCTTCCCGATCCTCGAAATCGAAGATCAGCACAGGTTTTCCTTTTCTAAAAGCCTTCAAAGCTTCTTCGATCATAGGATCACCTCTACTTCAACGATATCACCATCTTTCAGGTTCAACTCATCCCTGAGCTTTCTTTCTGCAATGATCTCGACAACATCGCTCAGGTGATGGGTTCTCTTGGGCATAACGATGAACGCGCTTAAGCCATTGACTTTACACTTAAAAGCCTTCACCTCGCCAAAGCTTCTGTTCTCCGCTGTAAATCCCTCGATCTTTATGCCTTGTTCTGCATCAAGCCTCTTCTTTATTCCAATCTCCTCCTTCGGAATTCTCAGATTCAGAGTCCCGGGAAATGGTTCGATGCCAAGCTTTTCCCTAAACTGTTTTCTGTAGCCTTCAAGCGAAACATAGTAACGACCTTCTCCGAGACCGCTGAAAACGATCCCATGAAACTTAAGCGTTTCAGCTCCTTCAAAGATCTTCTTGTAATCAAGATACTCAGCGTGCAGGAGATTTCGACCCTTTTCAGTTATCAGAATGAACTGTCCATCCTTAGTTATGGTTCTCTCGATCAGCCCCTTGTTCTCAAGTTCTTTCAATCTCCGGGAAGCGGTTTGAACGCTCTGGTTTATTCTTTTGGCGAAGTCTTTGCAACTGATCTTAACAACCTCCCTCGTTGCATTCATCAGAGCCAAAGCTTTGAGCGCTTCTATCATATCAGTTTTGAGAATTTTCTCTCAAGTGATATAAATTTTTTGCTCGAACTTCAATAAAAATAATAGTGTTAAAATTAATTTAGGACAAAAACCGCGTCCGCAACCTTTAAAGCTTTGTCAAAGATTTGCTTTCCGCAAATCACCAAGCTAAAACCTTCGAGTTTCGAGATTTTCTCCAGATATTTTTCAAGAGAGCCGAAACTAACCGATGTCTCTGACGAAATACCTTTCACATCCAAATGACGGCGAATCTTTTCGAGTTCTGCTTTTTCGTTCTCCCAGTACTCCGAGAGAATTTCCACAATTCTGGGAATCGGAACGAGCGGGTGTATCATCTCTTCTTTACTAACTTTTCCTTCCAAAGCCTCTTCGAGATCTGCAATACGAGCAAGAATGACCTTTTTAAGTCCAAATTGCTTTAAGCTTTCGAGAATTTTAGCGATGTCCTTGCTTGTTTTTTCAACAACGAACACTGGTTTTTCAAACATATTTCTTAAAACGAGCTCGTAATAACTCTTACCAGCATCAGGTCTTGACTTAACGACAAGACAAGGAATTCCAGAATTCCTAACGATTTTCTCCGCAGTCTTCCCTAAAAACGATGGGCTTCTGCTGCTAGATGGGATTACAAGCAAATCGAAATTGTTTTCTATTTTTGCAATCTCCAACGTTGGATCAAGCGTAGCGATTATTTTAGCCGAAACTTTCCGAAAATCCATCGAGAGGTCTTTTACGACGTCTTCAAGTTTTCTCTCTGCCTTCTCCTTGAGGTTTGAGATGAACTTATCTACATCCACTATACCTCCTTCGATGAGTTTCGCTGAATCGTATTCGAGTGCGTGGAAAAGAGTTATTTCCCTAGTTCCATATCTTTTAAGCTCCCTCAAGGCACGGGCACAGGTGATTGAGACTTCCGTAAACTCTACTGGATATAGTACTCTCTCGAACATATTAAACCATTGGCCACTGGGATCTTATAAAACTATCCCCAATCTCATTCTGAATCTCACTGAGTTTTCTGCTAAACTCCCAAAATACCTCGACAACTTTGTGCCTCTCTTTCGGAGTCGTATCGGATATTTTCACAACACCTAATACCTCTCCCGCCCTTATAGTCTTACCAGATACCGAATAAACTATTGCGGCGTTTATCTCGCTTCCTTTATCTGAAATAAGAAGGTCTACAACCTCGGCGCTATAATGCTTCAAGACGTTCATTAGAATTACGATTGAATTAGGTGGGACTGGAATTTCCCTTATCTTTATAATCGAAAAACCACCTTTTAGCGGCTTCTTATCTTCATCGGCGATTATGAGTTCCCACCTACCAATCGCGCTCAACTCCTTTGGGATTACTTTCTGAATCATACTATTTATGAGTTCACCTTCAATCATATTCTTAATTCACACTAAAGGTAATTAAATCTTACTCACAACTTTTCAAAAAATAATATATAAAAACTGAAAGTTTATGCTTGCCTGCTCTTCTCTCTGATCTCAAGCAATGGGACTTCCTTTACAATCTCTTTTATTTTCGGTGTGTATTTCGACTTTACAACTATAACAGGAGTGTTGGTTTCAAAAACTATCTTTTCCTCACATCTACCCTGTATTAGTTTCTTAAATCCGCTTTTCTTCTCGGCTCCATAGATTATAAGGTCTGGTTTAAATGTCTCATCAAGCCTCTTGACTTCCTCATCCGCAAATCCTATATGGTAGCCAAGAACCTCATAGTCAATTCCCGCTTTCCTAAGCTTTTCTGTGGTCTGAATTATCTTTTTTTCGGCCTTTGAGATCATGGGTGCGTATTTCTTCCTCTCCAGACTTTCTGAGGGAATCGCTACTGGTTCTTCGTCTTTTATATAGAACACATAAATCTTAGACTTCAAGCCAGAAAGGTGGAAATCTATCGCGCACTCAACTGCTTTTTCTGATGCCTCGCTGTCGTTAATAACCAGCAAAACCTTCCAAACAAACTCCATATTTCACACCTCCTTTTTGCTTTTAGCTTTCTTAACCTTAATCCCAATACCCTCAAATATGAAGTAGATCGCAAAACCCCACCAAAGCGTATAGATTACGTAGAAGATTAGCAAAACCCCGCCCATGATGTCAATGGGTGTCGCTTCAAGTCCGTAGAAGTTGTAAGCCGGCTCAATAGCTCTCATTAAAATTTGTGTTTTTATGAAAAGACTTTCTTCAAACCTCTGTTCCTGTTCAAGCTTTTTCGCAATTAAGCCAAGCGACGTGTGCCAAAGATAAAGCGTTTCCTTTGCAGACATTCCGTATTTCTCCTCAAAATAGCGCTCATCGTTGTGGTAGCCTTTTTCTGCATCGTTCAACGCCAAAACAAGGATATCACCAAGTTTTCCATTCACAACCACCTTTGAGCCTTTCTGTTCGGCAAAGTCTGCGTAGAGCATTGAAGTCTTCTTTGCGCTTTCTTCGCTCTTCATGTCAATCTCAAGTGAAACCGCTGACTGAAACTTTCCAGCCTCGCTCTTTATTTCGGGAATGAAGTAAGAAGAGTGCTTGGCATAAGTGTCAAAGCGTTCATCCGCATATGCGATAAAGTTCTTTCCGTCCACTATTGGGCTCATCATTAATCCAAGAAGTGCGATGAACGAGACTGCAAGCACGATTCCAATTCCAAGTTCTTTCTTTCCCATATTCACCCCTCCTTAAGCTCAGAGAGATTTGTTAGGAACTTCATGAAGACCCACGCAGCGAAAGTTATGACGAGCGCAAAGAATACGACCAACCCTGCGAGTTCAATTGCCGATGCGACGTTCTTATCAATACTTATCCAGCCAATCGCGTTTAGCTTCGTTGGCAAAGCAAACAAACGATTTACAAATCCCGCAAGAATTACGGTTGCGTAGAATCCGCGGATGTGCATTCCTTTGACAACCTTGGTAACGAGAGAGCCGATTTGAATCCCTATGAGCGATCCCAATAGCAAACCCATTGCGAGCGTGTAGAAAACGAAGCCATAGATCGCGTATTGGACTATTGAAGAGTAACCAGTTGTTATTATGATCTGGAATATGTCGGTTCCGACAGTTGTGAACGAAGATACACCAAGAACGTATACGAAAATCGGGAACGTTAGAAAACCTCCGCCGACGCCCATGATTGCAGAAACAAGACCAACTATGAAACCAAAGAATACTACGAACCATGCAGATACTTTCCTGCCACCCAAATCGTGATCGAAGCTTACCATAGGTGGTAGATTTATAGATTGAACTCTAACCGCAAGCTTCGTCATCCCTGCGGTGGCTCCACCGTTCAGCTGTGTCTCAACTTTTCCACCGTCAAAGCTCGCAGCTCTTTTTTTAAGCCTTATATAGTCGCTCAGTGCAAAGAAGCCAAGAAATCCGAGTATGAGGACGTAGATTATATTTATGAATATGTCGCTCATTATCGGGTTCGAGTAGTAAATCGCCCTATTTATCGTTCCCCCCACGGTTGCGCCAGTTACTGTACCCACAACGAAGGCCAAAGCTAAAGCTACACAGACATTTCCAAGCTTTTTGTGCACGACTGTTCCCATTATACTCTTCGTGAAGATGTGGAACTGATCAGTTCCAACGGCCAAGATTCCCTTGACTCCAACGCTCATCAAGGCAGGAGTGATTATGAAACCGCCGCCAACACCTATGCAACCTGTTACAAGCCCTGCGATGAACCCTATGAAGACGCTCATTGCAAGCATTTCAAAAGTTGAATGAACGGGGGCGTAAGCTTCCTTGCCTCCTAAAGTTTTCGGGAGAGTTTCAGCAGAAGCCGCCAAAAGAACTATTGGCAACAGACTCAAAAGAATTACAATCGCATATCTGCGTCTGTCGCGAATTATGCGCATCGAAGTTTCGTAATCCCATTTTGCGTAGGCTTGCGCACCCTCTAGCATGAGATCGTATGCCCTTCGCATCTTTCTGATCATATATCATCTCCTCCTACTCTACAAGAGTAAGTATGAAGACAGTAGTATTTATATTTTTCTGAATCTATTAATAATACTATACTAAAAAATCATGTCTTAATTTACAAGAATTCATAGGAATAAGTATGAATCAAGCAGTACTTATATAAATCATAAATAGGGAAAACCTTTAATTCAACAATATCGTTTTTATTTTATGGAAGTGGGAAAGATGAGAAGACTCACGATTTCACTTGACGATGATACAATCACAAAGCTTGAAGAACTTGCAGAAAAAGACGGTAGAAGCCTATCTGAAGTTGTTAGAGCTGCAATCGCAAACTACTATGACCTGAGCTTAAGAGAAACGATCCCAAACCTCAGAAGGTTCCTCGATTTGATCTCAAGTCGAGAATACGTGGTAATAGACATTGGATTGTGGGCTGCAATTGCGGACGAAATAAACGAGAAAGCTGACGAGGTTTTTTGGGAGACCGTGGAAAAGGTCGGTTTTGAACATGGGTTGCAGTTCAAGGAAATGGGTTTAAAAGATGTCCACAGCGTCCTAAAACTTTTAGAAGTAACAAACTGGTTCAAAGTGAGAGTGATCTCCGAGAGTGTGTACGGTATCGTCTTAACTACGAGGAACGAAGTTAAGCTTGTTAAGAAGTTCCTAGATGGTGTCTTTAAGTCCATGGGACTTAACGTGGAGTTCAGCGAAGGGCTCAGAAAATTGCTAGTTAAGCGAATCTAAAAATCTTATCATATCTTATCATATCATACAAGAATTGATAAGAGTTGATAAGAGTAAGTATTAAAAATGTAATATCATTATGTATTTTTTAGTAAACTTTATATACAAACTAAAGCAAGCAAATATATGCTTGAATACGCGTGGTGGATTTGGGTGCTAATTCTCTTCGTTTTCACGTTCTTCTTAGGAATACTTGCGGTGATGGGTGGTGTTGGTGGCGGTGTTCTATTTACGCCGATCGTCGGAAGCTTTTTCCCATTTCACCTCGACTTCGTGAGAGGAGCAGGGCTTTTTGTCGCTTTGACCGGATCCTTAGCTGCAGCTCCAGGACTTTTAAAGCGCGGACTCGCAAATTTGCGTCTGGCAATGCCATTGGCGTTAGTTGCGTCAACCAGCTCGATAGTGGGAGCCCTGATTGGACTAACTTTACCCACATGGATAACCCAAACCCTTCTCGGTATCGCAATTTTATTTATCACTGTACTTATGATTACTTCGAAGCGCTCAGAGTTCCCGGAAGTCCCAAAGTCGGATAAAATTTCGACAATGCTCGGGATTTATGGTATTTACTACGAGGCGTCGCTCAACAGAGCTGTTGAATGGAAAGTTCATAGAACTCTACCTTCGATCTTTCTCTTTGTTTTAATAGGTATAATAGCTGGTATGTTTGGTCTTGGAGCAGGTTGGGCAAACGTTCCGGTGTTGAATCTTGTGATGGGTTGTCCGCTAAAGATTGCAGCTGGAACGAGCAAATTCTTGCTATCGATAACCGATACATCAGCAGCTTTCGTTTATCTTAATTCCGGTAGCGTTCTGCCGCTGATAACAATCCCCTCCGTGCTCGGAATTATGCTTGGTAGCTTCGTCGGTGTAAGGCTACTCGCTAAAGCGAATCCAAGGGTTGTAAGAATAATAGTTATCGCAATTCTCGCATTTGCTGGAATAAGGAGTCTTTTGAAGGGTCTCGGTCTCTGGGTGTGAAATATGAAGGTTGAAGTGCCAAGAGAACAGGTAGTTTATGGAAATATTCTTTATTACGGTAGCATAATTTCCATTATAACCATAGGTATCTTGTTCGCTGCTTATGTGTCTGGAATAATGCCCCACTACGTTGAATTCGAAAAAATATTAGAGCTGTGGGGAAAGAGTCATCACGTTTTTGTTGAGGAGACAAAAGTTCCAAGGGGCTGGGGATGGATCGAGCTAATTGGTTACTCAGACTATCTAAATTTGCTTCTTCTGGCGATTCTCGCTTTTCTCACGATAATCTGCTACATCGCAATACTGCCAGTGTTCATAAC
>Ga0209394_1000964_pt1 | contig 18833 bp, 21 predicted proteins | sample JNZ201metaG_FD_184122 | JGI IMG/M metagenome (GOLD analysis project Ga0209394, IMG submission 184122) | Hot spring microbial communities from Jinze hot spring, China to study Microbial Dark Matter (Phase II) - JNZ 20120812A (SPAdes) (version 3) ... | reverse complement strand
GTCTTAAGGAGATTGAGTAAGTTACGTGATGAGTGCTCCATAGTAGGTGATGTGAGGGGTAAGGGCTTAATGATCGGCTTAGAGTTAGTTAAGGATAAAGAGAGTAAAGCGAGAGGGCTTGAGGAAGCTAAGAAAGTAGTCTGGAGAGCTTACGAGTTAGGACTCTTCATCATGTTCTTGTCTGGGAACGTGCTCAGGATACAGCCCCCACTAACCATAGAGGAGGAAGTCCTTGAGGAAGGTCTCAGCATACTGGAGAGGTCTATCAGAGAGGTTGAGGAAGGTAAGGTAGGCGATGAAGCTCTTGTTAAGATTCATGGGTGGTAATTAACGTTTATTAAGAAACAGCAGAGAGTTATTTGTCTTGGGATAGCTTTAGTGTTTCACTATATATTAATGTAATCTTCTAACACCTCTACTATTCTATGAATGCATTCACTTACGTCTCTCCATAGGCTAATCATTGACCACTTCCCATATCTTTCTATAGGTAAGAGATATTCCTTTATACATCGTTCTTTCTCTAGCATTTTTTTGAGCTTTGTGTCCTTACTAGCTGAGGAGAGAACATAGTTAAAGTATGATATGATCTCATTCGGATCTGCAGTCTTATTTTCAAGTTTCCTAACTATATGAACAGATCTAGTAAGTATTTTGTAGACAGCAGGGTCCAAATCATATCTCTTAAGATTCTTTAGTTCTTCTTTTGCACTGATACTGTCTCTCAATACTATGTGGGATTCAAAAAGTTCAAGAGTTGTTTTAAGATCTCGCGTGCCCTGTGAGATAATTGTTCTAAGCTCGGTTCTCAAATAATCGTAAAGTTCTCCGTAGATATCTCTAAAGCTCGGTCTCTCACCGGGATTTTTACGTAAACACTTATTTACGAGCTCTTCGAGTCTCGGATTGTGAGGAATTTCTACTCTAACGTCATTCTCTATCCGCTTTTCATATTCGGTGAGGTTCTTGAAAAGTCTATTCTGTGTCAAGACCTCGTATAGAATAACCCCAAAACTCCACACATCGCTCTTCTCCGTAAGCATTTTTTCACCGTATTTGTAGATCTCAGGTGCAGCGTAGCATGGCGTAAAACCTCCTCCCCAATCTGCAAGTACTGGATAATATTTGCCGTCTTCCTCCTTGATAAGGATGTTTTCAGGTTTTAAGTCTCCGTGATTAACACCAACATCACTAGCGTAAGCCAGAGCCTTAGCAATTCTTGCCATAATCTTAACTAAGTCTTTGTGCGAGACACCTCGCTTGGTGAGACTCCTCAAGTTTTCTGGGTAGTAGTCCATCACTATATACGGGGCTGGACTAGTTCCAAAATCTAATATCTTTACTATGTAGTTTGATACATATGGGTTGTCTCCGAGCTTTTCTAAGAGCTGAGTCAGCTTCCTCAATTCCGTAACGAAGGTCTTGTTACTTCCCTCACCTTTTTTATAGATCTTTATAGCTACGGTTTTTCCCGATTTTCCTAGCTTGTCTAAAGCTTTCCACACTTCTGTATATTCCTTTCCACTCACTAGCTGAATGAGTCTATAGGTGTTTTTCTCGGTTTTAAATATCCTCTCAAAGTACTCGGTTTCCTGAGTCACTACCTGAGAAGTTACTGGAGATCTAAGCAAAGACTTAGATGGTTCTACACTTTTATTCTTGAGTGAGCGAATATTTCTGGGTTTCTTGGTAATAGCTGACATAATTATTATTAATGACGAAATAATGGCCGCTAAAATAATCACGAGATTGCTATCCAACTAAATCTATCCCCCTCTCCTGATTAATAATGCTATAATAGTCGACGAAACGATCATAGCAAATGCTATAAGATATGTTTGCAACGTTACTTGTTGGTCAGTTAAAGTTGGCATCACAGTTCTCGTTATCTCTGACGATAAGAGATGAGTGGTGGTGATCGTAGCTGGCTGAGTAAATGTGACGGTATTAGTAATTGTGAAATAAAAGGATTGCGTTGCTGTAGTAGTTTCTGTTATGGTGATGGTCCTAGTTATTGTAGTCGCTGTAGTAGTTTCCGATGTGGCTTCAAGCGCAATCATGACTAGGTCCCCGTTTCCGGAACCGACGACTACCTGATTTCTGTTAAAACTACCAGTGATCCAGGTGAGTTGAACAGCTGTCGGACTTATCTCATTGAATGTCCATGTGATATTCCCTTGCTTTAAGTCTATTATGTATAGATTGTCAGATGCAACAACAGCGTTTGAGTATCCGTTTTTATCTATATCTTGATAGTAAGGGTCTATAAAGAAAATATAGTTGAGATTAAGGTACCAGACTGTTGAGCCAGACGCGCTTGAAACCGCGTAAATACCTTGTCTTGTCCCAACTATCAAGTCATATATGCCGTCCCCGTCAAGATCTTCGCTAACTCTCCAGATAGTATGGGGTCTGACACTCAACGCCTTTGTCCAGAGTTCATCTCCTGTTCGACCGTTGAAAGCCATGATCGCTGAATCTGTTATTAAAGCTATCTCGTCGTAGCCATCAGCGTTTAAATCGAAATATGTAGCAATATACGTCCTTGGCCAGAACACGATACTTATACCGGAGCTAATGCTCTTTGACCACAACAAGGTTCCGTCCTGAAGATAAACGTCAACTTTTGAAGGACCCTTACCCGCGTACGCAACGACTCCTAACGTATTTGAAATTCTCAGGAAAGAAACCCCGTTTACTGGTGATGCACCGAGATTTTTAGACCATATGATGTTTCCGTTGACGCCGTTGAGCACATATACATTACCGTTGCTATCCCCTACTAACACGTCCCAAGTTCCATCATTGTTTACGTCTTCATAAGAATACAGCGCTGTTATTTGAGATCCTAGTACTTTCTGCCAAACTACCTGACCATTCGAAGAATCCCTTCTAGACACGATATTACCATCACATACTATAATGTCTGTTTTATAGTCTGTGGTGAAAATGTGCTGAACTATGGGCGTTGTAGAGGTATTCAAACGCCAAATCAAATCTCCGTTAAAGGTGTAAACGTTAACTCCATTGGAATGAACCACATAAAGAGCAGGTCCGCCGAAGCTGTTGTATCTAAAGATGTAACTGATAAACCAGATGGTGGTGTCTGGTATTAACACAGACCATAAGATCGTATGCACCAACTGAACGGATGCATAAATAGTAAACAATGTCAATAACATGAACGAAGTTAATGCTAATATTAGACCTAGACGGATACACGGTATTGAGCGCAAAGCGCCCTCAACTCGTTATTTACTATTTACGTAAACCTTTATAAGTCTTTGATTCCCAAGATATTAATGCATCATTAACTACATATTACTTAGTAAATACACTTACTCCAATGATTACGAGCTTGCTGCGACCAGAAATCTCAAGGCTATTGATAGCTTTAACTCGGGCACAATCGGATACAATATAGTTTTTAAGCCTTTTACTTTCATCAAGAAACTCGCTGAAAGTGACAAAACCTTGCTTATGATGAGAGAGCTTCTTACGTACCATGAAGTACCAACGTTTACTATCATCACTTTATAAATATTGCTTCCTGCTAGCTAGAAATGTCGTTGATTTTGTCATGACTTGACTTATCTCTAATATCGTAGAAAAGAAGTAATAGTTTGGGGATGTAGTTGATATCAAGGTTTGTCTTCACGTAAGACCTATAGAGACTGTACGCGGAGTTTCTGAGGTCTTTTGGCAAGCCACTTAGGAACAGCCTCACGCGAAACTTAAGTAGTAGGGCTGGCTTAATTAGTGTTAAGTAGAAGAAAATGTAAAGTCCTAAGTCTGCTAGAGCGAGCAGTACTAGGAGTATCTGATGAGCTATTAAGGTGTACTCAGCTATCTTAGCTATTCTTGAGACCCTCACTACCTGAGTTCCTCCTTAAGTAGACTCTAGCTACGTTGCCGGACCTCTTTACCTGCACTAATCCTTTACTTTCTAGAAGCTTAATCCTTTCAGTCACTATTCTTCTGGACGCAGTACCTCTGACTTTCCTGACTCTCCTAGTTAGTTCTGATATGCTTATGCCGTCTTCTGAGGATGCTAGTACTTCTAGTACTGCCTTAGTTATCGGGTCGACTTCAGAGACCCCCTTAAATAAAAGGACTAACTCTCTAGCTAACTTAATTGCTTTCTGTGCAGGGACGGAAAAATAGAGTGTTAGTTCTACGGCGATGGCGTAGGTCGGGTCGTTACTTAACGTAGTGAGTAGCTCCTCAAGCCTCTCTAGCTTCTTGACTACGTGTTCAAGTAGTTCTTCAACTCTCTTAAGCGCGTCGCTAGAAGACATTTAATTCACTGTCGATGCTTGTTGAGAGCTTTAAGGACTTTCTAGTCTTTCTTCTCTTCCTCTTCTTCTCGGCTTCTTATCTTAGGCTTCTCACTTATTAAATCTTTTAGGAAGCTTAGGCTAGGAAGTGATTTCAGCCTCTCGTCAAGGAATTTCTCAGTCCACTCTTTAGCTGTCTGTGGGTCAACACCGCTATCTACTAAAGACTTATAAAACGTGCTTACTTCCTTAGCTAGTTTCTCACCACTCACACTCTCTATTAGTGTCTTGAGTAAGTCGCCTAGAGGCTCTTTAATTCCTGTTAGGAACTCTGACACAGCTTTCAAGACCTCACGCAACTCTTCTACATCTTTCTTCTCTTCACTCATCGTTTCCCCTCAAGATACTTAACGTTGGTCAGAGTAATAACTTTATTAGGTTTTGTGTAGTCAAGTAGTGAGCAATGCTTTAAATATATTTCTGAGGAATATAGTGGTCGGGGACGGTATTGAACGCTGTCGAAGTGAGGGACTTGGTTAAGGTTTACGGGCGTGAGGTCAGAGCGCTGGATGGCGTGAGCCTAGATGTTGAGGAGGGTGCTGTCCACGCTCTGTTAGGACCTAACGGGGCTGGCAAGACTACGCTAATAAGAGTCATAACTACTCAGCTTAAACCTAGTAGTGGCTTCGCAAGAGTTTTTGGCTATGACGTCATCAAAGAGTCTTCTGCGGTTAGAGAGCTGATTGGTTATGTACCTCAAGAAATGTCGCTTTGGAGTGACTTGAGTGGTTATGAGAATATGCTCATATACTCGAAAATATATGGGGTTCCGAGAGGAGTTAGGAGTAAGAAGATTGAAGAACTGCTTGATTTTATGGGGTTGAGTGATGCTTCAAGGAGGCTTGTCAGGACCTACTCTGGAGGCATGATAAGGAGGCTCGAAATAGCTATCGCTTTAATGCGTAACCCTAAGCTCTTAATCCTTGACGAGCCTACCATAGGGCTCGATCCGGGAGCGCGTAGTCTAGTCTGGGACAAGATAAGTGAGTTTAGAAGAGAGAATGGGGTGACGGTATTCTTCGCTACTCACTACATGGACGAAGCAGATAAGTACGCTAATTACGTAACCCTGCTTAACCAGGGGAAGGTAGTGACTCACGGGACGCCGAGTGAGTTGAAGAGGCTTGTTGAGGGTAATAGAGTCGTCATAGTTTTTAAGGGTCGTGTAGATGGTTCGAAGTTGAGCGAAATCATCTCAGGAATTCATGGAGTAACTATCTCTAGCTTCAATGATGAATACCTAGACTTGGTAGTCAGTGACATACCTACTAAGCTCCCCGCCATACTAGAGAAGATTTTCTCTAGTGGTTATTCGGTTTCGGAAGTGGTGATTCGGGAAGCAACGCTTGACGAGGTCTTCATAAAGCTTACTGGTAGGAGGATAACTGAGGAGTCTGGGAGGGTGAAAGAAGTAGTTAGTGTGAGGAAAATGATTAGGAGGGGTGGGTGATGCGCGCCGCTAAGTTAGAGTCTCTTGCTTCGATGGCTGAGATGGAGTTGAGGAGGCTTAGGCACGATCCCTTCGAGATACTCACGCGCGCGGTTCAACCGATACTCTGGGTCGCTGTCTTCGGTTCTGTCATGGCCAGGATAAGAGCATTCCCAAGCGTTGGTGATTACGTGACTTTCATAACTCCTGGTGTGGTACTTCAGTCTTCTACGTTCATATCATTAGCTTACGGGATAGCCCTGATATTCGAGAGAGAATCGGGAATACTGAAGAAGCTCTTGACATCACCTATTCCTAGAAGCTACATAGTAGTTGGGAGAGCTCTCGCTGGGGGCGTTAGAGCCTCAACACAGTACGTCATAGTTTTGGCGTCAGCTGCTGTCGTAGGCGCTAGAATAAGTAGTGACCCGCTGAACTTGGTTGCTGGCTACTTAATACTCGTCATGGCATGCATGGGCTTCACAAGCCTCTCAATACTCATAGCTTCTCTACTCAAAACGCGTGAGAGGTTTATGGGGATTATAGGAGCTATAACGATGCCTCTATTCTTTGCTAGTAACGCTCTATACCCGATTGAGGTGATGCCCGATGTAATCAAGTATATCTCTCTAGCTAACCCGCTCACATACACGGTGTCGGCTTTAAGGAAGTTGCTCGTGAGTAACTCTTATGATGTGCTCCAGGAAATACTGGTTCTGGCTTGCTTCACTATCATTTCTTTAGGAGTTGCTGTGAAGAACCTGAAGAAGATTATTGAGTAAGCTATAATTTCCTGCTTAAGTAATTATCTACGGTAATAGTTATGAGTGAGTTTAGTTACGGGACGCAACGCGGGTGGCTAGCAGGCTTTTACAGAGCTTCTAAGTACCTAGTAATTGCTACACTACTTGAGAGTATCTTGTTTTTCTCGCTTTTGTGGTGGTTGATAGGGGTGTATTTGAGTTCTTTCTTCACGGGTGAGCGCAGCTTTTTTGACTTAGGTAGGGAGTTACCTCTCTTACTGTTGAGTCCTCAAATTCAGCTGATTACGTTGGGTTTCATGATCGGTTTTCTGATGTGGTTGTATGCAGTGTTTGGCGAGATGATTCCTTCTCTGAGAGAACTAGAGAATCAAGGAGTTAACTTAGGTGCTTCACTAACCATGGTTTTTGCTGGGACTGTAGCGACCCTGACATTAGCGGCTATTCAATTAACTATATCACTCGCTATTTACTTAATAGCGTCTAACATTACTGTTTTGATAGTTATTTATTCACTATCTTTAGGTGTTCTAGTCACTAACCTGCTAGTTTATGTAGGGTTCTTTCTAATCTTTGATAAGTTAGGGCACCTACTAAATAATAAGAGGTTTGTTATCGCGGGTGTTCTAGTCTTGATTTCTGCTTTCATATTCTTCTTAGGGCCTGTAGCGTGGTTTATTTCGTTCGTGACTGTGCGTAATATTCTCAGCACCACTATTTGAGTTTTGAGACCGAAAAGCTTATTAGTCTTTGTTCATTTATTGGATAGGGTATCCAATATGGTAAGCCAGAGAATCTATGTCGTGTTGCTTTTAATAGTTCTTGCGTTCAGTGTTGTTTCTTTCGCGGTCAACTATATGCTGGTCAACGAGGTTAGAGAAATCCTCTTAAAGCAGGAGTTAGCTATTAGTAGAGTTCAAGCTAACGTTTCCGAGCTTCAGGGAGTTGTTACCTCGCTTAGCGGGAGAACTAAAGAAATAAGTGACTTGATTAAGGACCTGCAGCTAAGGTATGAAGAACTTAGTAGTAGGTTTAAGGAACTCAAGTATCCTCTCGTAATGACTGACAGCATAGGGAGGAGTGTCTTCGTTAAGTACGAACCTTTAAGAGTTGTTTCAGTGGGTCCTTCGTTAACGGAGGTCTTGTTTTCTTTAGGTTTGGGTGATAGGGTCGTTGGTGTTGATAGGTTCTCTAATTACCCGCCTGTCCTTAACGAGCTAGTTAGTAGGGGCGTAGTCAAGGTTGTCGGAGATGCTTTCACGCTTAACGTAGAGTTAATAGTTAGTCTCAAGCCAGACATAGTGTTCCTCACTTACTCAGCCCAGCTAGAGAAGTACGTTAAGACCTTAACAGATTTAGGTGTTTGTGTTTATGTTGTTAGGGTTGAGGACCTTGGAGATATCTATAATGCTATCATGTCTTTAGGTCTGATCATGAATAGGGCTGACGCGGCGTTAGAGTTGCTAAACAATATAACTGGTAAGGTCATGAGTACTTACTTGAGAGTCACTAACTACCTCAACCTCACGGGAGTAGCTAAAGTTCGTGTTTATTGGGAGATCTTCCCTGATTACTGGACTCTAGGGGGGAATACTTTCCAGAACAGTATCGTGGTTTACGCTGGCGGGGAGAACATTTTCGGGAATACTAGTCTCTCGTGGTTTGTGGCTAGTCCTGAGTCAGTTATAGACTTGAATCCTTCCGTGATTTTATTAAGCTATAATTACGGCATGTTCGGCAGTCCTCAAGACTTGATAAGCATGATTACTTCGAGACCTGGCTGGAGTAACATTACTGCTGTTAGGGAGGGGAGGATATACGTGTTGGGTGGTGAGGTCGAGGATATAGTGTCTCGCCCGGGCCCTAGACTGGGCCTAGCTGTTGAGATCTTAGCTAGGATTCTCTATCCTGGAGCCTACAACATAACTCAAGTTCCTAGTTTTGTTGACGAAAGTGTTGTTAGTGAGTGGGGACTCACGTTAGGTTAGTCGGTGATGTTTTTAGCATGAGTCACGTGAAGTCGTTTATTTTCTGGAGGAGGAGAAGGTTTCTCACGGTATTTTCCGTATTAGTTCTCTTGCTAACTCTTGCTTTCCTCACTCACTTAAGCTTGGGTTACAGAGTAATGAATCCTCTGGAAGTCTTGGTTTCCGGCGTCACCCAGTTAGTTCTTGGTGATTTAGGTATTGAAGGATATAGAGTCTTGAGAGCTTTAACGGCTGTTATTGTTGGTGCTACACTAGCTCTCTCAGGATACTTGATGCAATTGAGTACTAAGAACCCGTTAGCAGACCCATACATACTGGGTGTTTCTTCAGGAGCTTTATTCACGGTCTCCCTAACCTTATCTCTCACTAGTTACTTAACACACCCTCTAGGGATCGGTGTTAGGTCCCTTACTGCTTTCTTAGGCGGGTTGATCGCGTATTCAATGACTCTCTTCATAGCTTCGAGGGCCGGTATGACGCCTACGTCTCTAGTGTTGGCGGGGGTTGCGGTAGGTACTTTCTTCTACTCAGCTTCTCTCTTACCGCAGTATTTCATCTCTCGCGACATACACAAGTTGATCGCGTGGAGCATGGGTTCTTTCGTGAGTCCATCTGCAGACGTTCTAGTCTTGTTAGTTTCCTCGTTATTGCTGGTCGCGAGCTACGTGTTGTTCGTTAGGCACCCACTCAATAATCTTCAAGTCAGTGACGATTTCGTGAGGCAGTTGGGGCGAGACCCGGCTAAGTTAAGGAGGTACTCTACGCTACTGGCTTCCCTGACAGCCTCACTCACGGTTGCTTGGTTCGGGGTGATAGGTTTTGTTGGTTTGGCGGCGCCGCACATTTCTAGGAGGCTTCTTAAAACCAGCGACATAGCTTTTGTTGCGTCAGCTTCTGTGGTTTTAGGGTCACTTCTACTTACCTCATCTGACCTTCTCGGCAAGACTTTAGTGAGTGGTGTTGAGATACCCGTTAACGTCATTGCTTCAATGATTGGTGCGCCGGTGTTGGGTCTAGCTATACTTGAGTTGAGGAAGTATGGTTCTTGAGGTTCTCGGGCTGAGTGTTTCTTATAATGGCACACAAATCATTAAGGAGGTTAGTTTCTCTTTCGGTAGCGGTGTTGTCGCGGTAGTTGGTCCTAACGGTGCCGGGAAGACTACGTTGCTTAAGGCTCTCTCAGGGCTAGTGAGTTATGAAGGTTTTGTGAGGATACTCAATAAAGACTTGCGTGCTGTTAGTGCTGAGGAGAGGGCGAGGCTAGTGACTTACGTGCCTCCCCTAGTTGACGTAATGCCTGACATGACTGTCGGGGACCTAATATTGAGTGACCCGATGATTGACGAGGGTCTGCTCGAGAAGTATGTTGAGTTGTTTGAGTTGAGTAAGTTGCTGAGGAGGAGGCTGAGTAGAGTGAGTAGTGGTGAGTTGAGCAGGACCCTGCTAGTGAAGGGACTCTCAAGAAATTCTAGGGTAGTAGCTCTTGATGAGCCTCTCTCACACATAGATGTGAGATTCCAGCTGATCTTGCTGAAGCACTTGAGGACTTTAAGCAGAGATGGTAGGGTAGTCTTAGTGGCTTCTAATCAGTTAAATCCTCTGTTGAGTTACGTGGACTGTGTAGTGGGGCTCAAGAACGGTGAGGTAGTCTTCACGGGCGATGTGAGGAGTTTCTTAAAGTCTGGCACGCCCGAGAAAATCTATGAGGTAGAGTTTGAGGTTATCTCAAGAGACGGTTACGTAGACTTAATACCTAGGGGAGTGTAGCGTGTCACGTTGTCTTAATGAGGTCTCTGTATTCTGCGTAGTTGATCCCGAGCAGTGAGGCAATGATTCTCAGTTCTTCTCGAACGTCACCAGGTATTAGTACGTGGTGGTTAGAGACTGCTACCATAGGTATTTCTTCTGTGCGGAGGTTGAGGTCAATTACTGCTTGTGTCCTGCACATAGACTCGTGTAGCATTCCACTCTCTACTAAGCGTCCTAGTGACGCGATCATGGTGCTGTAGTCTGGACTTAGTGACGTGATCGTGTAGGTATCGTTTTTTAGTTCTCCAGTTATGGAGTATGGATATCCTGACTCGAAGTGGGAGAGAATTACTGGGTTTTTAATCATGTTGAGCGCTATAGTGCAGTGTGCGAAGTAAGCTTTCCTGTCTTCAAACATTGACGCGTTAGCGATCCAGCCACTCACGCCACTGAGTTTCTTAGAGATCAGCATGAGGGTTAACGCTACTAAGTCTCCCTCACACGCTATTACTAGGCCTTCCGCGTTCAGTAGGGACAGCGCTAGGCAGGGAGTCACGCCGTGTTTTATGAGGTACGGGAAGCAATCTAGCGCGGCCCCGTCGTAATTGCGTTCCTCGAATACAGACCTGATGACAGCGTATAGCTTGGCGACTTCAATCAACTTGTTTTTCAGTAGCTTATGTTCTGCATTTTCAAAAGTTCTTAAGAAGTGCTCAACGTAGTCGCTTCTTGCAGACTCTAGCATTGATGTTAATTCGTTGACAGTCATCACGTCAACTACTGAGTTGAAGCGTTTTTCGAAATCTTCCGCGTTTTCAGGCTTCTCCGCGTAGGGACCTATTAACAAGACTCGCGAGTTAAGGAGTGACGCGATCGCCTCAGCTATATTCACCGCACGCCAGATCTTGTTCGGGCACTCGACCGAGCCTACTTCCCTGCAGTGGAGTAACCAAGTCTTAATTCCTGCCATACTCATCTTCACTCTAGCAGATATAGCGGACGGCAAGCTGTTGTGCTCGCCGTGTGCCAAGAATAACACCACACCGTAATTAGCTACTGACGCGAATTTACGCATGAGTCTGCTTGTGCCGCCTGTCAAGACAGCAAAAACTGGTACGGCATCGCTATTCTCGCGCGCGAGAGACTCTATATCTTCATTGTCAGTCACTGGCGGCAAGACCTTCACGTTCACACCTGCTCTCAGGATATGGCTCCTCAGCACGTCATATACGGACGAGTAATAGAGCTCCCCGTGAAGTCTGGACGCGAACGGGACGACTACTACTCTCTTCAACTCTCAACCACCTAAATAATCATGAGGGACACCAAAAAGATAAATCTTGAGAGTCCGTCTTTCTGGGAGTTTGAGGACGCTATTAGTTATGAGTTCTCGTTAATAGAACACACTATGAAGACTCTTCAGGCGTTTCACTACGTTTATTTCTCGTTTTAAGAGATTAGGTTTTCAGTTGTATTACATTGTATTACTTAGATTTTTTAATGATCTTATCTTGTACTTAACGAGGTGTCTTTGTGCCTCAAGCTAAATCTGTTTGGGAATTAGTTGAAGGGGAGATTAGGAAGCCCGGCACAGTCCATATAACGGTCTTTGCTTTGTTGATAGGTGTTGGGGCGGTTGCCGGAACTTTCGGCAGTATAGCAATACCGTTAGGGTATGGAGTGACTGGTTTCTGGCCGGGGGTTGCTGTGCAGGCTGTGGGCGGTATCTGGTTCGGTATGTGGGGAGTTCTTGCTGGCGGTCTCTTCCCCTTCATAAGCAATAGCTTAGCTGGTGCCCCCCTATACGTTAGTGTTGCGTACTTCCCTTCTAACTTCATTCAAGGTTTTCTGCCTGCTTGGGTCTTCAGGGCTTTGAAGCTAGATCCTAGTCTTAAAAGCTCTAGAGACTGGATTCACTTTATCTGGTCTGCGGTCATAGTAAATAACTTTCTGGGGGCTTTCTGGGCGGTTACAGCGCTTCAGTGGTTTGGTTTGATAACTGTGGCTTCTGTCCCGCTATTCTTTAGTGGATGGGTTATAGGTAATGGGATTCCATCACTAGTGTTTGGCGCTATATTGCTTAAGGCGCTCTCGCCGTTGGTTGTAAGGCACAGGGCTTTCTGTAAGGGTTGGTGGGCTTGAGAGGGTTTTCTAATGAGTCTGAGAAGCTCGCGTATGAAGAGAACTCTTCTAGGCTACTTACCGCTGGAATCCCCAGTCCATAGTTTTCACCCAATCGTCAAGACATTTTTCTTGCTAATAGTTTCGGTGTATCCTTTGTTGATTGACTCGCCAGACTGGAATCTAGTAGGGATCTTCGTACTCTTAATTATTTTTTACTTGAGTAGAATAGACGTAAGTATACTCAGGTTTTATACGACGATAATGCTTAATATCTTTTGGATAATCTTCATAGCGTACACTTTCTTCGGGGGTTACTCTCCAGACTATCATGTTGTTGGGAGGTTAGGTCCTATTATAGTGTCTTGGGAGAATATTGCTTGGGCTTTTTCAGTGTACTGCAGAATGTTTTGGGGTATACTAATAATAATTTACTTTTTGTCTGTGAGCAGAGAAAGAGACATCATACTTGGTTTGAGGTGGTTGAGGCTTCCCTACGTGATCTCTTATACTGCTGGCTTAGCTCTTAGGTCGATAGGTCTCTCCATAATAGACTTCAACACGATACGTGAGGCTGAGAAAGCCAGGGCTCTAGATATGGGAGAACTCCCCCTAACACACAAGATAAAGAAGTTTGGACTCTATATAGTGCCTTTGATGAGTCTGGCGCTAAGAAGAACTGATGAAGTCTCTAATGCTCTAGACGCTAGAGGTTTCAGTTTTGCTGGATGGAGGGACTCTAGGAGGACCGAGTATATGCTGAGTAAGTATGAGGTGAGGTTGAGAGACTTGCTGGTTATCGCTTTGATGGTATTCATGTTACTAGCTCTGCTGTATCTTAAACTTACCACAGCGGTCTTAAGCACTAGCAACTCGCTCGTTTTAGGAGTGTTAGCGCGTGCTTTAGGGGTGTCTTGATTTGGGCACGCCTGTGATAGAATTTCGCAATTATTACTGGAAGTACTCACTAATGAATGACTGGGCCTTAGCAGACATTAACCTAACAATACATAGAGGTGAGTTTGTGTGTATTACGGGACCTAACGAGTCTGGTAAGACGACGTTGGCTATGTCTATGAATGCTCTGATACCTCATAACTATCAGGGTGTGATGAGGGGTGAGGTCCTCATATTCGGTGAGGATTCTAGGAAGCTTCATCCAAGTCAGGTCAGTAGGAGAGTCGGGTTAGTCTTTTCAGATCCTGAAAGCCAGTTCTTAACTATGTCTGTTGAAGAAGAGATAGCTTTCGGTCCCGAGAACTTAGGTCTAGACATCGATGAAATTAGTAGGAGGATTTTATGGGCTTTAAAGCTCACCAAGCTCAGTGAAGACTTACTAGATAAACCTCCTTACGAGCTCTCGGGAGGTCAGAAGCAGAGGGTAGCTATAGCGGCTATCCTAGCTATGAAGCCTGAGGTGATTATTCTTGATGAACCTACCTCTATGTTAGATCCTTTAGGGAAGGCTGAGGTATTAGAAGTTTTGAAGAGGCTCAGAGAAGAGCTCAACTCTACTATAATTGTGATAGAGCATAGATTGGAAGATATAGCTCCGTTAGCTACTCGTTTTATCCTCTTAAATAAGGGGAGGATAGTTAAAGACGCAGACCCGCGAGAATTTTTTGATGATATAGACTTTCTCTTGGCAAACCACGTTAATCCGCCTGAGTTTATGGTAGTGCTGAATGAGTTAAGGAGGGGTGGTCTCTACTCTGGAAGAGTGCCCTTAAGATTTGATGAAGGACTTGAAGTTATTAGGAGGTTGCTTAGCCATGACTAGGGAAGCAATTAGGGTTGAGGACCTGACGTACGTATACAGAGACGGCACTCTAGCCTTAAACGGGGTTAGCTTGTCAGTAGATGAGGGAGAATTCATAGGCTTAATAGGCCAGAATGGGTCTGGGAAAACCACACTGGCTAAATGCATTGCCGGCTTGCTAAAGCCTGCAAGGGGTAGGATCTTGATATATGGTAGGGATACTAAGGACATGAGGGTTAAGGAGCTGGCTACCTCCGTAGGATATGTCTTTCAAAACCCCGACCATCAGATATTCAATTCTACGGTTTTTGATGAGCTGGCGTTTGGCCCGAGAAATCTACTGCTACCTGAAGATGAGGTAAGGCAGAGAGTTCTGGAAGCAGCTAAAATCGTTGGTCTTTCTGAAGAACACTTTAATCAGTCACCCTTCTTCCTACCTAAAGGACTTAGACAGAGAATTGCTATAGGCTCTATCCTAGCGCTGAGGCCTAAGATCTTAATAATAGATGAGCCAACTACCGGTCAAGACTGGAGGCAGTCGCTAGAGATAATGGAGTTTCTGAAGAGACTTAATGAGCGCGGTCACACGGTGATAATAATTACGCATGAAATGGAGATAGTAGCTAGGTACGCGAGGAGAACTGTAGTTATGTCTGAAGGAAGAATTATACTGGACGGGCCGACTAGTGAGGTCTTTCTAGAGAGTGATATATTGGCGAGAGCTTTTGTCAGACCACCGCAAGTGGCTCGTATTTTGAGTTCTTTGAATTTATCTAATAATCAACTCTTGACTAATGATGCTTTGACGCCTGAGAAGTTTGCTGAAGTGATTCTTAAGTATTTAAAGAATAAAAGCATTTGAATTAGGAGGTAGCTAGATATACCTAAGGTTCTGGTTAGTTTAAGAATTGATGAGGAGCTAGTAAAGAAGCTTAATAAGAGGGCTAGTGAGTTAGGTGTCGGTATTACTACGCTTATGCGTAGATACGTGGAGTTCATGTTATTGCACGAGAGTACAAGGTCTTACCCCATGATATGGGTTTCGTCTGCAGAATACACGTACTTGGCGAAGATCGTATCGAGTGATGCGGAGCTAGTGAGTAGGTATGTAGACTACGTAAGTGAGCTCTATAAAAGCCTAATTCAGGTGTTCGGAGGTGAGTTTACTGATGTTAGTGAGGTTCTAAGAAAACTGCTGGAGTTATTGAAGCTTGAGGGGAAGGTGCTGGAGTTCAGGTTAACTGTTGAGAAAGACGTGGTGAATTCCGTTGTTACTGCGATTTCGGAAGAGAGTGCTCTTTTGCTGGGCAAGGTCCTTGAGAGAATTCTGGCTCCGAGAAGAGTTGAAATGAGGTGTTTTGAGAACATGATGCTCCTTAGGGTGAGAAGATTTTGAGTGAGCTGACGCAGTTAGAGATGATTGTTAGGTCTCTGTACCTGACCCTTATAGGTCTTAAGATAATATTAGAGTTAGTTGCCTTCACTCTATTCTATCAATGGCAGAGAGTGGTTAATTCTAGGTTTCACAGGGGTATGCTAGTGTTTCTAATTCTACTAATAGTTTCTAGCCTTGCACAAACTTTTATTCAGTCAGCTTCAGGGACGGAAATTTCATACACGTACTTAGTATTTCAAATACTTGAGACTTGTGGGTGGGGTGTTTTCGTATATACGTTAATTAGAGAAGAATAATAAAATAGAGTAAGCTTTCATAAAATTTCTCGTACCAATTGTTAGTTGCCTTAAAAATTGATGCACGATATGGATATTGGGACGATCTGTTGGTTTCGAAGGCTTCGTCAGCTATTGTTGTTGAGGGTTTGGTTAAGAAGTTTGGTGATGTTGTTGCTGTTGATGGTCTTTCTTTTACTGTTGGTTTTGGCAGGGTTTACTGTTTGGTTGGTCCTAACGGTGCTGGGAAGACTACTACGTTGAGGGTTGTTGTTGGCTTGCTTAAGCCTGATGCCGGGCGTGTCCTTGTTGATGGATTTGACGTTCGTTTGAGGAGGGTTGAGGCTTTGAGGAGGGTTGGGTATGTTCCTGATTATCCTAATCTCCCTAGCTACTTGACTCCTCTTGAGTTTATGTATTATGTTGCGGCTCTCCGGGGCTATAGTAGGGGTGAGGTTGAGGCTGACGTTAAGTACTATGTTGAGGTCTTTAATCTTGAGGGGGACTTAAAGAAGCCTATAAGGACTTTATCTCGCGGCAGTCTCCAGAAGACTGCTATTGTTGCTTCACTTCTCGTCAGGCCTAGGATTTTAGTCATGGATGAGCCGCTAACTAATATCGAGATAGACTCTCAGTTTATGTTTAAGAAGGTCGTGCAGAGGCTTGCGTCTGAGGAGGGTGTTGCGTTTCTCTTGTCTAGTCACATGCTTTCTTTGATTGAAGGTGTCTGCACGGATGTCGGCATAATTAATAAGGGTAAGATGGTTGTTGAGGGTAGTATGGACGCCATCATGAGGTTGGCTGGGGAGAGAGCTAGTTTTGAGGACCTCTACATGAAGATTCTGGGGAGGAGTGTTGAGGGGAGCCGTTAAGATAGCTAAGATAGTTTTTCTTAATCAGCTCGCGTCTTTGTGGAGGCAGTACAGGCCTGGAAAACTCTATAAGAAGCCAGGGATTATTGGTGCAGCAATTATTTACGGTGTGGTCTTACTCAATATGCTCTTCGTTGTCTATAAGTACGCTGGTTCAGTCACTAACCCGCTTGACCCTAGCCTTCCTGAATGGTGGTTGCCGGGCGCGGTACTTGATGTCGTGTCAGCCTTAATACTAGTTCTCACATTTACTCAGTATTACGTGCGTGAGAGTCTGGTGGTGGTGCCGCCTGACTTCGAGTTTGTTCTTTACCAGCCATTACATGTTAGGGAGATTTACGCTGGCATAGGCTTAGGGATCGCCGCGTTCGTTCTGGTGTCTTTAGTTCCTATGGCCGTACTTATCTCCTTCATTATTCCCTGGTTTTTCTTCATGTTGATTTACTTATTTACTTACGTGATGTTGGTGCTTGACCCCATATTCTTTATTTCCTCGAGGGTTTTACGTAGGCTCGGTCGCTTGAGTATCGTGTCCGTAGTCGTTCAGGCTTATATTGTTTTTGGGGTGCTTCACTCTCTCTTTAACTCGTTCTTGTTCGGCGGCTTATTCGTTTCTCCTTTCTTGAGCTACCCTATTACTTGGTTGTACTTTATTGTGTTGAGTCTCTATGAGTTAGTGGGTTACGCTAGTTTCCTGGCTTACTTTCTTATCGTGTTTTGCTTTTTCTTGTTAGTTGTTTTCTTCGCTGGTGGCTGGCTCGATGTAAGTGATTTCACTAGCTTCAGAGACGTTTATGAGGTTAGGCTCTTGAGAGACCTTAAGAAGGTTTTGAGGAGGGATGTTCTCGTTAGCTGGAGTTCGCCTTCTGATGCTTTGAGGCGTGTCGTGCTTGAGTTCACGGTCTATAGTCCTCGCTTAATGTTTAGGAAGTACCTGCCTCTGTTTCTGGGGAGTTTGGCGGCGGCTTTCCTCGTTAGGGGTTTCTTACCTCAGGAGTACTTGGTTGAGTTGGTTGGGCAGTATCTGATACCTATCGTAGTTGCTTTGGGTGTGGGGGCTTACGTGGGGTTTATTAGAGAGTTGCTCGCTAATGACTTGAAGTACTTGTGGGTTTACAGGGTTTACTTGATTGACTTGAGTTTCTTCAGTAGGGTCTTGATGCTTAAGTATGTTATCGCGTCTTTAGTAGTCGTGTCTGTCGTGAGTGTTTTGGCGGCTTCCTTAAGTGCTGACTTCGCTGTGTTTTTAGGGGTTTTAGTTGTTGCGCCTGCGTGCGTGTTTTCCGTCTTTATCGTTCTGCTTACTGCGGTTTTGTTACTTAGGAGGGCTAAGTCTCAGGAGCCCGCGTCTGAGGTGTACTTGCGTGGTGGCTTACCTGTCTTAGACCCTGTTTCTCAGTTGTTGTTTTTGCCTTTAGTTATTTCAGGTATCATGACTTACTCGAGCTTGGCGTTGTATTTATTCTTGGTCTTTCATGGTTTGATTCCCTACATTTACGTTGCGGCGGCTTCAGTGACTTCTCCGGTAGTGTCTTACGTTGCTTACTCGCTATTTTCTAGTCTTCTTGCTAGGGTGCTTGCTGAGGTTGATGTGCGTGTTTAGTTCTTCGTCAGTTTCTTAAGTTTTCGTTACTTGGTATGTTCCGTCTCTGAAGACAATTATTTTTATGGGCTTGACTACCCTAACTCCCTCAATGTTTTCTGAGGCGTTCATTCTTATGTAGTCGTATATTGTGGTGAAGTTTCCTCTCAGCTTGACTCCCTTCTCGTCTGCTAGCTGGACTAGCTTCTGAGGTATCGTGACTAGGTGGGTTCCCGGCTCTATGATTATCTCGCCCGCCTTCATTAAGTCTTTATAGACTTTCAGGGTCTCTTCAGCTAGTCTTATTTTCCTTAGTGCGTTCTTCTCTATGACTGAAACGTTCTCTCTAGTAGTTCCCATGATTTCAGCTACTTCCTTCTGTGTTTTCCCTTCAGCTCTTAGCTTGAGTACCTCGTATTGTTTCTCTGTGAGTAGTCCGTACTTCCTCTCCTTACTCAATGTCTCGACCGCCCTACTAAATACATTACTTCATTAACACTTATAATTAGAATTGCCTTAATCTTTGTAGTGGTCGTGATGACATATCTAGTCTACCGAAATAGG
>Ga0209394_1000963_pt1 | contig 18873 bp, 21 predicted proteins | sample JNZ201metaG_FD_184122 | JGI IMG/M metagenome (GOLD analysis project Ga0209394, IMG submission 184122) | Hot spring microbial communities from Jinze hot spring, China to study Microbial Dark Matter (Phase II) - JNZ 20120812A (SPAdes) (version 3) ... | reverse complement strand
ATGTTATCCGATGTTGTAACGGGGTCAGCGTATTTGAACGTTATCTCATTTTGCGCTGCCCCGACTTCATGGTGTTCGCGTTCAACATCTATGCCCATGGTGAGAAGAGCGTTAGTCAAATCTAGTCTAAAACTTTCGGTTATATCCCGCCCTGGAGCAATGTCAAAGTATCTATGATTGTCCAACAAGTGATTTTCAACGGGCTGAAAACTTCCATCTGGGGCTTTTTGCACCAAATAAAACTCCAGTTCTGCCGCGGCTGTGGGTTTATATCCTTCAGTGCGCATTTTTTCAAGACTTTTTTGGCAGACGTAACGTGGGTCTCCTTCGAAAAGTTTTCCTTCTGGAGTGTATAGATTGCATATGAAGCTGGCTATTATTAAGTTTTCCCTTTCGACCGTCAATTCGTAGCCAAACGTCTGCTGTGTCTACGACGTCACTGGGTTAATAGACGCCATAATAATAGCCAAATTCAAAAACAGAGAAGAGCTAAGCAAATTTGCAAAACGGCTGCTAGCAATGCCATATGTGGAACGGACAAACACCCATGTGGTGCTAACAACAATAAAAGAGGATTTCAGAGAACTAGTCTAGCGAAAGGGAAAACTTAATTCCACTCCACAATTTAGAAATAAAAGCGATGGATTGCGGGGGTTGCCAAGCCTGGTCAAAGGCGCAGCCCTGAGGAGAGGCGAAAAGCTTCGTGGAACGGCTGTCCCGTAGGGGTTCGTGGGTTCAAATCCCACCCCCCGCACTTTCACTACACACCTGAACTTCCACTGGAAAAGTGAGCTTTTTAGGCTGGCTGCTTTTTTGCAGAGTAGAACTTCCAATAAGCCAGCTACTGTGGACAGGAAGATTAAGACTTTGTGTAGCATTATTAAGAAAGGAGTTGATCTGTCTGATCCTGAGGCTGTTGTGGCTTTTCTTAATAGCTGTGGCTGGGCTGAAGGCACTAAGCAAATTGCCTTAGATGCTTATCGTGATTATTTGGCTATGCATGGAATTACAGGCATACAGCTGCCTAAGATCAGACGCACTCATAGGCTGCCTTTTATTCCATCAGAGGCAGAAGTGCAGGCTCTGATCAGCAGTGTCAGGCTTAGGCTTGGAGTCTTCCTTAGGCTTTTAATGGACACTGCAGCACGCCCCATAGAAATTTGGAGGCTTAAATGGGCTGATGTGGATCCTGGGAACAGCTGTATAACCATCACGCCTGCCAAGTATAGCCAGCCCAGGAGGCTTAGGATCAGCAGGGAAACCTTGAACCTGCTGCTGGCTCTGCCTAAACGTGGAGAATACATTTTTAGCCCCTCAGGGAAGCCTGAAAGATTCCATAATGAGCTTGAACATTTTGCCAGAAACTTCTGCAAAGTCAGAAAACGTGTAGCTGAGAGGCTGCTTAACCCAAGGATCAACTTGATCAGCCTCAGGACTTTCAGGCACTGGAAGGCTACACTGGAATATGCCAGGACAAAGGATATACTGCACGTTAAGGAATTGCTTGGACACGTGAATATTCAGAACACTCTGAAGTATGTGCACCTGGCTAAAACAGTCATGAAAGAGCAGGAGTATGATGTGATCTTTGCACAGGACAGGGAAACATTAAAGGCTAAGCTGGCTGAAGGCTATGAATACGTGGCTAAAACAGAATGGGGCTACTGCCTGAGAAAGCCCAAAATGTCTGTTTAGAGTATGCCTGAAAGGTCTATGTCCAATCAGACCAATCAATATCTGGCAATCTGAATGGATCTTTTGGCAAACAAACCACACCCTAAATTTCACTTAAAATTTCAACAAAATTACATTTAAATTTTAAGTCTCAACAAGGAATACGATTCACCCCCATATTTTTGTTGACAGTTCTCCCCAAATTGTAAACTGAGAAAAGCTCAATTTTTGGCTCTTTTATCCCAGAAAACCCATACAAAAATTAATAAAATTTGGGAGAGGGGGTCTCTCTCCTCTCATAGAGAGGGAGGGGAGTTGTTTAAACATGTTTAGAGAAAACTAGTTTTGTTCAAATCTTGGCGATAATGCTTCCTTTCGTCTATACCTAGGAGTAAGCCTCAAATTCTTCCTACAGTATGGGCAAATAGGCAAATCACGCTTATCACGATCAGCCAAACCCCTCAAAATCCACCTACCACAATGACCACACCAATAAAACAACCTATAGCGAGAACCCTCTCTGCTCATAACTAAGCTTCACCAAACTGTTTCATAAGCTTCTCTCCACACTCGAAGCATAGGAGCTTCCATGAGCCATCTGTTAGGTCTGCCTGATAGTCCACGCCTTGACTTCCACATAAAGAGCACTTTTCAGTTGGAAACAGGCTTCTGGTTATCCTGTGAAGGGCAACAACAGCCTTCCCATCTAGGGTAGGAGAGGTAGGGGAGGTAGGGGTTATTTTGGAAGCCTTATTTTCCTGAGAAACCCCTACCCCACAAACTGAATCTGTCTTTTCATCCATTATTTTGGAGGCTTCAATATTATCAAAGGCGTATAGGCTCAGCTGGGTAGGGGTTTCCCTTAGAGGTATAGCCTCCTTTTTTACCCCTACCTCTCCTACCTCCCCTACCCTTTTGAAGCTTCCAGGTATAATGCAGAAGGTCTTATAAAGGGTTTGAAGGGTTTTAGCTGTTATCGTATAGTGGGTTTTTCCCTTCTTAGTGGTTTTGAATATTCCCAGCTTAGTTAGAATCCTGCCTATTTTCTCGTTTGTCCAAACCTTATCAAACAGGGCTGGCTCCAGCTGCTCTGTTTCTTCCAGGCTCTGTTTAACGTATTCTCTAAGGCTTGAAGCCCTGAATTCCAGGCTACCTATATATGCTTTCTTGTCCATAGACAGGGCTTCAGCATATTTGGCTCTATACATGAGAAGCAGGGCTCTAACTACAGTTTTCTCTTGGACATTCTGCAGTTGAGCCTTTACTCCATAAACTTCTGCAGCATAGCTTAGAACATTGTAAAAGATGTCTTCTCCAACAAGCTTAGCCATAGTTAATAATGGCAGCCAGACTTCTCTTTCATGTCCACCAAAAGGCAGCTGTAAAGTGCTGACTTCCTGAAGGGCTTTTAGAGCTTCATTCGCCCTGCCAAGCCTAACCAAATAAAGCTTGTCTCTGATCTCCTTGAAGTCTTCAGGCTCAGGATCTCTGCCTATTGGATCAGGCATCTGCTTCATGAAAATGAAAATGGCTCTAGCCTCGTCTGCATCACAGCCACCCAACTCCTTAGGCATTTCTGTGCTGCTGAAAGCTACAGGCATAAAAGTTTCAAAGAGGCTTAAAACAAACTCCTTTCGCTTGGTCTGCTCCACACGAGGCACATATAAGCCCTTTTTGAAGGCTGTCCTGATCAGTTTCCAGGCTGCAGCCCCTATTAGGCTTTCATCTATTCCCAAGGTAGGCTTGAAGGCTTCAGCTGTCCTGAAAATGCTGGCTTCTGAAGGATCAGTAGCCATGAAGCCATGTCTAGCCAAATAGACAGCTGTGAATAATAGCCTTGTTTTTCCTGTTCCTGAGGCTCCATAGGCATATAGAAAGGGAAGCACGTTGAGGGCTTCCTGGAAATAAGTAGCCATAACCCAGCATGCTACCACATCATAAAGCCTGTTGTCAAAATCCAGGTTAACAAACCTCTGAATTGCTGCTTTAACCTCACTATAGACTTCACGCCAGCCTGGAGTTTCACAGCAACCCTTTGCAAAAAGTATGGCAGCCCTTGAGCTCATAAACGTCTTCAATGCTCCAGCCAGCTTAGACTTGGCTTCAATGATGATAGGAATGTCTCCCACCATAACCTCAAGAGGCTTCTCACAGGCTGCTATAATCTTGTCATGCAGCTGCCCATTTCTGTAAATAGAATAGACCACGAAAGGCATTATTTTCCTCTCTTCGCTGCTTCCAAGGCTGTTTTCCTTTTGAGGCTTCAATATCAAGCTGTGGCTATAGAAGACTTCACCAATAATGAAGCTGTCTCTGGCTTTATAGAAGATTTCTCCTAAACCTACCCTGCAGCCATCCTCATGCATTATATAAATACGCCTGCCATCCTCAGTGTCTATATAAAACTCTGGCATAACCTCATGGAGCTTTTGCACTAACTCCTCTTTACTCCTAGCTAAGCCCTCTGGAATAACAGAGAAACAATTATCAGCTTCCTGTGCTATAAAACCCTCATGAGCCTCCATTTTCCCCTCCATTTTTGGAAAGCCCTCCTTAACCCTGCCTGGCTCCTCTTTTAGCCCTCCTTTTCCTGCCTACAACACTGCCATTCTTGTAAGTCCAGTAGAACCAGCCATTTCTGGTTAGTTTACCACCATGCCCAGCCAAATCCTTCAACATCTTCTTAAACTCAGGGTTATCCACGTCCTCAGACTTCTCAAATTCGCCCTTGGCTCCCTGAACCTTCTCCCACTTAATAGCCTCAGGATTCCAAGACCATTCACGCTTAAAATCAGCCCTCTGCTCCTCTGAAACACCAACAAGCCTAGCTATCTGCTGTTTCATTTTAACTATGGAAGCCTCCAAGCCATTCAACAAATCTACAAAGTCTTCCAGGAAAATTGCAAAGTCCTCATGGTTCATGGCTAAGCATCCCTTCCCAATTTTTCAAACTCATATAATGTGGACAGAAGGGCTGAGCGTTTTTCAAGGTCATTTATAACCAAGCGTCTAATATACTCGCTGACACTTACCCCTAAAGCTTCAGCTACTCTCTGAAGGCAGCTATATAATGAACGCTCAAGATATGTGCTCACAATAATCTTATTCTCCCTCAAAGTTTCCTTTCACCTCGTTCTTTAATAGTGTTCTACTCTTCTGTATTTCAAAACACCCTATTTAAATTTTTCGTTTGTGTTCTTCAAAAGTAATGAACGCTTCCAAAAAACTTATTTATTGTAAATTGCAGTAAAGTTTACAGTAAAACCACACCATGAGGAGGAAGATATAAATGGCTATAACCCTACAAGCAGAAAAGCCATTCGAGCCAAGAAGAGAAACCCTTCATAAAGCCTATAATTTGCTGTTCAACGAGAAAATAAAGGCTCGTATGCTAGTGCTCCTACAGCTTCATAGAAAGGAAGCTTGTTCATGGAATGAAATCTATGAAGGTTCAGGATTAAGAGACCTGGGTGTAAGCACAAGCACAGTTAGCAGAACATTAAGAGAGCTTGAAGAAGAAGGAGTTGTCATAAAAGAGAAAGCACCATTCCCTGTTAAAGTCAAATATAGGCTGGTCAAGCCCCTCGAAGAGTTTGAGAATTTAGTAAACTTTGAGAACATGTTAAAGAAAGCAGAAGGAGAGGGTATCCAGAGGCTTACCCTTGAAACTTTACGTGAAGGTGCTCCACTCATCTTCTGGATGATTTCTGAGGCTATAAAGAGAGGCGACGCAGAAAAAACAGCCATGCATAGTTTCATATTACTCCACACCCTACTTCACTTAGCTGCAAATATTCCAAAAGCCAAACCCTAACCATCCTTCCAACATAAAGGAGGAAAGCAAATGACAAAAAACAACCAAGAAGACAAACCAAAAAACAAAGAAAACCAAGGGTTCGTGGGTTCAAATCCCACCCCCCGCACTTTCACTACACACCTGAACTTCCAGTGAAAATCTAAGCTTGCAGGGTAAGATTTATAAGTAATACTTTTGTCTTAAAGAGTATTACTGAGGTTGACTGCTTGCATATACCTGACGGCTACTTGAGCCCTGAAGTTTCGATTCTAATGAACGTTGTTTCTATAGCCTTCCTTGTCTGGTGTTGGAGGAAAGCAAAGAAGGAATATCCTAAGCACTTTGCCTCACTATTGGCTGTTTCAAGCGCCTTTGTTTTTGTTGCTCAGATGATTAATTTTCCGATAACTTATGGAACAAGTGGCCACTTGGTGGGTGGCACTTTTCTTGCCGTGCTTTTAGGCCCCTACGCGGCGGTTTTAAGCATGACGATTGTTTTGCTAGTGCAGGCCTTATTCTTTGCGGATGGCGGGATATCCGCCTTCGGCGCTAACGTTTTTAATATGGCTGTGATAGGCGGGTTGAGCTTTTACATAGTGAAGCTTGTTGCTGGAAACTCCATTAAGGGTAAGCGTTTCGCCTTGGGGGTTTTTGCGGCTTCTTGGCTTTCGGTTGTTTTAGGAGCTTTGGCATGTGGCTTAGAGATAGGTGCGTCTCCGGCTTTCTCGCAAGTGGGCGGCATTGCCGTGACCGTTCCAGCTATGCTTTTCTGGCATACTTTAATCGGTTTATGCGAAGCTGCGATAACCACAACTTTCACAACGCAGTTATATAGACTTCAACCAGCCATCCTAAATGGCTTAGTCCTCCTTAGAAGGGATGCTGTTTGAAGGACTATGTAAAGGCCTTGATCATTATGCTTGTCGGCTTTGCAATCCTTTTGCCCTTTGCCTCTTCGTATCCAGACGGGTTAGAAACTGTTGCCGAAACCCTTGGCGTGGAGGAAAATCAGCCCTTGTGGGATGGGTTAATGCCCGATTACTCTATGCCGTTGATTGAAAACCCTTACCTGTCAACATTGCTTGCAGGCTTATTTGGAACAGCCCTAGTGCTTAGCCTAGCATTCGCCCTTGGGAGGGCATTATCAAAAACTGGTTAGACAGTGGAGTGCTACTCTCTGCTCGCCAGAATAACAATGTAGTCAGCTGTGTCTGCACACATGTCTGCAGCGTGTTCGATAAACTCCACAAGATCGTCAAATATAACCATCGAGCCGCTGTCCATTTCTCCGGCATATTTGATGAACAGCGTTTTAGTTTTTAAGTATTCATCATCTATTTTTCTCTCAATCTCTTCAACCTTTTTGGCTCCATCTATTGCCGCGGCTGAGTCAACTGCTATCTTTTCAATGCTCCCCCTCAAGGCATGAGCGCAATCCAGAAGGTAGGCGGTGGTGCGGGCGGTTTTCTCCCACAACTCCTTTGGGATTTTAGCTTCTTCAAGCATTTTGATGCATCGTGCAGCGTCCTTCACGTGGTCTGCAAGCGTGTCCAACCTCTTAACGAGATGCATCAAGTCTTCACGGTATTCGGCGAAAAGAGCCACACCCTTTGAAAGTTCCTTAAAAACTTCTGTGCGTAGTCTGTCAACTTCCTTCTCAACCTTAAAGATGTTGTCTATGTGTTGCATAGCTTCCTTTCTGTTGTTCTCAGCCATTTTCTGCATAGCCTGATGAAGAAGCGTTACAGTGTCAAGGGCTTTCGTTATCTGTTCCTGTGCCAAGTCTAGGGCTTTCGCCCTTCGTCGCCTTTCAAACCAGGTGTAACTTTTACTTTCCAAGCCTTTCATCCCACTTCACATGTTTTGTGGATCATTTAATAACACTTTTCAAAATTAACTTTCCCCTTTCTCGGCAACCCAGTAGGATTTCACTTTTCCATCCTTGGTAATAACCTGTTCCTTCTTGAATATTGGAGCCTCCCTCTTGTACCTTTCAACGGCTTCTCTTAAAACCGGAAATACGTTCTCCCTATGGACACCCACAACCAAAACATACACTAGATCCTCGCCTACACCGAACTCGCCGGAAAAATGATGTATTTGAACGTCCACCACACCCTTCCGCATCTTCAAGTCTTGGCAAATTCTCGACAAAACCTTGTCAGCCATTTCCTCATAAGCCTCAATCTCCAACTTCTGAACCTTCTCACCCTCGAGGTTTTCCCCTCTAACAACCCCAATAAAGATGGCTATGGCTCCAGCCTTATGAAAGTCAGGCTTGCCTTTTAATTCGGCAATTAACCCCTCAAGAGACAAAGAACCCTTCTTATGAATGTATTTCGCAGACATCGACACACACGCGTACACAGAGTATCTATTAATGTTTTAAAGCTTTAACTTACCGCGATCAGCTTTTGAGCCAAGCTAGAAAGCTTTTTGCGGTACTCCAAAAACCTTTCATGAGCCTCCTCTAACGTGATTCTTGAAAATCTTATTGTGCTGTTTGGTTTCGCCTGTCCAAGCAAGTCCAAGTCAGAGGATACCACTACCGCTATTTTTGGGTAGCCACCCGTTGTCTGAGCATCCCGCATAATCACAATTGGCCTTCCATCTCTTGGAACCTGAACAGCTCCTGGAAGAAGCGCATCCGAAACCATTTCCGCCTTATCTTTATACTCCACAACTGGGCCGTCAAGACGGTAGCCCATGCGATCTGACTCAAGAGTGACCTTATACTCGCTTGATAGAAATGTTTCAATGCCTTTATCCGTGAACATGTATGATTGCGGTCCTAAAACAACGTGAACCGTAAATTCATTGGAAAATTGAGGTATCATGTTTTCAGGCATTTTAAGGCATGTTTCCAGTGAGGAAACATCAAACCCATGGATTATGTCCCCAGCCTTTAATGGTCTGCCTTCAATTCCTCCAAACTTGCCCCGCGTGTATGTGGATCTGCTTCCAAGAACTATTGGCGTGTTTATGCCCCCTCTGACGGAGAGGTAGCTTCTGCAGCCCTTTTCTACTTTTCCAAGCGAAACCGTTTCGCCCTTATGTACGGTTAATGTCTGCCACATGGGCATTTCTCTTCCATTAATTTTTACGGAGATTTCTCCACCGGTAACAGCGATTTGCGTATCTGCCAACGCTCGGAGTTCGGGTCCGATAAGAGTTATTTCTAAACAAGCGTCATTGGGATTGTTTGCCACCAGAAGGTTCGCCACAATCATAGAAAATGTGTCCATTGCACCTGAGATGGGAACCCCGTACTTTAAGTAACCGTATCTTCCTAAATCCTGCACCGTTGTGAAGAACCCAGCCTTTAAAACGTGAAAAAGCACCACTTCCTATCCCTCTAACCCCGGTTAATGGGCGTTGGCCTCAAAAAACTCCTTGAATTCTTCCTCTGAAATTGGCGTGAATTTGACAATATCCCCTGGCCTAAGAAGGGCTGGTGGCTGCCAGTTTGGATCGAAAAGCTTGAGGGGTGTCCTACCTATTATGCGCCATCCACCCGGAGCTTCGCATGGATATATACCCGTTTGCTTATCTGCAATGCCTACGGAACCTGCGGGAACTTTTAGGCGGGGAGTTTCGAGACGTGGAGTCGCAATTTCTTCTGACACTTCGCCCAAATATGGAAAGCCGGCGACAAAACCGATCATGTAAACTCTATAAAACCTTCCATAGTGTACCTCAATCACTTGGTCTTCCGTCAAGCCGTGATATTCCGCCACGTCCTTTAAATCAGGTCCATAAACGCCTCCATAAACGACCGGAATTATGAATTTTCTCCCCTTTTCTTCGAGAGGTCTGTCCATCAAACTTTTTTCTATCTCTCTGATTTTGGCAACAAGGTGGTTATAGGTTATTTTTGCAGGGTCATAGCGAATAAGCAGTGACCTATAAGTAGGGACCGTTTCCTCAATCCCTTGAATGTTCGCCCTTAAGACGGTTTCATTTAAGGCTACAACTTTACGGTTTATAGCTAGATCTATCACATTGCCAAACTCAACTACAAGGGCAGCGTCTCCAAAGGGCAAGTAGCGAGCAGACGGATAAATCTGGTCCAAGGCGGCCTCCTCGATGTCCTTAGATTCTAATTTCATTGGATAAATTGGCTGACGGGCTTAACCTCTATATTTGATCTTGCAAGGCTCTCTCTCAAGGCTTGAGCGAGTTTTGAGGCTGAAGGGGTATCGCCGTGAATGCATATAGTATGCACTGTACCCAGCTCCACCAGCTCCCCATTAACAGATTCTACCACCCCCTCTTTCACGGCTTTAACAGTTCTCTCAACAACTTTCTTCGGTTCCTCAATCACAGCGCCGGCTACCTTTCTGGAAACCAAGCTTCCATCGGAGTTATACGCTCTGTCAGCAAAAAATTCATGGGCAACGCGGAGCCCCGCGTAGGTAGCCGTCTTTGCCAGCGCCGACTTTGGTGGTGCAAAAATTATAAGTCTGGGATCTAACTCCAATACAGCTTCTGTTATGGCTCTGGCGAGTTCCACGTCCTTTAGGGCTGTGTTGTACATGGCTCCATGAGGCTTGACATGTTGGAGGGTTATGTCGAAAATTTTTGCGAAGCCTTGAAGAGCTCCAATCTGATAAATAATGTAACTTTTTGCCTCTTCATATGTGAGTTTCATTTCTCTTCTTCCAAAACCCATGAGGTCGGGGTATCCCGGGTGAGCGCCAACAGCTACCCGTGCTTTTCGCAAGAGCTATTGTTTGCGCAATTGTTAGGGGTTCTCCAGCGTGAAAGCCGCATGCAACGTTTGCAGAGGTTATGTATGGCATTATTTCAGCGTCATTTCCAACTGTAAAGTGTCCATAGCCCTCTCCCATGTCACAGTTTATGTCGACGCGAAATTTCAAGATACACCACCTTAGAGGTAGCTTTTCAGATATTTTCGCATATCTTCTAATGCGGCTGATGGAACTGGTAGGTCTTTCATGGTGAGCAGTCCTGCAGGGGCATTAAGCACTTTTGGAATTGCATTGATAACCATTGCAACTGTGCCAGTGTCTCCATGAATGCATGGCTGTATTCTCTGTTTAACTGTTGGCACACCGGTGATTGTTATGGCGTCGTATTCCTCCTTGGCACCTATGTAGGCCTGAAAATCTAAGACTATAACTTCTGTGCCCTTCATAACTCCCTTTGCGGTTTGCCTCAAACCCGCCACTTTTCCAGCTTCAACTTTGACGGTTTCGCTTTCAACCGGTTTTTCAGCAATCACAGGCTCGGCGGGTTCAGCTTCTATCTTTTCCAGCCTCCATGCCAATGCGTCGGCGATCATGGCGATTGACTGTTCAAGTCCCACGTGTCCAGTGATCTGCCCGCTCTTAATTTTCTGCTTAAACTCCTCCACCGTGAGGCCAGCGCCTATTTTCCTCTGGAAGGGTAAGCGCCTCGTAGCTGCATTCATGACCCTAACTGCCTCAATCTTTTCTATTTTCTGGCATACGGCTGTTAATGTTATTACAAGAGTATCCATTAGGAAACCGGGATTTATTCCCGTCCCTAAAACCGTTGCATCATGTTTTTTGGCTAGTTTGTCAAGCTTTTTGGCTAGTTCGGGTTCAGAATGATAGGGATATGATAGTTCTTCACATGTGGATATCACGTTTGCTCCGCTTTTTATGAGGGAGGCTATTTGCGGATAAACGTCTTTTAGGTATGATGAAGTCGCATGGATTGCCACGTCGGCTTTTACGCTAGAAAAAAGTTCTTCGGGGGTTCTGTGAACTCTCACACCAAGTTTTTTACCCAAGCCTAGTATTTCACCTAAATCCCTACCAACCTTGTCTTCTGCCATGTCGATGGCTCCGACGATTTTAACGCCTTTTTTCTCTAATAGGGCTTTAGCGATCAAGCTTCCAACAGCTCCAACTCCGTAGAGGGCAACTTTAATGGCTTCCAACTTCCCACCAGTCAATCTTATGGTGCTTTATCAGCGTATAAAAGAAGTGCGCCAGGTAGGAGACTTTACGTTTGTAAAGCTTATATGAAGAGCATTCAATAATAGGGAAGGGGCTTGGACTTAGGTGCTCTGGGAGGTGTGGTTTAGATGCCGATGACTTGGGAAGTCCCATCGCAAGCTGGAGCTAAGCCGAAGGCTGAAATCCACATAATAAAAGATCAATGCAAGGGATGTGGCTTTTGCATATACTATTGCCCTAGAAAGGTTCTAGGGGAATCTGATGAGATAAATGCGAGGGGTGCTCACCCTCCCAAAGTCGTTAACGAAAGTGAATGCATATTGTGCAGTCTTTGCACCGCGATTTGCCCAGACTTCGCGATTTTCGTTAAAGAGAAACAATGCAAGGATGGGTGTTGACATGGAGAAGAAGGCTGTTTTGACGGGCGTTCATTTTATGAGCGGTGATGTTGCATGCGCTGAAGGCGCCATAGCTGCTGGCTGCCGTTTCTTCGCCGGATATCCAATTACACCCGCAACGGAAATAGCTGAACATATGGCTGTAAGGATGCCGAAGGTTGGCGGAATATACATTCAAATGGAGGATGAAATAGCCTCGATAGCGGCGGTTATAGGTGCTTCATATGCTGGTTTAAAGGCTATGACGGCGACGTCGGGTCCCGGCTTCAGCCTCATGCAGGAAAATATTGGGTTGGCTGTTATGACGGAGGCTCCCTGTGTGATTGTGGATGTCATGCGTGGAGGGCCAAGCACTGGACAGCCAACTCTTCCGGGACAGCAGGATGTTATGCAGGCTAAGTGGGGTTCTCATGGGGATTATGAGATCATAGCGTTGGCTCCTTCCTCGGTTCAGGAAATGTTTGATTTAACTGTTGAGGCTTTTAACTTGGCTGAGATGTATCGTGTTCCGACGCTTCTGATGGCTGATGAAGTTGTAGCTCACATGTGGGAGAGGGTGGTCATACCACCGGTTGAAGAGATAAAGGTTGTTAATCGCAAAAAGCCAAACGTTCCGCCCGGCAAGTATCTGCCCTTCGGTCCCGACGATGATTTGGTTCCACCTATGGCTTGCTTCGGCGAGGGCTACCGTTTCCATGCCACGGGCTTGACTCACGATGAGTACGGCTATCCAAGAACGCAGGATTCAGATGTTCAAATGAGGCTTGTTAAGAGGTTATGCGACAAGATAAGGAGGAATGCCGACAAAATAATCCGAGTTGAGGAAGTATTGTTGGATGACGCGGATGTCGTAGTAATTGCCTATGGAATAGTTGCGAGGGCAGCCTTAAGCGCTGTGAGAAAAGCCAGAGAGAAAGGCATAAAGGCTGGTCTTCTCCGCTTAATCACCCTTTGGCCTTTCCCGGATAAGCATGTAGCAGAGGCTGCTGAAAGGGCGAAAGCCATGGTTGTTCCGGAAATGAATTGCGGTCAAATGGTGCGGGAAGTTGAAAGGGCTGCGAAGATAACACCGGTGTATCATCTTCCAAAGCTTGGAGAGGAGCCACACACGCCTATGGAAATTTTTCAGGCTATAAGGAGGTATAGCTGATGACCGAGGTTGTTAAGCACCCCCTCGCAAAGTATCTGAGGGCAGCGATGATGCCTCACATCTGGTGCCCAGGCTGTGGAAATGGCATAATCCTAAACGCTTTTGCACGCGCCCTAGATGAACTGCCATTAGACCTAGACAAGCTCGTGGTGGTTTCTGGAATAGGTTGCATAGGGCGGGCTGCTGGATACATAAATGTGGACTCATTTCATACAACCCACGGTCGCCCAATAGCCTTTGCCACGGGAGTAAAGCTTGCAAAGCCGGATTTGGAAGTTGTCGTCATAAGCGGCGACGGCGACCTATTTGCCATAGGAGGAAACCACTTCATCCATGCGGCAAGGCGAAACATAGGCATAAAAGTGATTTGCGCCAACAACTTTAACTATGGGATGACTGGTGGGCAAGTGGGACCCACGACACCGCTGGAAGCCTTAACAACCACAACCCCCTATGGTAATATAGAACATCCTTTTAATCTTGTTCACTTGGCAGCGGCCTCCGGAGCAACTTACGTGGCGAGATGGACAACCTTTCATGTGCGCATGTTGACGATGTCGATAAAGAAGATGTTGCAGCGGAAGGGATTTTCCTTCATTGAAGTTTTATCCCAGTGTCCTGAAATCTATGGGCGCCACAATAACATGCGAACGGGGCTTGAAATAATGGAGTGGTTTAGAAGAGCCTCCGTGATAGCGAATTTTTCAGATCCTGCGAGGGCGGAAATAACCCGCGACAGGATCGTTGTCGGAGAATTTGTAGAGATGGAAAAGCCGACTTATGAACAGCTGCTTCATGCCAAGATGGCTCAGATCGCAGAGGGAGAGGGTGCATGAATGCGTGTTGAGATAAGGTTTGCAGGATTCGGCGGGCAAGGGATAATAAAGTCCGGGATAATTACGGCTACGGCTGCATGCATTTACGGCGGAAAACATGCCGTACAGACCCAGTCTTATGGACCTGAATCCCGCGGAGGCGCCTGCAGGTCCGAAGTGGTAATTTCAGATGATGAAATAGACTTCCCAAAGGTTTTGGAACCAGATATCCTAGTTTTAATGTCCCAACATGCATACAACGAATACGTAGAAAACGTGAAGAAGAATGGCATAATAATTCTTGACCCAGACATGATTCCCAACGAGAAGAAGCTTGAAAACGTAAAGGTTTTTCGGGTGCCAGCTGTAAGAATAGCAGAAGAACTTGGCGTAAAAATTGTTGCAAACATCATAATGCTTGGCGCCCTCACCGCCATAACGGGGGCTGTGGACAAGGAGGCCATGATAAAGGCGATCAAGGCAAACGTTCCAAAAGAGTTGGAGGAGATAAACCTAAAGGCTTTCGAGAAAGGCTATGAATATGGCAGAAAACTTGTGGAAAGCTAGCTTTGCCCAGACTCTTGTAAAGGCGCTTGTGCCTGGGCCTGCGCCTGCAGTTGAACAACTGGTGTTAGGAGCTTTGACTTCCTAACGCCTACATGCCTCAGCGGAACAATTTTCTTTGCCTCATTGTAGACGTCCGAGGCTATTTTCCCCAGAACCATTTCCTGGGCGAACTGATCCAATGTTAGAGTCTTGCTTTTTTCCTCGACAATTTTCGCCATAATCTTGCGTATGGCACTTTCCTGTGAAGTCTTGATCCTTGTAAGGGTAAAAGCACAGACGGCGACTCTTAGCCTATACCCATCCTTTGTTGTGACATTGAATATGCCGTCAACCTTTGTGGTTCTCCGACGCACCAGACTTCGCAGGTAATCCCTTGAATACTCGTGACCCTTAAACGTGGTATAGGCTGTTTTTCCTTCAACACGTATTATCTGGAAGTAGATTTTGAGATACTGATGAGAAAAATCTCCCGTAATCTCGTAAAGGGTGACCTCGATAACTCTTCCGAGTAGTTTTTCCGGCTCGTCTGCTGGTATAGATCCGATTTCAACGTTTCCGAAGTATGGGGGAGCCAGTACAGTATACCAAACTTTGCTACGCCATTTATCGCGTACCTTTTTTGTGGACAAGGGAATCCTCCATTAACAGCGGAGAAAAGTCTCATGCTTGTGTATTAAGCTTTACTTTTTTGGGTATATCTTTTCTATGCCCATCATGTATTTTCTTAAAACCTCTGGAATTATCACTGAACCATCCTCCTGTTGGTAATTTTCTAATATAGCCACAATAGTTCTTCCAGTAGCTAGTGCTGTAGAGTTGAGGGTGTGCACGAAACCCTTCGGCGGCTCGCCCTCTTTTTCCCGATAGCGGATGTTGAGCCTTCTCGCCTGATAGTCTGTGCAGTTGCTGCATGATATTATTTCTCTGTAGGCGTTTTGGGCTGGCATCCATGCTTCAATATCATATTTTTTGGCGGCAACTTTTCCAATGTCTCCGGTGCAGACATTTACAACACGATATGGCAAGCCTAGCTTCTGCACCAGCTCCTCGGCGTTCCTCAAAAGTTCCTCGTGTATTTTCCATGAATCTTCAGGCTTGCAAAAAACGAACTGCTCGACTTTATTGAATTGGTGGGTGCGGAAAATCCCCCGAGTGTCTTTGCCGTGGGCTCCAGCCTCCTTCCTAAAGTTTGTGCTTATTCCTACAAGTTTGATGGGCAAGTCTTCAGCCTTTAAAACCTCGTTCATGTACATGGCTGCCATTGGGTGCTCGGAAGTTGCAATCAAATAGAGGTCTTCGCCCTCAATCTTGTATAAGTCGTTTTCGAAGTCGCTGAGGGCTATAACGCCCTCATAGGGTTTGCGTCTCATTAGAAAAGGCGGCTCAATGGGCTTGTATCCTTTCTTTACCATTTCTTCTAGGGCGAAATTCATTAGAGCCATGTCTAGTAAAACGCCTTCATTTTTCAGGTAGAAGAATCTGGCACCGGCAACCTTCCCAGCCCTTTCGATGTCCATTATGTCTAGGCTTAATCCGAGTTCGATGTGATCTTTTGGTGGAAAATTGAATTTTGGTGGCACCCCCCAAGTTCTGACGACAACGTTGTCGCTCTCATCCCTACCTATCGGAACGGATTCGTGTAGAAGGTTTGGGAGGAGCATGAGATAGTTATGCACTTTTTCTTCGAGGTCCGCTACTAGCTTCTCCAGTTTTGTGATTTCCTCGTCGATGCTTTTAGCCTCTAAAATTATGGGAGTGGCGTCTTCCCCCCTCTTTTTTGCCTTTGCAATTTCAGCTGTTATCCGGTTTCTCTTTTGTCGCAGTTCATTGAGCCTTGTCAGGTTTTGGCGCCAAAGCTTGTCGCATTCGATGAGCTCGTCCAGCATTCTGAGGTTTTCAGGATCGCCTCTTCTGGCTAGGTTCTCCCTTACAAGCTCGGGTTTTTCTCTCACAAGCTTTATGTCCAACATTTCCGCTGGCCAACCTTCATCTAAGAGATAAAACATGTTATTCAAGTTTCTGTGCTGCTTTTAGGGTTTTCTCCGCTGTTGTTATTGCGGAGAGTAGATCGTCAATTGTTGCAATGAAGGTTCTAAACCCCCTCTTGCACCTCACATATGCCCAGACGCTATTGTCCCTCCTTTCAGTCTTCACATAGAGGCCGGTAGGCACCTTAATATTGTCTGGGGAAACGGCTTCAACAATGGCTCTTGCATCCCTTTCATCCTTGTAGAAAATTGTGATTTCAGCCTCCAACATTTCCACCGGCTAGTCGTCTCCCCACCAGTTCGTTGACAAGCTTGATGAAGATTTCAACGTTTTCAAGGGGGATTTGCGCCCCCGCCGCCACGTCGTGTCCCCCACCCTTTCCGAGACACTTTTCAGCGGCAACCTGCATTATCTCCCCAAGGTTTACACCCTTTGAGGCAACAGCGTCTATAGTTCTGGCAGACACTTTAACGAGTCCTTCCTCCTTAACCTCTGCATATACAATTATAGGTTTCTCCGGGTTCGGCAGAGACGTGGAAAGGATGGAAGATATTGTGCCAACTATTTTGTCGTCTATGTAGTCTTCACCATATACAACGTAAATGTTCTCCAGCTCCTTCATTCTTCCGGGTTTCTCCATCACCCACTCTAGGTATTTATTAACCGTCCTCCTGTACTCGTCAAGTATTCTATTTGCCTCTTCGAGAATTGTCCCTCTGTCGCCCATGCAGACGGCAATGCCAACTCCAGGCTTGTCCATACGTCCAGTTGCATTCAGTAAAACGGCGAATTCCCTTGCATCCCGGAGAGGCGTCCATGCATCTTCCTTGGTCAGCGTGTAAACATGTCCTATTAGGTTTGAGACCTCATAATGTAATCCCTTCGAGAGAAGATAATCTGCAAGGGCTGAGCATAGCCTCCTCTTTTCCTCCTCATTCAGGTCTCTTAAAGCACGCCATTTATCATCAACTTTTACCTCTATTCCGAGGCTTTTCAAAAATGCGAAGCTTTTGCCCTCATCCCCGCTTATTCCAGGGATAAATGGGTTTGTTGTAGATGCCAAGGCTTTGTGAATGGGGCGAGTTTCCCTTCCAAAAAACATTAAGTCCTTTTCAACCGCTAGCAGTCCCTGGCTTTTAGCGTCCTCAACTATCATCTCGTTTAAGCCTCCGAGCATCCGCTGGTCATATTTATCCTGCAAGTCTCCAAGGGCTCCCACAACGGCGATGGGCGCCAAATCCATGTTTATCTTATCAATCGCTTTAGCCACAAAGTAGGCTACGCCGGAACTGCTTACATCTCGTGCTCCATCTATGCCATGAAGGTGCGGATTTACACATAGAACTCTCTCAAGGTTCTCGCCTGCTATTTGATGGTGGTCAAGCACCACAACCTCAACTTCTGGAGCCCTCTGTTTCAGCATTTTTGCGTAGTCGCTTCCCAGGTCTGTGAAAACAACGATTCTCGGTTTTTCGCCGACTATCTCATCCACAAGCCTATCATCAATCCACTGGGTTATTCTGATGCGGAACCGCGCCTCAAGCCTATACAAGGCTTTTCCAACAATTCCAGCGGCGGCTATTCCATCTGCATCTAAATGCGAAAAAACGTGAATTGTGCTGTCTTTTTTAACAGTCTCGCGGATTGCATCAGCAGCCTTCAAAACAGCCTCAAAAAAACTTTTGACTTGATTATCCTCCAGCATTACCACCACAATAACTTGAAGCTTTCGGCTTTAAAAGTTCAAGGTTAGAGGCTTCTATACGCTATGCTATTGATGCTGCCTTAGGCTCATATTTCCAGTCGGGAGGCAGTATTCCCTCCTGCTTGTAGTACTCCGCAAGCCTATGAATTTTAGCTTCAACAAGCTGCAGAGCCCTCTTGTTATGCACATCCTTCCTATGCTTTTCAAGATGGGCTGAAAGCCGTGCCGCCTTCTTAAGAAGGTTTGCAAGATCTTCGGGTATGGATGGGGCGAGACCCGCCTCTCTAAGGATCTGTGTTATAGTTTTCCCGGTTAAAGGTTTAACAAGCGGAATGGCGTATTGATCTCTCAGAATCGTGCCAATACGGCTTGGAGGATGCCCCTCCCTAGCCAACTTGATAACAAGCGCCTCCACCTCTTCAGGCTGATACTTACACCAGCTTGGCGGACGCTTGCTAACAGGCCTTGTCGAATGAGATTTTCCCTTTTCCTGTTTCGGCATATCTACCCCATGAACTCTGTAAGAGCGAAGTTAGACGTATATTTAAGACCTTCGATTTAAACCTTCAGCCAAAACTGTAGGCCGAGTTAAATTAAATATTTCATTTGCAATCTTAAACGGGTCGCTGACATCCTTCAACTCAACCCTTGCATAGGAAGGCCTCCTAAAAAATGGGTATGGAGAAGCATAGAGACCCCTAACCCCTGGGCTTAATGGTATTATGGATCCGTAATTTAACCACCTAGCAAGGGGGCCTTGACTTACAATTATATCGGTTATCTCACTGTATGCTAGTTCTCTGACGGACACTGTGATGAATTTCCTTAGTA
>Ga0209394_1000961_pt1 | contig 18920 bp, 20 predicted proteins | sample JNZ201metaG_FD_184122 | JGI IMG/M metagenome (GOLD analysis project Ga0209394, IMG submission 184122) | Hot spring microbial communities from Jinze hot spring, China to study Microbial Dark Matter (Phase II) - JNZ 20120812A (SPAdes) (version 3) ... | reverse complement strand
AATGTAGATTGATCCTTCTACATTGAGTAAGTTATAATCATGGCTCAATGTGAGCTTGGGTTCATCACTGTTCAGATGCTGCTCGCGATTTCATTGCCAATTATTACTAGCATTCATTTATTAATAAATTCATCGCTTTATAGAATAATACGATAATACGGTATACATGAGATACTCTAATAGTTCTGAACTGCAGTATTCTTAATTTAATCATTCGCTCTTGTTCCCTAATCAAATAGTGTACTTTATCATTTCTACAATTAAGTATAGGTTAATTGAGCTTTGTGGCTTAATATTCATTTCTCGTAATCTATATCATTAAATACTATGGTTATAGGAATGCTTATTAAGCTTTTCGTAATTTATGTAAACTTGAATTTGCAAATTTCAGAGTTAAGCCACAAAGCATTAATTGATTCTCTTGCTATCGGACTTATAATAACATCATGATATAGATCAGGCTAATATAAGTAAGCCATCATTTACTAGAATGCAAGAGCGTAATAGTTTTCTAACAATAATTCGTCGTGTATAATATCGCTCATAGCAATATGCATAGCTACAATTCCCTAGCTTCAATGTTAAAAGCAAAGTATTTAACATATCATTTCTTTACCACATATCTTTTAAACACTTATGAATGCCACTTCACCAATATTAACAGTTATACGCTCCTAAACATCCTCTAAGCTTATAAGTTGTTAAATTAAGTTTAAACATATGCCTCCTAATTTAAGAGTATCAATGAAGAAAAGATTCGATGCTAACCTGTTAAGCACTTAGTAAATAGAGAATTAGCGTACGAAGATAAGTCCATAAAATGTTAACAAATTCCCAAGTAAGAACATATTCAGCAATAAGCAAGCTATTCCTTGCTATCGCAATGTTCTTCCTGCTTCAGTAATAGAGTTCACGAGTATTTTCTTCAGAGAAACCCATTTTAACAGGCATCCAGATTGTCCCAACCTCTCATCTTTATTCTATAGTCGGAAATTCGATTCCTTATGGGATTTTTATATTTCAGCCTTCTAGAAGCACCTCTTAGGCTTACCTTTATAACCTGAACATTAGCGCTTTAGCCTTATATTTAAGCAAATGAAGGAATTTAGCCTATACAACTTCAAAGTTTCCAGCAGCCTTTCTTCATGTTTTTCTTGGGTAGAGCCTAAACTTATAGCTAAGCATTATCCTTTCCTTAACGTAAATTTTCAAAACTTCCAGTAATAGGAAAGTAGGAAACCTTTCTAAAGCTTTTCCTTTACTTCAAGAGTTTCTATTGATGTTATTGCTTATTATGTTGATGTATTTCGGAATATCTAATGTGGGTTTAGCCTTGAAAATCATGTGAAAATGATTCTTCTCGTACTTAATGCTTAGAATCTCTACATCGAAGCTTCTACTTACTTCCTCGCTTTCTGCTTTAAAATCCACAATTTTTCGCTTCCAGGTACTTGTCTATAATATTTTACTTGAATAAAGCGATGCTATAGAGTATAAACTGAATGAAACTCTTATCGAGCTCATACCTCATAGTTAGAGACTTCCTAATCAACTATAATGCTTATCAGCTTTCGTCTTCAGCTTATACAGGAGACTTTTGTCGACAAGTTAAAATACTCGTGTAGCTAGCTTAATAATCGTAGAATTATGTTAACACAGAATCCAATAGTAATAGCTACTAGAAGGTTCACTCCAATAATTACTAAAGTCCTTTTTAATTGAAGCTCTCTTATTAAGGTAATAATTGTTGCAACACATGGTATGTAGAATAATGTAATTAATGTAAAGATGATGAGCTGGTTTTGGGATAAATAGTTTAGGGGGTTGCCGTTCATGGTCGTCATTAAAAATACTAGGGCGAACTCCTTTCTTATAGCACCAAATAGAAGGAAACTTAATGTGTAACCTGGTAAACCGAATACCCTCATAAATAAGGAGTCAAATAAAACATTTAAATATCCCATCAATCCCTCAATTTCCAATATCTTTAATAGAATAGTACCTACAACTATAATAGGAATAGCTAAATATATGAAGTCTCTCGCTCTTATCCAAGTCTTCTTGAGGGAATTTTCTATTGAGGGAATTCTGAAAGGAGGTAAAACCATTAATAGACCAGTTGATTCATGATGTAGGCCAACAATTCGTCCTACAATCATACCCATTAAGAGAGCTAGAATTAAGTTAAGTAAATATATCGTTAACGCGTTTACTAGCCCAATATAAATAGCTACTAAACCATAAACTATAACCATCCTAGATGCGCATGGAATAAGAGTTATTATTAGAGAGGATATAAATCTCTCCTTATCACTATCTAAAATCCTACAGCTTACACATGCAGGTACGCTACAGCCATATCCTAAGAGTAGAGGTATGAAGGCTTTACCGTTTAAACCTATTTTCCTCATAACCTTATCCATTAGGAAGGCGGCTCGAGGCAGGTAGCCGCTATCCTCTAAAAGAGAAAAGAAGAAGTGAAATAGAAAAACTAGAGGAATAACAAAGCTTAAACCTACCAATAGGGATAGTTGAACTCCAGACGATACAGCATTTAGAAATATATTGTTTGTCTTGAATGAAAAGTAGTTAAAGACTTCAAGAAAGATATAGTTAATCACATCCCTAAAAAGTAATCCTACCCTAAATGTTACCGTAAAAACAGTAGCCATAACTATTGCTAGCAGGAAATATCCATAGAGAGAAGTGGAAAAGACATCTAGGAATTTAATGAAGTTACTTTTACCTACTGGCTTAACTTTCCTAACCTGACTTACAATCCTTTCGGCAAGTAAACGTCTTCTATTAACCATAAGAATAGAGGGGGGTAAACCGGTAGTCTTCTCAATAACTTTCCTCTCCTCCTCTAGGATATCCTTCACTTTAGGATCTAACTTAACTATCATATTGGTAATCCATGGATCCTCCTCTAAAAGTCTAAGTGAGATCCATTCTAGAGGGTAGTATTCAGGTAAAACCTTCCTAATTATACTTACTACTTTATTTATTTGTAATTTAATATCCTCATATATATTTCTACCATTATATGCTATTCCTGTTCTGGAACGGGCTAGTTCAAGGGCTTTCTCAATCAACTTATCAATTCCTATTCCCTTTATAGCAATAGTAGGTATTACTGGTACTCCGAGAACTTCAGATAATTTTTCAGCATCTATTACAAATCCCTGCTTTACGGCTTCATCAAACTGGTTTAATGCTACTACAATAGGTACTCCGAGCTCGATCAATTCTAAGGAGAGATATAGGCTTCTTTCAAGATCGATTGCACTTGCAACTTGAATTATAACATCCGGCTTATTTTCAATTATATATTTTATAGCGATCTTCTCCTCCATACTTATTGGGGTAAGAGTTTGCATGCCTGGAAAATCTATAAGTAGAAGGAAATTGCCTTTATACTTTACCTTCCTCTCTAAAGTTTCTACAGTTTTACCAGGCCAATTCCCAATTATTTGATATACTCCCGTAAGTTTATTGAATATAGTGCTCTTACCGGAATTAGGAGGCCCAATTAAACCTATTCTAATCATTTCCTATATTCCATTCCTCAACAACTATTTTCCCTGCTAAATCATGACTTATAATAAGTGGGCAACCTCTAACACCTATTAGAATAGCTCCCTTTAATGGTGCTTTTCTTAGAACTTTCAAGCGTGAGTTTATTAATAATCCAAGAGCCATTAGTCTCCTCCTCACATAATTACTTAAATGTATCTCCTTTACCACTGCAGTTTTCCCCTCTTCCAAACAATTTAGCGTGATAGTCATGATAAACAAGATTATATAAAATATATTTAAATTTTATTATTCTAATAAATTTTATATTCTATCAAATTAAGTAGAATATTTAGGTAGGTATTGAGTTTAAATTAGGAGAAATTATGATTTACGATAAGCTTAACCATGTAAGCGATAACACATGGAGGTGCTACTATATCAATAGCGTAATATAGGGATGTTCTTAAAGCTAGAAGCGGATAATATAGAAAAGATATGATGAAGTGTAACTTCTCGTGAGGAAAGCATAGATATACAACATTTAAAGTCAACATGATAAGTAAATTAATTCATTAAAGTCTCTAACTTAATACTCTACTCCAGGTCTAGCCTTTATCCCTATTTTAGATGGATGCTTTACTTCCACATATTCTACTACTTCATCTGCTACATCCATTAACTCCTTAGGAGCATACCTACCCGTTAAAATAACTTCAACATGTTTCGGCTTCTCTCTAAGTATTTTAATAACGTCCTCTAGATCTACGAGCTTCCAGCCAATAGCCACGTTGATTTCATCAAGGATTACTAGGTCGTAGTTACCGCTCTTAATGGTTTTGGCAGCATATTCTAAAGCCTCTTTAGCTTTTCTAATACCATTATCATCAATATCCTCCTTATTAACAAAACGCTTTTCTCCAAACTGTATAATTGTTAAAAATGGCCTTAGCTTTTCAGCTGCAATAAATTCACCATATAGTCCGGATTTCATAAATTGGATAATACAAACTTTCATTCCATATCCAATTAACCTTAATGCATAACCGAAAGCCGATGTAGTCTTTCCCTTACCACTACCGGTAAAAACCCTAATTAAGCCCATTTTATCATTACTCAGTAAGCTCATAAAAAGTTTCTTCATACAAACTTATAAATCTTAACTAAATATTAATGGGAGATGGCAACTTAAAAAGGAAGCTACAATATACTAAGTTGTCAGGTTCTATTAATGAAATTCATAACTTAATTTAGATGTGACAACTTAAGTTCACTTCATAGGTATTGTAGTATAATTGCTTAATGAATGATAGTATTTAATTACTTGAATATGGTTTACTGAGTTTAACATTGAACTTATTGCAAAACTAGTTAGCTTAAAGTTGAATTATTTAGATGTGTTATAACTATAGTCGTGAATAACAGTATACCCAGGAGTTTTGCGATAAGTTCATTATTAATCTGAAAATACTCTAATTCTTCGCTAAATGATGGATATCTAACTTCAATATACTTTTCACCGAAAGTTACCTCTAACATAATACATCTAAAGGCTTCAGAAGCTTAGAACCATAAAATATTATCAATGAGGATGTTGCTTCCCATCATAATACTTAATGTCTCATCGATGAACTGTTGATATCATGAGGTTTCCGTAGCTTCATGGCTATTACTTCACTATTAATATTTATCATAAACCAATACTAATACATTAAGTCCTTATCTAGATCATCCTTTAGAATTCTTATAAATCTACATTTATCTTTTAAGCTTATATTCGCCTCCACAGCTATTTAGATATCCATGATTTGGATAATGCTCTGAAACATCTTCAAGCTGAATATAGAATGCTAGCCAAGCGTCTTAACCTTCAATAGAATCCTAATTCCCCTAAAGATCTTAGTATCTACTAAATTTTAAACATGAAGAATTAGCAATAGAATTCATATAACTTCTTAAGTTACCAGAACCCAACGAAAATATATAAGCAATCAATATAAATGATTCTCCTAATGAACTTAACCATGCTATAACAATAAATAGAAACCAGATAAAGCTTGAGTTTATGTAATTCTCCACTAGACTTGGAGCTTAGTATATTGTAGCTTCCTTCTTAAGTTGCCAGTCCCTCTTCACTATACGTGAAGAGGGGATTTCGGGACGCGCCCAAAATTCCTTTAGAGCCCATCAAACCTGAGGGCCTGGCAACTCAGGGCCTGTTCACCTCAGTCCCAAGTTCTTCAATCCATCCTAAAAGCATGGAAGAGAGTATGGCTTTCAATGGGAGTATGCAATTTTTAGGCATGCCCCACTATACGTAAAGCTTATTAAGCGCTTTAAATTTTATAGTCTAGGTGTTTTATATGAGAGAGAAGGTAATGGATATTTTAAATGCTATTAAGCCTTTTCTTGAAGTTTATAGAAATGGCTATAGTGAAATAGATATAAGTGAAAATGGTGATGTTAAAGTCGTGCTTAAGAATCCATGTCCTATCTGTAAGCAATTGATAACGCAATTATTGAAGGAAAAAATACCTGAAGTTAGAGAGATTATTGTCAGTTAATCAGTACTTAAAATCTTACTTTATAGTTCCAGTAAACTTTATGCTTGGCTATGGCTAAAATATTGGCTTACTTAATATTCATCATTTAGATAATTAAGCTCTTTATGTCTATACAAGGTTTGACCGTTAATTGATGAGACGTTAAATGCACAAAATGGAATTAGTTTTCCGGTAGGTGTAACAACATGTATACAGCATTCTTCTAATCTATCCGTTTCAACAGTCCAGACGTCCTGAAAAGCCATAGCTGAAACTGTTAGGTATCGTGTTTTCGCTAACTCTATAAACTCCTCCCAACTACCTGGAGTAGAGTTACTACATAGATTTCCAATAGGCATTCTCCATAGATCACAAATGCATTTCCTTATTACCTCAGCTATATCCACAATATTCCCGCTTACTCCTAAATCCTTATGTGTTAACGGTAAAAGCCTATTATTAGCATCCAATATCGAAAAGCTTCTAGCATCGCAATGGATATTTGTACAGGAGGTCGGAGTGAAGTTCTCTTCTTTCAATTCGCCTCTTGTCTGCTTCTCTATAGCTTCCAAAATGTCAGGTATTGTAATTCTGTCTCTATTCTCGGGGCTTTTACCTATCCTACCGAAGTATGCAACTGGCTGGAAATGTACTCCTACAACTGTTGGAACCCATTTCTTAGCGAAGCTTATAATATCTCCTATCTGATGATAATTTATATCCCTATCAATAACAGGAACTAAAATAACACTTAAATCTATCTTCCTACAGTTTTCAAGAACTCTCATCTTAAGATCAAGAAGATCAATACCGCATCTCCTAACGTAGACATCAGAGGTTAAACCGTCAAACGAAAAGTAGAGAGCATCAAGTCCGCTCTCCTTTAAGGACTTAAGGAAATCTAAATCCTTAGCTAGCAATATACCGTTTGTATTAAGCTCAATATAATCTATTCCCATTTCCTTACCCATGGAAACGATTTCCGGAAGATCTTTTCTTACTGTAGGCTCCCCACCGCTTATCTGTACAACATATGGTTTATCTGTATTTTCTATAATTAACCTATACATTCTCCATATGTCCTCAAGATCAGGATGAAAGGATCCAAAATCGCCAGCGCTCGCAAAACATATTGGACATCTTAAATTACATCTACTTGTAACTTCAAGAACTGTAACACATGTTTTCTGTTTATGATGGGGACAAAGACCACAATCAAGAGGACAACCCTTATCCAGTCTAGTTATCGATTTCGGCTTTCTCTTCCTAATATTGAATTTAAATCTCTCCATATATGATTTGTATCCTCTCCAGATAAGAACCTTAAATTCTCCATGTTCCATACATTTCTTTAACAGGTATACATCATCTCCATCAACAATTTTCTCAGCATCAACAACCTTAAGACAGAACGGACATAAACTACGAGTTTCCCCTATCTTCTCCATCCACACATCACTCTAGACTAAGTGTAAGCAGGAACATATATACTTTATTAATTGGCAATGATCTGAGAGCTCCATGGTCTTCGTTTAGAGACTATGTATAATATCTTAAGAGAACTTAGCCATAGGTCTCTTAAGACTTTATTGGGGCTAAGATTAGTATTCTCATCAGCTATAGGAAATACGTAAATTACATCTCATTAGGCATATTATAATCCACTAGGCTTAACAGAATACTTCAAAATTACTAGATATAGGTCTTACTGTTTACCAATACAGTAAATATATTCTAATAGTAGGTATTCTTCTATTCGTCTTTTCCTCCTTAAAATCCTTCAAATTTCATATCTATAAATTTTCACCTTTACTTCCAGCAATAGCTTTACGTATGAGGTAGGCGATAGTATGGTATTGGATATTGTGGTTTAAAGCTATTAAAAATCCAATTTTTACGTTCTCCATTAAATCTAAAGTTTACGATATTAAATGCTTCCTCCACGCTTTCCGTTATATGTTCAGGTGTTAGTTTAGCTCTAATATTAACTATAATATTAACTTCATTAAGTTTTAAAGGTAATTTACCTATAAAATCTATTATTCCCTTAGAAACTATAAAACTTGCTTTAACCGAGTTTTCCCTGGTGAAGAAAAGCATCTTTTCATGAGCTATTAACCCTCCTCTAGTATTTATTCTCTCAGCAACTTCATTCATTAAGCTTCTAGCGTAGTCTTCTAAGTCTACTGGTTGCTTAAACATTATTTTACATGAAGCATTAAACCATCCAAACTCCTCTTCAGCTCTACCATATACATCATACTTAATATCAAGACTTGATCTAGATCTATGATTTCTAGTTAGTAGGATTTCAATAAGTTTATCTATGTTGTAGCCTGTCTTCGCTGAAACCTGAATGATTTCAGCTTCACTATTAATTTTCTTAACAAGCTCCTCCACTATTTCTATCTGCCTATTGGAAACTAAATCCACCTTATTTATTCCAAGAATCTCTGCCTCCTTAATTTGCCATGAAAGAAGAAATCCTATGGGCTCTCTTGGAGAGACTAAATTAAATTTTTGATTATAGTCAAGAATTGTAGATGAGTCAATAAGTACAAGATATGGTGATAAATCCACTGTTTCCTTATAGTATTTGTTTAGAGGAGCATATACAGTTGCAAGGAGGTCTGCACAGCTTCCGACAGGCTCAGCTAATATTATGTCAGGATTTATCTTATTCAGTATTTCCTGTATTCTCATCATAAAATCCGGAAATCTACAGCAGAAACATCCATGCGTAACCTCAGCATATGTAAATCCGAGCATCTCCGCTATTTTAGTATCAACAAGAACATTCCCTTGATCATTAGTGATTATAGCTATCCTTCTACCAAATTCTGAAATGAATTTTCTACCTAAATTTATAATTAATGTTGTTTTCCCAGATCCTAAAAAACCACCAACCATGATAAGCCTCATTTTAGACATAAACATAGATAATACTCATTCATAAATATTTATCGGCTATTCTTACCGATACTGTTGCTTTTAGGTTTACGTTATTGTTGACGGTCTTCCTAGGATCTGATGAGGTCTTATCCAGTTATACTAAAGAGGTGGTTTCAAAATATTTAAGCTTTCCCTAGTCCATACCTCAAGTTGTTGCACAAACCTAATAACTTTAGATATATCATCACCATAAATAGGGGAGGGAACTCCCAAATAAAGCTAAAGTTAACAAAGCCTCTGTTTTTACAAAAGATTTATATAGAAGACATAATCCATAATACTATGAATTATAGTATTCCATCATGTATACAGCAATACAGCGTTGGTTCTAGATTTTGGAGAAGTATGAGGATGGTTAGATGTCCTATATGTGGATTTGAATTTAGTCTTCTATATTCACGTACGATATCATGTCAGGGATGTCCAGAATCTATTTTGGGCTGTGAGTATGTAAGATGCCCAAAATGTGAGCATGAATTTAAAATCACAAGTATAGGAATAACATCATCTAAAAAAGAGGCGAAATCTATTAGTAGATATTTATCGAGAATACTTTCAGAATATTGTAGGGATTTCGGTGAAAGCCCCTCAAAATAAAAAGTTTTAGGTTTATGCACGTTTTTTCTCAAGTAGGCTTTCAGCAACAACTAGTGTTTTTCCCGCTATATATTCCTCTATGAAGCTTAACTTACATTTAGGACATGATATTCCCGGAGCTGCTCTAACTATTCCTAAATACTCCATATCTATGTTGGAGCGAACCATTTTTTCATTACATTTACAGCATACCCAGTCTGTAGTTTCAGCTAATATAATATCTATAGGTTCCTTCATAGACATTTTATGCGCGTAAGCTGAATGTAATGTAAACCTATTCTCTAATGGTGAATATACAGTATAGAATGTAGCTTTCCCTATTACCTTCTTTGCTAGAAACTTATTTTCAGCTGGTAAACATATTTTTTCTCCTGTTGATTCTCCATACTCAATAACTTCCCTTACATTATCGATAGTTATTCCTCTCTCAGATAGGATTTTTTCAATATCTTTTGGGATAATAACCTCAATCATGAAACCACCTACCATGTTCCATATGTTCCAAAATCACGAGCTGCCTTTACAAGTGCAAGTATGTTCCCAGGATTTGTTGGAACTGGTGTTTCACAAGCTGTTCCAAGTATACATCCTCTCGGAGAATCTCTAGCTGCAAGGAGCTGAGTCTTAGCCTGCTCATAAACTCTATTAAAGTTGGGATCTACCATAAGCTTCGTATCTACAGAAACCATTATGGTTAACTTATTTCCAAACTCCTTCTTCATAAGATCGCCTGGAAATGGTTTATCTTCATAGTATCCTATATGTAGGACAGTAAATGGAGATATTATTAGGTCTTTCCAGACAGGCCAATCTCTTGAATGATCACCACATAAGTGATACCATAGCTGTGGTCCAGCACCTCCCTTAAAAGCCTTCTTAATATATTTCATATGGTAATCAAATGAAAACTCCTTAACACCCTTAGGTGAGAGGACTGCTGAGTTTGCAAGTACAGACCCCATAACCAGCATAGCAAATCCATACCTGTTAGCAATAGCTATAGCTCCATTTACTGCAGTTTCAGTAACTTTCTCCATTAATTTATGACATAGTTTAGGCTGTCTACGTGTCCATATAATGAATTTCTCTGGGCCTACAAGCTCAGCAGCCATTCCGAAGAGACAGAAGGCAAAAGCTATGGGTACAAACATATGTGGAATATTTTGTTTAACATGATCGTAAGCTCTAAAGTATAATTGTGCGCACATGCTCTTAGAAACTTCATCAACATCAGGAACATGAAGCTTATCAACATCCTCTGGTGTTTGGATTGGACGTGGCTCTATAACAATGTAGGGTAGTGTTTCAGTAGGTTCAAGCTTAGCTCCAAGAGCATCTATCCAAACATTTGAGTAGAACCAATGAGTTACCGGCAATAGGTCGTAAAGCTCATTAAGATATGCGACAAGCCTTACAGCGAGCTCAGGCTTTGTATAGAAATCCTTTATAGTATAGCCAAGCACGGTAGCTGCATGAGCTAGAACTATTGGATCCACATCAATTCTATCATGATTAACACCTACGAAAGGCGAAGCAAACCGTTTAGTTGCATTAGCATGCCATTTCATATCTGTTGGTGGAAAGAGCTCACTCATAATTCCCAGAATTAGTATTTAAGAGGTAACATATATAGTTTTTGGATAAGTTATCCAGTACTGTCCGGTGAACATCTTAACATCAATAAAAAGGAAAAATAGATTTAAATTTTTTATTTTCTCTATGGATATTGTTACTTTTAGATTTTTGAGAGGGCTTTGAGAAGTTATTCTTTGGAGGTGATATTAATAAGATAAGCTTCTCAAAGCCCTAAGAGATAAAGGAGTTTTCAGATAAGGTTTTGCTTAAAAGAAGCTAGGGCATGTATTCCCTACATGGCTTAGTTATAGGGATATTGCTACGTTTGTCGGTTGTTGATGTGAGCCATGTATCAGTATGGTGTTGGATTCAAAAGATTGAAAGCGTAGGGATTGATGTGAATCCAATAGAGGGATGGTAGCTATTGATGAGATGAAGCTGAGGAGGCATCATTTCTATTATGGGCTGCAATAGAGTTAAGACCAAGAACTCCTAGCAATAAGGGCTTCATGGCGGAGAAGCATTCTAGATACTGAGCTTTCCTGAAGCAGGTTCTGAATGCATTAATAAGCCTCTAATCCTAGTAGGGGTCATGGTATCCCCAGGCATTACATAACCATGGTTTAAGATGGAGGCATCAATCCTTCGCTAGGAATACGATAGAGTGATGGTTTCGAACACTTAAGGATCGAGCAAAAAATTCTACACAACTTCAGACAAGAAACTCATAGAGATCAACCTATTCCTAAACTTCTCCTCCTCTAGTATAATTGGATAAGACCTCATCAAACACTAGGAAAACCACCAGCAATAACATAAACCTAAAAGTAACAGTATCAATATGATTATGATAAATCATTTCATGAGTTTCTACATGATAGGGTTAAATACATGTAACGGATACAAAGGTATGCTGACACTTAAGTCTGGATATGGAGTAGCAAAAAGTAAAGCCGAATTCCATGCTAACAAGATTTCAGCTTATGTAAGAACACATGTTGAAAAACTAATCAACAAGCAACTACCAATAGCAATAATCATTCACTAGAGAGATGAGAGTAAAAATCATATTAAAGACGGTGAAATATGTTAAGGAAATAATTCCATTATGATTTTTCAATGTTTCCCTTTATATCGTTAATGATGTCTAAAAGATTTTCAGAGCTATTACCATTTATGGTTTTCCTCGTAATAATGCTGATTATAAGCTTTCCGCTGTTAATTTCATTATCAATTTTGGACTCGATATTAAATTGGTTTCTTCCCGCTATGATTACTGAGTCACCCTTTACATATCCGTTTTTACATTCAAAAATTAATTTTACTCTTGCAAAATCATATATATTACTTACCTTACCCATGATTTCTAGGATCATCCTTTCTATTGAGAATTTATCTACTTTATTCTTAAATGCGATTTCGACAGATTGTCCGAAAAAATTAAATTCATGATGTCCCACATCCATACTATACACCTAAGATAGTAATTAATTCATCAATACCGATATTCTTAAGCGCTGATATTTTAATTAACTTTGCTGATGGGTTTAGAAGTTTAAGCATTTCTTCACATTTTAATAGTAATTCATTCTTAACAATATCTATCTTGTTAATGGCTAATATATCAGCATCTCTTATTTGCCTTGTAATTATTTCTCTTATTTGCTCATCACTTAGGAATTCATTAATTAACAATATATCTACAAGTGTAATTATAGGTTTAGTATTCATCTTATTTAACGTTTTAATAAGTTCCCTTATTTGACTTGGTGAAGCTAAACCTGTTGGCTCTATCAATATTATATCAGGTTTATATTCATCCTTGAGAATTTTTATTGTTTGAGCTAGATTAATAGCTAGCTCACAACAAATACATCCTCCAAAAACCTCCTTGACTTTAAGGCCTGACATCTCCATGATTTTACCATCAATTACTATATCGCCGATTTCATTCACAATTATTGAGACCCTATATCCTTTATCTACTAGCTTTCTAGCAATAGCTAGTATAGTTGTTGTCTTTCCAGATCCCAAAAATCCAGCTACTTGAATTATTTCCATAAGGCTTTATAACAGTGTGATATTTAAACGTTACGTTAAAACCTGATAATCATGTTATCATAACATGTTATCTTAACTTCACCCATATCGAGGTTTAACTTAAATTTAGGAATGTTCCTACATAAATTTAACATTTCCACATCTTAACTCTGTAAAATTTATTTCATAATATATGAAGCTATCTTAAGATTAATGGGCTTTGTTAACTTTAGATTTATTTGGGAGTTCTCTCCCTTGTTTATGGTGAATCTATGGTTAAAGTTGTTAAGTTTGTTAGGGAGAGAACTCCATTTACTCTAGTTGTTATGGTGCTTACATATATTTTCGTTCTTCTAGGATGGCTTCGGATATTTTAAGCTTCATTATTGTTAGGAGTTATTCTATATTATCGTGGTTTATCTTAATCTTCTATTGATTTTGATAGGAGGGATGTTAGGATCGTTATGGTTGATGATACTATTATAAGTGTAGGTTCTAAGAGTAAGATTGTTTATGTTGCATTCGAGCCATTATTGAGGAGGATTCTCTACATATGGGTTTGTGATGTTGCAAACATACTTACATCACTAACATTCCTTAAAAGATTAGAGCTATTTATGGTTCTAATATAATTGTATTAAGTGATGGAGCTCATTATTATAAAGCAGTAGAATATTAAAATTAAAACATGAATTGTATAGTTTAGAAGTTAAGAATCTAATGGAGAGAATAATACAATACATTAAGGATAGAACTAAGCTATTTGATAACTACATACCATGCATGAAGGATAGATGTGATGGTGAACATGCATTAATGCTTATAAAATCAATAGCATACATACTGAACGAAACATGGATTAACAGGAAATAAAAGCTAAGGAATTCATAGAAAACATAATACCAAAAATAGAGGTGATAAAACATGCTTAAGTTAACAAAGCCGATTAATGGAGATGAACCTAAATAATTAGTGTTTATTTATAAGTTTTAACGCTATCATTTAAGAATGTAATTAACGTCATAAGCAGTGATTTCTCAGCAGCATATAGTGTTTGAGCAAACGAGATAATAATTAAATCATCTTGATCTGGATTTAAAGCTTTCTTAATTCTTCTTAAATCCTCATATACAGAATCATCAACACCCATTGGAGGAATAATAACTCCATTTATTGTTACCTGTAGAATAAGAGCTGCATCACCACCATTCCGAATTACAAGATCTCTAATTCGCAGTATAGTTCCTGACTTATTATAAATTGGGAGGCCCCTTATTAATAATCCTGCATTAAAATAGCCTAAGCGTAACTTCCTCAGATCAATATTAAGAACTACTTTTGGTACAATTTTTTTAAATTCATCAATGATCTGTTTTCCAGAATCAGTTAATGAACATCCATATCTTCTACATGTAGATATTAATCCATACTTATTCAACTTACCAATTAATGTTCGTATAGAGCCCTCACCAATACGTAACTCCCTTGCTAGCAACTCTCTACTAGCGGATCGCTGTTGAAGTATTAGTAAAGTCTTAAGTACATGGTACTCATTGAAGAGTGGAGGAACCTTATCTGCCCTCTTTTCACAAAGACTTCTAATCACACTTAAAATCTTAATATCCGGGACCACACGTTAAAAGCAGTAAAATAAATTTAAACCTTACGTATAGAGATAATATCTTGTAAACTTTAGCTTTAAGATTGTTCTATTTACCTAGATTTATAGTATATTGGATTATATTATTTAGTGGAGTGATTAGTATTGTTGTTAAGCTATTATTAACTCCGCTTTAAAATTGATACTTGTATGTAAGAGGGTTTCGCTTAAGTTCGTAAAGCCATAGAACATGGTAAAATTTTTAAGGTAAAAGAAAAAGTAATTGTATGGAGCCCTCTATAGGTATTGTTAGATTTTGTGAGTTAGCCAGGGAGCTCGGTGCTATAGATGCAAAAATTATTGATACTAATTGCATAGTTGTGGAAAATAGAATAAGACTTAAGTGTCAGTACGGTTGCCCGTTTTATGGACACTATCTTACATGTCCTCCCTTTAGCCCTTCTCCAGAGCAAACTGTAAAGATCATTAGTGAATATAATTTGGGATTGCTTTTTGCAGTGCATTTTTCGTCAGCAATACCTAAAGGGGTTTTTGAGGGAGGTATTCACTCAATTAAGGATATGGTAATATTACAGAAGATAGCTGCGGAATTAGAGAGAAGGATATTTCTCTCCGGGTATCAGCTCGCTTTTGCAATGACTGGTGGACCGTGTCTACTCTGTAGTGAATGCGCACTTCAACCGGGGAAGTGTAGACATCCGGAAATAGCTCGTCCAGCTATGGAGTCCATGGGTATAAATGTATCGGCAACTATAGAAAGGGCAGGATATAAATCTAAAGTATATACATCCACATCAGATATAGTTACCTCATATGGATTAGTATTAATAGCCTAGTATAAGAAGATTTTATATGATATTATATTATAACTGATCCATATGGTAGCTGTTGATGTTTTTCCAGGTCCTTGCAGGTTTAAAGCATTAATTGAGGTTTTAATGATTAATGACCATGAAGCTAATATAAAGATTGAAAGTTCATGTAGACATATTAAGTTACTTGGGGATCTACTATGTAAAGTGGATATTAGGGAATGTATTAAGAAGTTTGATGATAATTTAGTGTTAAAGCTTTCAAGGAGTATAATCCCTCATCCTTCATGTATTATACCAATAGCTATACTGAAATGTATAGAGGTTGAAGCTGGATTGGCTTTAAAAGAAAACATAGCTATTGTGTTTAAACCATGTCGTTAATACCATGGATTCAAAATAACGTAATAGAGGTTTTTCGAAATGGTAAATTAAGTAGGGAGAAGTTTGAGAGATATCTACTTCTAAAGTTGAGGGATACTGTTAAGTATGTTTATGAGAGAAGCCCATTCTATAGGGAAATCTATAGAAAGTACGGTATTAGGCCTAAGAGAATAAGGGATTTTAAGGATTTCTCTAAGCTTCCCTTTACATTGCCAAGTCATATAGCAGGGAATCCTTATAGATTTCTATGTGTATCCCAAAGCGAAATTCTAAGAGGATTTACTGTTGAAGATGTTGATGGAGAAATAAGGAGGATATTCTTTACTGAGGATGAATTGATACGTATAGTGGAGGCTACAATGTTTGGGCTTAAAATAGCTAATCTAGATAGAAATGATACCGTTCAAATAGCAGTTCCTAGAGAGGCTGAATGGGGTATTCAACAAATCTTGGAGGGGGCAGTAAGAAAGGCTGGAGGTAGAGGAGTAGTAGTAGATGAATTACAATTTGAAGTTCAGCTTCAATCATTGAAAAGTTTAAGACCCCAAATACTTATTGGTCCTGCACTCCATATCTTTTATTTTAGTGAATGGTGTGAGGAGAACTTTCCATCGATACTTAAAGAGCTCAAATTGAAATCAGTAATCACATGTCATGGATGTGTTTTTCATCCATTTACCGATTTGATGAAGAGGGAGCTTAGGGATATATGGGGATGTGAAGTATTTGATCATTATGGCATTACTGAAATGGGATTTACTGTAGCTATGGAGTGCGCAGTACATGAGGGAATGCATCTTAATGAAGTGGATGTATATGCTGAGATAATAGATCCAAACACGGGAGAAACGTTAGAGCCTGAGGTGGAGGGGGAGCTTGTCTTAACATCTATTAGTAGGAGGGGAATGCCTATAGTTAGATATAGAACTGGAGATATTACTAGACTTATTGATAAGTCATGTCAATGCGGGGATACGGTTACTAGGAGAATTGAGAGTATAAAACGTAGGCTATAATGGTGGATAATATCCTGTTGCTTTATGCATCTTCATAAGTAACCCTATTACTATCTTTTTAGTTGTAAGGCTTCCATAGAGTAAGCCCTTCCTAGTTAATCTTAGAGAATCCGCATTCCATTCAGCTAGTCCTGATAAACGCATCAGGTAAATTAACCATTTAAACTTTTTATCTAGACCTACCTTAAACCGTTTATAAAACTCAGTTTTACTAGCCTTACCATGATAGAGGCTTCTTGAAAGCCAAATAATCATCGATTTCTCCCCTTCAAATCTAGCTAAAGCAGCTATTGGGATTTTTTTCTTAACCATTACAAGGTATTCCTCAAGTAGAGGAGTATTAATAATAAATGAATTATCTATAATCCCCCATGCATAGGGACCTATACCTAAATACTCATCATATTCAAAAGGACCATTATAAAAACCTGGTTTTACTGTAAAGCTCCATATACTACGAACATCATATCCAACGTTCATCAAATAATCCAGTATCAACATATACATTTCCTTCTCCATTTTCTTTATATTTACACTCCTATCTTTAAGCTGTTTATACATTTCCGTATATGGTAGTAGCATAAGGGGATATGTAGATATTCCATGTACACCAAGCTTTACAGCTATTTCAAGATCTTGAAGTAGGGAGCTTACGGTTTGATTTGGTAATGGAAACATTAAATCAATATTGACATAGTCAAATCCACCATCCATAGCTTTTTTCACAGCGTTTAAGGCCACTTCACTACTATACTTTCTACCTATACCTTCTAGCACACCACTATTAAAAGACTGAATACCAATACTTATCTGATTTATACCTGTATTTACTAGTCTACTTAGTGTTTCATCATTAAGATCTAGGGGATTTACTTCAATAGCTACATTACCTATAAACCCAAACAACTCATGAATACAGTTTAGAATATCACCTAGTCTATTTGAAATAAGCGAAGGAGTCCCCCCACTAAAATAAATGTTTTCAATTGTGGATTCCTTAATATATGTTGAGTAAAGCTTCAATTCCCGTTTAACCGCTTTTACATATAGGTCACTAATAGCCTCATTATATGGATAATTCACAAATAAACAAAAGGGACATTGAAACCTACAGAATGGGACACGAATATTAAGAGATGGATTCACAGTACTTATCAAATGAATATTAACATCATGTGAAAAACTAATATCTTTAAGAACCTTACTAGCTAGAAATGATGAAATAAATGCTTCCAGCAATCTCCCACCTAAAATATCAAAATAGAACTTTATTTAACTTTATCGCTTAATTCATGGGCTTTGTTAACTTTAGATTTATTTGGGTTCTTCCTTATTTATGGTGTTAGTATGGTTAAAGTTGTTAGGAGAGAACTCCATTTACTCTAGTTGTTTATGGTGCTTATATTTTCTTCTAGAATGCTTCAGATATTTTAAGCTTTATTGTTTAGGTTGTTTTATATTATTGTGGTTTAATCTTTAAGCTGTTTGGGTTTGATAGGGGATGTTAGGATTATAGTTGATGATACTATTATAAGTATAAGCCTATGAGGGGATTGTTTATGTCGTATTCGAGTCACTATTGAGAAGAATTCTCTACATATTGGTTTGCGATGTTGCAACATACTTACATTATATTAGGATAGAATTAAGCTATTCGATAACTACATACCTTAAGGATAAATGTGATAATGAGCGTACATCAATTCTTATGAAGTCAATAGCATAGCTAACAAACATGGATTAATAAGAAAATAAAAGCTAAGGAATTCATAGAAACAATACTAAAATAGAGGTAATAAACATGCTTAAATTAACAAAGCCAATTCATGTATCCTATTAAATCTAGATGTTTAAGCGGAAGATG
>Ga0209394_1000956_pt1 | contig 19063 bp, 19 predicted proteins | sample JNZ201metaG_FD_184122 | JGI IMG/M metagenome (GOLD analysis project Ga0209394, IMG submission 184122) | Hot spring microbial communities from Jinze hot spring, China to study Microbial Dark Matter (Phase II) - JNZ 20120812A (SPAdes) (version 3) ... | reverse complement strand
TGCCTAAACGCCTCTTCAGCGAGGGACAATAGGGATGATTTGTTGTTGGGCCTATCCATGGATAGCGGGTTTCAGGCTTCGAGCCAGCAGAGCAGATATCAAAGGGGGTTATGACGCCATCAACCTTGTGGATGGCCTCTAGCGCCTTTGCACCAGCCTCTTTAACAGCCTCTTTCGTTCTGCACATTATCCAGAAGTTGGCGCCCATAACGCCTCTAGCATATCCAAGGAATCTCTCTATCACAAAGTCTGGAACCATTATTGGCACAACGATTACCTCGCGGCCGAAACGGGTTTCCACCCACTCATAGCCGTCTCCACAGTGGCCAACCCGCTCCATCATGTCCATCTTGCCCAACGGTTTTGGTAAAGCATCAAAAACAGATGTGAAGGGCTTAACAAGGATGTCCTGCCTTATCCTATAGGAGAGTTCAATTTCAAACTTTTTGAGAGACTCTGAGAACGGCTTTTTAGGATCTATGCCTCCCCAAAACTGGAGCACCACACCCCTGCGTCCATCTGGAGTTTCCTTCTCGCTTAGCCACTTTTCTATTCCACCTTCAATTCTGCCTATAACTATGGATGGCGTGGCAGTTGCATGCAGAGCAGCCTTCCGCAATGTTTCTTCGTCATCCGCTGTCACTATAACGCGGCAATAGATGCCCTCAAAGGCTTCGGCGTAAGTATCCTCTATACGTTTTTTCTCAACCAAACCTGCAGTCTCCTTCCCAGCTTACAGAAATTTCATTTTATCCATTTCACTATTAAATCTTCAACGTGGAAAGTGTTTAGAAAATGCGCCCCGTGGTTTCATCCTAACCGCCCTATTGCCTCACCTCTAACACTTTTTCGGAAGGCCGTGCTTTCCATTATTAGCCTGTCCATGTTTTCTTTTTTTACGACCTTAACCATTGGCATTTTTCCGCTGTGCGATTCGAGAAAGGCTGCCTTTAGTTTCGGATTTATTCCGAGCCTTTTGATTTCGCTGGCATTCCAGGATTCTGCAAGTCTTAACACGCCTTCTCTGCCTTGTTTACAGAAGATGGCAAACAGCACTGCATTGACAAGGGCTTTGTCAGCCATTACGGCGATTTCCGCTTCTCTTACAGCGTATTCGTTGCCGTTGAAGGATATGGTTAAACCACCCCCTCGGCGGACAAGCCTAAAGGCTTCAACGTCTGTTATGCTGTCGCCAACGTAAACAACATCTGAGAGGTCTAAACCCAACTGTTCAATTATATGCCTAACCGCTTCAGCCTTTTCACGCCCACCAACAGGATTGACTTCGCTGAAAATTCTTCCTATGCTCATGTTGGCAATTTCCTCCCAGAAGATTTCGTCTAAACGCTGGACGACCCGCCTATACTCCTCTGGAAAGTCTTCAAGGGTTTTTGCATTCGGAGGGATCTCAATTATGGGCATTTTCGCTATCTCTGCTGCCAACAGTTTAAGCCTAACCCTCTCCTTCTCGTTCAGTTTGTACTTGTTGATTTCGACTTTTGTACAGTAGGTGTTTTCGAATGGGAATTCTATGGCGCGGCACAACGTCCTTATATAATGCTCGTAGCTTGTGCTCACTATGAAGGTGTCCACGCTTTCTTTCATTACAAATTCCAAAGTTTCTTTAACTTTTGGCATCAAAACAAGGGTTTTAGCCGAAAAAACCCGCATTTTTCTGTCTGTTACGCCGTAGGCCTTGAGGAATGGCAGTATCAGCTTTAAGGTGTCACCAGCCTTGTATCCGGGTCTTTTCAGAACATCTGCCAACACGTCATCATATCGGCTTATCACCGCGAAAAAATGGGCACCCTCTGGTACAAAATGAGCTGTGAGTTCGAAGGCATTATCGTTTTTTGAAATTGGCCCCTCACAATCTGAAATATACGCTTTTTTTATTTCCGTTTTCGAAGTTCCTCCATGTGGCGGATGCTTTTTTCTATGTGTTCTCTTGAGGCTATGTCTGTCCTATACCAAAGGGCTCCACCTCTTATGGCGTTTATCCCCTCCAGAGAAATGTTTCTGGCTGTTTCTATGCTTTCGCTCACGCCGACGACGCATACAGCCCGAGACTTCAAGGCGTACACTTCACCGTTTCGAAGCTCCATGGAGGCTGGATAAACGCGGATGTTGTCGCCATACTTTCTGTTCAACTCGTACGCTTTTGTCAAGTCCACTGGAGTGCCAACTTCCGCCCTGTTAACACGTTCTGGAAAAGCCTCTTCAAATCCGCCGTAGCTTGGCGGCACCTTATAGGTTACAACCGTTGCCTTTTTCTCAACCTCTATGCGGGTTAGGTTTCCTTCAAGAATTCTGAAGCATACATCCACAAAATCATCCTTTAAAATCGGCAAGATGTTTATTATTTCTGGGTCCCCTGGGCGACTGTTGTTTTCGAGAATTTTAGGTTGTTTTCCCGTATGCATAAACGCCACATAGAAAGGCATTCCCAGCAATCCCTTATTGTCGCCACTTTTCAACTTCTCAAAAACCCTATTCACTATGGCAATTTCCTTTTCCCGATCTGCCTTCGTCATGAAGGGCAAAATTTCTCCCGCATCCTTGTATGAGCCCATTCCACCAGTGTTTGGTCCCCTGTCACCGTCAAAGGCGCGTTTGTAGTCCCGAGTCTCCGGCAGTGGCACCAAATGTTTGCCGTCACAGAAGGCTTGAAAGCTGGATTCCTCCCCCTCGATTTTCTCTTCCACTATGACGGCGCCATGCTTCAAGTTTTCCCAAAAGTGTTCGAAAAGTTGCTCGCGGGTAGTGAAGTGGTCGCCCCACACACCTACGCCTTTCCCAGCCGCAGGCTTGTCCGGCTTCACAACTGCCAAATTGTTAAGCTCATCGAGCCATTCATAAAGAGCTTTTTTGGCGTCCTCTCTTGTCTTAAAGTCTTCTGGTTTAAAAATTTTAAAACGCGGGTTAACCTTCGGAACGGTTTCCTGAAAGAGTAGGCGTTGTTGGACCTTGCTGGCTTCTATAGCATACTTCCTCATTGGGCAAATCATGGGTATGCCCGTACGCTCCTCCACGACATCGCGAACCCCCTCGATTATGGGCTTTTCCGGTCCGATGATTCCAAAGTCTATTCTGTCCTTGTGAGCCTTGGCGAACTTGCAGATGTCCTCCACATTCAAGTCTGGTATGACAACATGTTGAACCGCCTTCTTCACGTTGAAAGGGTTTCGCTGCTTATCCGCCACATAAACCTCAACATGATAATTGATGCTTCTTGTGAAGGCATCAACCATGGCGACTTCTCGAGCCCCATAAGAGACGACAAGCACGCCGACCTTCTCAACCAATAATCTTCACCTTTAGATGCTATTTCTCAAGCCACTAATCTATTTTACCGCTAACTTTCGCCAAAAAGCTCTGGAATCTCGTAAAGCCTCCCGGTCTCTTCAAGGCCCTCCAGAAACCTTTTCTTCATTTCATCGGCAATCTTTTGGGCTAATGGTGTTGGATACTTGCCAGTCAAACATCCCAGACATAATTCGTCTTTTCCGAAGCCCGTTGCCCTTACAAATCCCTCAATGGACTGGTAGCAGACGGCATCCGCCCCCAAAACCTTGGCTATTTCGTCTGGTGTATGCTTGGCACCTATGAGCTGACTGTAAGTTGCCATGTCTATCCCATAAAAGCACGGCCCAATTATGCGCGGAAAAGTCACAAAAATGTAAACTTTCTTAGCGCCCATTTTGCGGAGCTTTTCAATTGTAACTTTTGTAGTGTCTCCTCTTACGATGCTGTCGTCCACTACTATGACTTTTTTATCCTTAACCTTGGAAGCCAAAATGTTAATCTTCTTGTCTATGGTGGTGTACCGTTCCTTTTCAAGGAGGATGAAGGCGCGCTCTGTCACATAACGATGTCTTCTAGTAGCTCTTTCCCACCGTAAACCAGATTCCTCATGCACTCCAAAAGCCGCATCGTCTCCTGTTTCAGGCATAGAAATCACTATATCCGCATCCTTTACGATGTCGGGATACTCCCTAACAAGGTTTCTGCCAAATTCCTCACGGATCTCGTAGACATGCTTATCGTTAAAAATGGAATCCGGTCTGGCGAAGTAGGCAAATTCAAAAGCACAGAAAGCCCTGCTGCCCTTAACCACATTTCTTCTTTCAAAGCCTTTCTCCGAAACCGTTACCAGTTCGCCGGGCTCCAGCTCAAATTCCCTCAGGAAACCATTAATGTCCAAACCTACACTTTCGGATGAAAAGGCGTAAACATCTTTATCCGGACTATAGCCAGCACATAGCGGCCTTATTCCATGGGGGTCTTTGAAGGCAAAAAACCTTCCCTCCTTGGTTATTCCAGCCACTGAAAAAGCTCCATCAATTTCTTTCATGCACACCTCAACGGCTTCTTCTAGGCTTTTTCGTTTTGCCAGCTCAATCACCAATTTATGGCATATAAGCTCAGCGTCACATTCATAAGTAAAGCCTGGAAAATCCTTGCATATTTCCCTTTTAAGCTGGAAGGTGTTGACGACGTTTCCGTTGAAAGAAATAGCAAGTTTGAAACCGTTTTTCGACGCCACCACGGGCTGTGTTCCAGCTAAAAGCGATTTTTCATCAGTTCTCCCGGAAGTTGTGTATCTAACATTTCCGACTCCGATGTGCCCTGGTAAACGTCCAAACCACTCATGAATGGCGCTCGCCCTTATCTTCGGGACGAGATCCAAGCTTCTATAAACATAAAATTCGCCATCCAAATATGTCAGGAAACCGTGAGACTGGTGGCCTCTATGATTTTGCGCCCTCAAACCCCAATAAATGTAGGGAAATACGGGTTGCCGCTTGAGGCTTAAAGCGCCAAAGACACCACACGCTATCTTGAGCTGTTCCATGTTCGTGAAAAAAGAAAGGGTTCTTTATCAACTTTTAGAACAAATTCAAATCAAAAATATGGCAAGCCATCAGCCCAAAAGAGTAGGGGGAGGGGGAGAGGAAAATAAACTGGAAAAGGGCGTTAAATTCTATGGCGTAAGCCGGAACTTGTCCCTTGGGTAAAGTGTCACTTCCCTTATGTTTTTCTTGCCCGTTAGCATCATTGTAAGCCTCTCCAGCCCTATAGCCCAACCAGCATGGGGTGGCATGCCATAATCAAAAGCCTGCAGATGATACTTGAAGGATTCAGGATTCAACCCCTTTTCTTCTAAACGCTTTATGAGCAGCTCTTTTGATGCTATTCTCGTTCCACCTGAGGCCAACTCAATCCAATGCCACATCAAATCAAACCCTTCGCAAAGCTCCGGGTTATCATCTCTTGGCTTAATGTAAAAAGCCTTGGAGCGGGTCGGCCAGTCTGTAATAAAGTAGAAGTATGGATGAATCTTGCCTAACGTTCTGAAGGCGGGCGTCGGTATGTCCTCGCCCCATGGTATTTCTACACCCTCTCTCTTTAAATCCTCAAGCACCTTGTCATATGTTAGGCGCCTAAATGGAATTTCGGGAATTTCAAGCCGATAATTTAGTATGGCCAGTTCCCGACGGCATTTTTCACTAACCACTCTGCATGTGTATTGCACCAGCTGCTCCAACAACCGCATAACATCCTCGGCTGTTGCAAAAGCCTGTTCAATGTCTATAGATACAAATTCACTAAGATGTCTGCGAGTGTGGGATTCCTCAGCCCTGAAAAAAGGTCCAATCTCAAAAACTTTCTCCAAACTCATGACAAGTTGTTCCTTGTACAACTGGGGGCTCTGAGCGAGGAAAGCCTTTCTATCAAAGTAATCGACAGAAAACAATGCTGCACCGCCCTCGGTTGCTGAGGCAATTATGCGGGGAGTATGGACTTCTATGAATCCCCTTTCAAATAGGAAATCCCTTATCGCCTCAACAGCCGTGTGTTGAATCTTGAATATCGCTATGTTCTCCTCGCGGCAAAGATCTAAGGCACGGGCATCTAAACGCGTTTCGAGCTTAGCGGGCACCTTACCGGTTATGTCAATCGGCAGTTTTGGGGCAGCTGTGCTAAAAATCCTGATCTCTTCTGGTATAACTTCAACGCCTCTTGGCGTCATTTCGGTTTTCTTCACGATCCCCCTTACACCGATACTATACCTCTTCTCGAGAACCTCAGCTTTTGACAAAACTTCGCTGCTCACTTTTTTTCGTGGAACAGTTATCTGCACGGTTCCCTCTCTATCCTGCAATATTATAAAGAGGATCCCGCCGAGATCTCTGACCTCCTGAACCCAACCGAAAAGTACAACCTCTTGACCGTCAAGCTCCGGTTTCACCTCAATAGTGTAATGGGTTCTCCGCCAATCTCCTATAGCATCCAACTTCATGTTCTCTCACATCCCAACTAGTCGGTGAATTCCACACGTAATGTCATATTGCGGACTTTCCGGGCGATCTCCATTAAAGCTTTCACATCGAAGGGAGGCTGTCTACCCCCCTTCCTCTTCAAGATAACCCTGGTTTCCGTTGATCCATCGGGCAGCCAAATCGTGTTTATAGTGACTATACTTAAGGGGGCAAACAAGTCTTCCAAAAACTTTCTATCATCAACCCCATACTCCAAAACACGTATGGTTTTCCCAGTTTCGTCGCTTAAGGCTTTAATTATTTTTCCGCCATAACCCAGAAGACGAGGGACGTCACCCCTACCAACAAGTATAGCCAACGTTCTTCCCGCGTCCACTGCCTTGTAAAACGTGACATTCTGGAGGGAAGGATAAGTTTCCTCCAAAGACAAAAGCAAACGGGCAACTTTCAAATCCAGTTCTGTAACTTCGCCCGACCTAACTTTCTCCGAACACTTTTGACATAAGATTCCGCTTTTCAGACAGAAACTGCACAGTACCGTTTTCACCTAAGATAGCGCCCTCCACAAATAAAGGAGGGGCGGCGGAGCTTTGGATTTTGCTGCTGCAATGCGTTTTAGTGCTTTCAGCGTTCCAGCGTTATCTCGATGGTGCTGACGTTTGTGGGTGTGCCACCCTCTTCCCTGGGCGGCACCGTTTCCGTTCCGATGCCCACCTTCTTTATCTTGACATCTGGTAGGAACCGACGTCTTACAACCTCGACGACATCAACTGCGCGGCTTATGGCTCGACCTCTAGCTTTAATATTCACCTCTTTTGCTCCGCCGTGGAACAGGGTTATGCAAGCCAGCACATAGTTCATTACTGGCTTCTTCCCGACCAACACTGAGTTGCTTTCAGACATTCTGTACCGCCTCACTCCTTGTTCTCACATTTTCTATGGCTTCATAACCTTTTTTTCCGATAAATAAATATGTTGCGGTAAAAAGTTCTATGGAAAAACGGCATCCAGAACTATCAGCTGGATTTTTGCAAATTCTTAAATAATCTACAACCATTGTAAAAGTAAAACAAAACAAGGTTGAGCAAAATCTTGGAAGCTTTAACCAAACGTTCAATTCAACTGCTCAAAATGCTTCATGAAAAAGGGCGATTGGTAAGTTTATACTCCGTAAACGTGAAACAAAGCGATCTGGCAAAGGAGTTAGGCATAAGCCGGCAAGCATTAAACCTCCACCTTAAAAAGCTGAAGAGTCTAAATTACGTGAGAACAGGTAGAGGCTTTATCGACATAACAGAAAAAGGCTTAAATGCCCTCGGGCTTTCCTCGGCGCCAACGTTTATACTCATCAAAGTCTCTCCGGGCAAGAGAAGCGAAGTCTACAAGAAGATTAGGGAAATAAACGTCCAAAAGGCATTCAGAGTCGCGGGCGACGTGGACGCTATCCTGATTGTGGAAAGAAACAGTCTCAACGAGGTCCTAAAATTGCTGTCTGAAATTGAAGGCATAAAAGACACGAGATCCTATGTATCAATAGAACCGATAAAGTAGAGGTTGCCCTTCAATGAAGCTTTTAGAATACGAAGCCAAAAAGATCCTCATAAAATATGGAATTCCCACGCCAAGAGGGGGACTAGCCACAAATACAGCTGAAGCCCGTGAAATAGCCCAAAACCTAAAACCCCCATTTGTCGTTAAAGCACAGGTTCCTGTGGCTGGAAGAGGAAAAGCCGGCGGAATACTCTTCGCCGAATCAATCTCAGACGTCGAGAAGGCCGCTGAAAAGCTCTTCAATATGCAGATAAAAGGCTTCCCCGTTAGACGTGTATGGATCGAAGAAAAGATTCAGGCTGAAAAGGAACTCTATTTCGGGATAACCATTGATAGACTAAATAAGACATACGTGGTGATTGGTTCAACAGAAGGTGGAATGGAGATAGAGGAGGTTGCCGAGAAAACACCGGAAAAAGTTTTGAAGTTTCTAGTCAATCCCTATCAAGGATTTCGGCCATATCACGCCCGGCAAATTGCGAAACGTATGGGATACGCTGGAAACAAACTTTCCTCTCTTGCGAATATTTTTCATAGCCTATATAGAGCTGGAATGGATTACGATGCAGAATTGATAGAAATGAATCCCCTAGCCGAAACACCTGAAGGAAACTTCGTTGCGGTGGACGCAAGAATAATCATCGACGACAATGCCCTATTTCGCCACCCAGAGTTTAAAGAGAGAGTCCTAGAAAGCGAGTTTTCACCTCTGGAAATTGAGGCAGCTAAAAACGATCTGGCCTATGTAAAACTCGATGGAAACATAGGCGTGATAGGCAACGGCGCCGGACTTGTGATGGCAACATTGGATGCCATAAAACTTTATGGAGGCAGACCGGCAAACTTCCTCGATGTAGGCGGCGGTGCCCCATCCGAGAAAATAGCTGCAGCTCTTCGAATAGTGCTTTCAGATCCAGACGTAAAAGCAATCTTCATAAATATTCTAGGCGGAATAACCCGATGCGATGAAGTTGCAAGAGGGATCCTGCAAGCTAAAGAACAACTTGGCATAGAAAAACCGATAGTTATTCGTCTAGTCGGGACAAATGAGGAGGAAGGAAAACGAATACTAACCGAAGCAGGAATTCAAGTGTTAGATAGTATGGAAGAGGCGGCAAAACAAGTTGTAGAGCTCGTGGAAAAGGAAGCGTGAAAAATGGGAATAATTGTTGGAAAAGAAACCAGGGCAATAGTTCAAGGCATAACAGGAACCCAAGGAAGTTTTCATACAAAACTGATGCTTGAGTATGGCACAAAAATAGTGGCGGGTGTAACTCCTGGAAGAGGGGGAACAACAGTTCACGGTGTTCCAGTGTTTGACACCGTCGAGGAAGCCTTAGCAAAACATCCGGCAGATGCTTCTATAATCTTTGTCCCTGCACCCTTTGCAGCAGATGCTGCATTAGAAGCTCTGGAAAATGGAATCAAGGTGGTTGTGATAATAACTGAACACATTCCAATTAAGGACAGTGTAGCCATCATGGCCTATGCACGCCAAGTGGGTGCAACAGTAATTGGCCCAAATACACCGGGAATCATAACACCTGGGGAATGCAAGCTTGGAATAATGCCCGCCCACATATTCAAGTCGGGAACAGTCGGCATGGTCTCTAGAAGTGGAACCTTAACATATGAGATAGCTGCTGGTCTAACTAGAAAACAGTTAGGGCAATCAACGTGTATTGGCTTGGGTGGCGACCCAATAGTCGGCTTAAGTTTCATCGAAGTCCTGAAACTATTTGAAAAGGATCCACAAACAGAAGCTGTCGTTCTTATAGGGGAAATTGGCGGGAACATTGAGGAGCTCACAGCCGAATATATCGCTAGGGAGAGATACCCGAAACCCGTTGTTGCTTTCATAGCTGGACGTGCAGCACCCTCTGGAAAACGCATGGGGCATGCAGGCGCAATAATCATGGGAAAAGCCGGCACTGCCGAGAGCAAAATAGATGCTCTTAGGAAGGCCGGTGTTGAAGTTGCCGAAAAACCAGGTGACGTAGCAACAATTCTGGAAAACCTATTAAAACGTTAATATCCCACAAATCCCAATCGCAACAAAAAGTATATTTATACGGGCTTTCTGTGTCTTGTAGCTTGCAGAAGGAATGCACAATGCCCATTATGGATCCTTTCAAAAAAACCCTAGCCCAACAACGTAGACTATATGTTAAAATATGTAGAGAATGTGGCGCACGAAACGCTGCAACATCAGTTAAATGCAGAAAATGCCGCAGCAAAAACCTCCGCTGGAAAAAGAGAGAAATAATAAAGTAGTTTAACAAAACAGTTTTATTGAAATTTCACGCACTTTTTTCACCAATATTTTACAAGAGAGGTTGTAAAAAACATATTAACACAAGATTTTCGACACATTTATGCTGATTTTGAGGTGTAATCAGGTGTCCTGCAAGAAGAAAGCCGCTAAGAAGAAGACCGAAGGGAAAGAAAAAAAGAAGTAAAGCGTTTCACCCGTTCCTCCAACAGTCCATTTTTTCTACAAAACTTTTAGTAATGTATTGATATTGAAGAAGGTGTTCGCGCATCCATTTCTTAAAAGAGGCACCGCTTGACCCGCAACATTCATTTGACTTAAAATCTCCCCAGCAATCTTTAACTCCTCACCACAAGCAACCCCTACAATCCCTTCATATTGCCTTAATTTCAAGATTTTTGAGACACATGAACCACCAGGCAGTATATACACATCGTAACCTTTCCCTTCAGCAATGGACACTGCTTTATTAATTAGGCAATCAGCGGAGCAGTGAGCGCAAACATAAGTGGGTATTTCGTGTTTAAACATTGCTTTACAGCGATTATCCATGAACTTTCTGGAGCAATGGGGTAGGAAAAGCGCTCTCTTCTTTGCTTCCCTAAATTTTTCCCTCTCTAGAAAATTTCTTGCTTCGACATCAACTAAGTCCTCTAAAAGTTGAATTGCGTCAGATAAGTTCAGCCCCGTTAATTCCTCGATTCTAAACTTTTTGACAAGGTCCTTCAAGGTTTCACCAAATCTTTCATGCATTCTCTTTTCATAACTAACTCTAGCAATCTCCTTAAAGAAAAGTCGCGAAATCTTTGTGAGGTCGAATGTAAACCCGTATGGCATACCATTAATAATGGCAAACAAACCTTTAAAGGTTAACTCGCCTTAATATGTTGGCAGTTAAGCCGAATCTGGAGGATGAACTGTGGGTTTACTTGATTTTATTAAAAAATGGAGGCGTGGAAAAGAAGCCGTTAAAACAGTAAAAGCAGAACCTCAAAAGCAAATCACCGAGCTTGAACAATTATGTGGCGACGATAAGGAGACTTATGAGGCCTTGTTTAATGTAATGTTCCTTGACCCGAGAAAGATCAGTGTGACGATGAAGGAAGCCGCAGAAAATGCCAAAAAATTTGAAAAAGAAAACGACTTGGCAAGGGCAAAGGTTTGGTACCATATCGCTGGAGGTTTAGCTCTTTACGAGGGCAATGTCGAAAAGGTTGTTGAATACTTTAGTAAGTGTGAAAAACTATCAAGTATCAGCTACCCCATCTTAAAGAACCCAGAAAAAGCAGTTGCTAAGGCCCAAGAATACTACAAAAAGTTTCTAGGGCCTTCATAATAAGAGACGGCCTCCAAAATATTTCGTCTTATTTCTCTTCTTCGGTGTACCCTAATAACTCTCTAAGGGACTTAACTTCTTCCCGCAGCATATTCACTTCGCTTTCCAAGGCGCTTACTTTTGATTCTGCTGCTTTCTTTAACTTTTCAATTTCAATTAACAAGTTTGCCCTTTCAGTTTCAAGAGTTTTTATCTTTTCCCGCAAACTTTTCAGTGTCTGCATAAGTTCTCCCCTTATTTCTTTTATTCTTTCAACCATGTTTTTAATACTTGCTGTTTCCTTTCCTTCATTCACAATGATTGTTCTAAACTTTGTCCTGCAACTTGGGCACTCAAAAAGTCCCATCAACTTTTGTGTACTTTGAGATGGACCACGTAGAGAAATGTTCCATGTTTTGGCGGCCCTAGGCACTTCACTTCCACATTTTGGACATTTTACCAAAGTATCAACCCTACTATCCTAATTTTTTATGTTTAAGTCTAAAACTAAAATGTTTTGTCATAGGTTCAATTTGAGAGGTACTGGAAATTGTAATGACTATTGTAAAAGAAGAAGGTTGCAAGTTAGAGGCTTATGTTGAACATTAGGCGTTCAACAAGCTCTTTGTAGCGATTCCTAATTGTGACTTCTGTTACTTGGGCTATTTCAGCTATTTCCCTCTGAGTCTTCCTCTCTCCTGTTAAGACTGAAGCGATATAGCTTGCTGCGGCTGCTATACCTGTGGGTCCCCTTCCAGAAGTTAGCTTCAACTCCTTGGCGGCCGCAAGGATTTTATGGGCTATCTCCTCTACCTTACCTTGCATTGTTAGCTGGTTTGAGAATTTCGTTATATACTGGCTTGGTTTCAGCGGTGGGATAAAGTAATTTAACTCCTTTATTAAAAAGCGGTAGCTGCGGCCCACTTCCTTTTTGCTGACATTTGAGGCTTGGGCTATTTCTTCCAGAGTCCTTGGCAATCCACACTGTCTGCATGCCAAGTATATTGCTGCGGATGTTACTCCCTGAATTGATCTGCCTCGTATAAGTCTCTCCTTAACAGCCTTTCTATAGATAAGCGAGGCTGTTTCCAACACGTTTTTCGGCAGATTCAAATTGTTTGCAATTTTTGTTATTTCTGATAATGCAAAGGCTAAGTTTCGTTCTGTGGCGTCAGAAACCCTAATTCGTCGCTGCCACTTCCTAAGCCGATAAACTTGGGCTTTCTGTCCTGGTGACAGCCCTTTTCCATAAACGTCGCGGTCATGCCAATCAATCATTGTAGATAAGCCTTTATCATGAATAGTGTACGTTAATGGTGCTCCGACACGTGTCCTCTTGGCTCTCTGCTCATCGTCAAAGGCTCTCCATTCGGGCCCTCTATCCGCCAGTTTGGCAGCTATAACATATCCGCAGTTCATGCAGACAAGTTCAGCGCATTCATAATCACGCATTAACCTTGTGCTACCGCACTCTGGGCATGATTGAATTTTGGCTGAAGCGTACAGTGGGTTTGCGTCTTCAACTTCTGCGTCACTCATCTCCTTTACCTTCCTTTTTTCGAGGGGAGCACGTACAACACTTTGCCAACTAAAAGATCCGGCTTAGCGATTTTAGGTCTAACCGACACATAGGGCGAGGAGACAGGGCCGAAAATATCAAAAATTTCTCCGATGGGCTTTAAGTTTTCGTCCACCACGGTTTCGCCAATTCTAGGCATATTTTCAACCTTGATAATAATGTTTTTGCTTGAGCTAACATGAAGCACACGGCCCAGTCTAATCAAACTTTTAGCTCCCCTCGAAAAACAAAAGGTTTCAAACGGGACATATTATTTAAATCTTTCTACGTTGCTTTGCGTAAAGAGGCTTTTTCATGTTTTCAGTCGAAACATTGATAAATGGGTGTTGTTGATTAAGACAATGCGTTTAGGGTGAGGCTTATGTCAAAGCCATTCTACGTAAAGTTTGAAGTTCCGAAAGAGGTTGCAGATGCGGCCTATGAAGCCCTACAAATAGCCGCGAAAACGGGAACCGTAAAGAAAGGAACAAACGAAACGACTAAAGCGGTTGAGAGAGGACAGGCAAAACTTGTGGTTATCGCAGAGGACGTTGATCCTCCAGAGGTTGTGGCTCATTTGCCCCTACTTTGTGAGGAAAGAAAGATTCCCTACGTATATGTCCCAAGCAAGGCGAAGCTTGGCGAAGCTGTTGGCATTGAAGTTTCAGCGGCATCCGCATGCATAATCAATGAAGGAGAAGCCGGGAGCCTTATTAAAGAGATAATTAAGAGAGTTGAACAATTAAGGAAAGGAGCCAAATAATGAGCAAAGAAAAGGAGACGACGACAGAGGAAGAATTAACGCCCGCAGAAGTAATCCAAATTATCGGAAGAACAGGGGTTACTGGGGAGATTACTCAAGTCAGAGTGCGGATTTTAGAAGGAAGAGATAAGGGGCGCATAATAACCCGAAACGTCAAAGGACCTGTTCGTTTACAGGACATACTTATGCTAAGAGAAACTGAGAGGGAAGCCAAGAAAATAACAAGATAGCTAAACAATTATTCCGGGAGGGAATTGCAACGCCAAAACCTAGGAAATGCTCATTTTGCGGCCACAAGTTTCCTCCGGGTACTGGAATGATGTACGTTAAAAATGACGGGTCCATCTTCTGGTTCTGTTCAAGCAAATGTAGAAAGAACTCTTTAAAGCTTAAGAGAGACTCTCGTAAACTCAAATGGACAATCTATTTCGGCAAAGAAGAAAAGGGCAAGGCTTAAAGTTTGCAGGTTTTTTCGCTCATTATTTTTTCCCATAAAGGTTTATTGTGAATACATCCGATGTCTGGGGCTTTAACGTTCCCGTTGAAGTAACTGTAGGCTCTGGCTCTGCACCCTCCACAGATGTACTTGTCTGGACATTTCCCGCAACCTACTTCTTCAGCATCTACAATGTACGTTTCAAGTTTTTCTCTAATCCGTAACTGCCATAGTAATGGATCTTCGTCCCAGATTTCTTCAAAAGAATCTTTTAATACATTGCCTAAAACCGTATTCTCGTTTGTTGGGAAGAAAACGCATGGTTTTATGTCGCCGTTTGGTTCTATTGCACAGTATAAACGTCCAGCCCCGCATCCTCCGAGAAAATTTGCTACATTTTCCACACCCTTCTTCGCTGCATAGTGGGCTTCAACCATGAATTTTTGACCGACCTGTTGGGAGAGTTGCTTTGTGACGCTTGCGTATTGCGGGCACGTGCTGAAAAACCTGTCCACTTTTATGTTTGATCTACCGGTCTTCAGCTCTTCCTCCTTAGCCTGCAAATATAAACCGATTATTTCTTTGCCTATTGTCTGCAATATATGAAGTCTTTCCTCTGGTGTCAAGTCAAGATCTATATGCATTTTTGCGCGCCCAGTGGGAATGTAATTGAAATGCATAAAGCGCACATTTAGTTCTTTAGCCAATTGCAGAATTTTTTCGGTTTCTGCAAAATTGTTTCTGTGTATTACCGTTGCAATACATGTGTCTATCCCCTCCTCCACACAGTTTTTCACACCTTGTATGGCTTTTTCAAAAGCACCTGGTATGCCTCTGAATTCGTCATGCACACCTGGTGATGCGCCATCTACACTTATTTCTACATAGTCCACTCCCACATCCCTAAGTTTCCTAGCCATGTCTCTAGTGATCAGAGTTCCATTCGATGCTATGCTAATGTATGGAATATGCTTCTTGGCGTAGGCTGCCACTTCAAAGAAATCCTTTCTCGCTAGTGGCTCTCCTCCACTGAAGGAAAGAGCTGGTAAGCCTACATCCGCGATCTTTGAAAGGGCATCAATAACTTGTTTAGCCTCGTCTGTAGATAATTCTGGAAGTTTTCCACCACCCGCATCCTCATAGCAATGTTTACATTTCAAGTTGCATTTGTACGTGAAGTTCCAGACAACTTCAAAGGGGCCGGCCGGCACAAAGGGTATACGTATTCCATATTTTTTTATGCCTTTCATCATTAGGCCAAAGCCTTTAAACCACGCGGCTCCATACTTGTCTTTGACAAACTGTTTCTTCATAAACTCCTTGTCGGCCTTCAGGAGACGGCTTCCAATTTCATAGAATGGTTTAGCAATGTTATGGCTTATGCTCCTGCATGTTGGGCAAAGAGACACCGACTCACCTAGAAAATCTTTCAAAGAGTTGAGGAGGAGACTTCCATCATGAGGGCATTCAATGTCAAAGCGGCTGATAACCCCCTTCAACAGCGGGTTAACGGTCACAGCAAATAAGGCGTTCTCCAAAGCATCCACTTGCATAATCAACCACGCTTTTGTAGATAATTGTTATTCAAAACGATTGCCTCTTTAACTTTTCTCAACATGTTTAATTGCAGAATATATCGCTTTTTGAAACGTTTTTCATTCTGAAGGAACTAATTTATTAAGATATACGAAAGATTTCGCAATAGAGGGAACAACATGGCGACAAAAAACAAGAAGCCACGAGGAAAAATAGATCTTCTCGAAATGTCTGACATCGAAAGGACGAAGTTCATGGAAAAAATTAAACTGAGCCTGCGTCAGTCCATCAGCGAGGTGAAACTCTGGAGAACTTTACTTCAATACGAGTCAATCACAATAAATGGGCATGTTGTATTTTCTGAAGATGGGCCTCTAAAGGGTCTAGTAATGCAAAAGGGCGACCTATAACCACATAGAAGACGTTTCCATAAAACTCTTATAGCAATTTAATTGTAGTATAGTTTGCGAAAAGGAAAGGAGGAGAATTTTCAGATGTGGTATCTATCTTTTAACCTAAAGCGTGCTTCAACGTTGCACGGATTGTTGCTTTCGGCAATCCTAGCTGTTTCAATTTTTGCTGCGGTAGTGCCTGCAGCCATTAATTCTTTCGGTGAGGTTTCGCCAAGTGCTATTCAAAAAATGACAAAAGATGTCGTTCAAGTCCTGCAGACGACAAGCGATTCTGAACAGGTTAATGTTATTGTTCAAGCGACTAACAAAGCGGAAGTAGCGTCGGTTATTGAAGAGCTTGGCGGACAAGTTTCAAAGATGTATGAAAGCGTTGAGGCTTTGGCGGCTTCTGTTCCGGCTTGTAACTTATTGAGACTAGCTTCAGATGGCCGTGTGGTTCGCATATACAAAGACTTGATAAGGGAGTTATGTTATCAAGGCGCTATAACCGAGAACTTGAAGTACAGTGTTCCACGGGATCCCGTTACAGGCGAGCCCGTTCTTGCCTATGAACTTGAAGGTATAGAAGTTGAACCCATTGCTATAGAAGATGTCGCTTCAGTCGAACCTGGAATATACACAAACGCTGAATTAACAGGCGCTAGCACAGTTTGGAGTGAAACCAACTATGGCGCGGGCAGCGTGGTTGTCATCATAGATACTGGCGTTTGGTCTGCTTCCCCTTTGCTTGTCGGAAATGTGATCGGCGGAATTGACATAAGCCCAGATGTCGGAACATCATACGAAGGATGGAACGCCACGACAAACCACTATCACGGAACCGCATGCGCCCATCTGTTGGCAGCTCACGCCCTTTTGAGATTCAGTCCTGGGCACCCGTGGGGAGAAGCCATCTACAACTACGACTCGGTAGGGACATGGAAAGACGCCAGTGGATATATTTACACATACTGCTTTGGAATAGCTCCAGCTGCTTCGATATATGCTATAAAAGTGTTCCCGCACACCGGTGCCGGGGTCCCATCCTCAATTATAATGCAGGCAATTGATATAGCAATACAAATGAAGACCAGCGGAACACTGGACGTAGACGTTATTAGCATGAGCCTCGGCGGTGGAATAGGCGCCGATGGTGAAGACCCGGAAGACCTGCTCGTCGACGCTGCTACAGAAGCGGGCATAACAGTTGTAGCGGCAGCTGGCAACGAGGGTCCAGCACTCTTAAGAGTGGCTTCACCTGGAAGCGCAAAAACGGCGATAACAGTTGGGGCAGCAATGGATCCAATCCACGAATGGGTATTCGGCGACATATACTTTTATTATTACTATGGACAGCCTGCTGGAAACGGATTAGGCGATGACCTTTGGTATCCACATAATTACATGGCTATTGTTGACTTCAGCAGTAGAGGCCCAACAGCTGATGGAAGGATAAAGCCCGACGTGGTTGCAACGGGTTCTGTGTGCTTCCTTGGATTATTTGCAGATGGCCGCATAAGAATAGGTGGAGGTACATCATTCTCAACGCCTCAAGTTGCGGGAGTTGCTGCACTGCTTAACTCTTACATAGAAGCAAACGGGCTACCATATGGACCAAAAGAAATCAAGCAGGCTATAATAGATGGCGCTATTCCAATTCCAGGCTTTACAGCCGAGGAACAAGGTGCAGGCTACGTTAATGCTGTAAATGCACTAAACGTTATCAAATCAGGCACATTTGGAACCTTGCCAACAACATGGCCGCACCACATCGGCGACCTATGGTTCCCACCAATAGAAGTAACATGCCTATGCAAAGGGAAAGCAACATTCAACAACATAGTATTAGAACCTACTAAATACCAATACTTTGCCTTCTGGGCTTCAAGCGAAGTTGACTCAATAAAAATCACACTATCCGACGTTGTTTTGGCCGATCCAGCGCAGCAAAACCCATTCTGGGGCGACGCTGGAGTAATATACCTAAGCACGGCTGAAAGAGGTGGTGCTCGTGACTACTACTATGTTTGGGGCTTATACTTCAATGGAGACGGCGAACTCCTCGTAACATTTGACGTTCCAATATCGGCGGGTGTCATTAGGCTTGCGCTTGCAGGCGACTTCTCAAGCTACAACCCAGTGATTGTTGGCAAAGTGACCATCGAAGTAACAGAGGTTTGGGTTACAAGCATAGACAAGAAAGTGATACTCTACAACAACGGAGTTCCCACACAAGCCTTGGTGGAAGTCTATTCGGGCCGAATTGAAGGTTACTATGGAACCATCAAGCAAGGCGAGACAGACGTATACACGTTCAAGATAAAGAATGCTAATGGGTTCGCCTTCGTGTTCCTTTACTGGTACCGTGATTGGACAAAATGGGCCACAAGCGACCTAGACCTAATCATAATTAACCCAGACGGATCGTTGAACGTGGACGGAGCAACATTAGCTTCGCCGGAGGTAGCCATGCTGACAGCTGGTCCAGGAGAATATACAATTCTCGTGGATGGATACCAAGTATACTTTGACAAAACAGAATACTACTACCTAGAAATCGTATACTTCGCCGACACAACACCAGTATGGTCTTCATCACTGATAAACCTGGAATCTATGGCAACCATTCAGTCACCAAAATATGGTGTAGCAGTTGTCTGGTTATACGATGCCAACTTCAAAACATGGTACATTGGCGGATTCGCAAATCTTGCCAAACTGCCAAAGGGCTGCAAGGGGACCTTTTCGATCTAAATTTCCAAGATCCCCTTTTTCTTTAACAATTCTTCCTCCTATGATTTGATTTTTTTATGTTTCTGATTTCTGAGATTGAAAGGTTGGTAGCGGGGGGTCGATTTGAACGACCGATCTCTGGGTTATGAGCCCAGCGGGTTAATCCTGGCTACCCCACCCCGCTAAATGTATGCTGAACAAAACTTTCTTAAATCCTTTTAGG
>Ga0209394_1000955_pt1 | contig 19090 bp, 15 predicted proteins | sample JNZ201metaG_FD_184122 | JGI IMG/M metagenome (GOLD analysis project Ga0209394, IMG submission 184122) | Hot spring microbial communities from Jinze hot spring, China to study Microbial Dark Matter (Phase II) - JNZ 20120812A (SPAdes) (version 3) ... | reverse complement strand
GGTTAACATTTTGAATATTTCATAATTTGAGTAGAGAGAAAAATTTTGTTTGATTTTTCCAGAGGAAATGTAGGGGTCGCCCTTAACAGAAAAATAATTCTTATAATTAACTACTAATAAAGAAAAGATGAAAATTTTGTTCATAAAGATTAATGTTTAACAGAAATTTCACAAGGAAGTGAAGTGGTTAGTCCCTTAACTCTTTTATGAGTGATGGAGGATTCCTCCAATAGGCATCACTCCGACCCCAATATTTCCACTGGAAGGGAAAAAATTAGTATTTAGGGCCTTATTTTTTGTCGAGAGAAGAATTTCTTTCGTTCTATTCTCCATCAAATTCTAAAAATTTAACTTTGAAGTTAGTATAAAATATTGTATGAATTTCAATAAATATGAATTTCCCTAACCTAAAATGGGAGGCTGTTCTTTTAATTAAAGGGATAAATCTATTTTTCTTTAAGGGGCTGTTCCAATGGAAATATAGGGGTGGGAGCCCTATTTCTTCAACAGTTTGAGTTCTTTAATCTATTTTTTTGTATGAGAGATCTTAATTGCAGATTCCTATTCTTTTTAGAATTAGACTGGTGTCTGTGAATGAAGGAGCAGGAAAATATTTTAGATAATATCTTCGCGCAATTTCTGAAAGGCTCAAGGATATTCAAGAATAGGGAAGTTTTAAGGCATGATTATGTGCCTGAAAATCTTCCACATAGAAGGGAGCAGATTCTCCGTTTGGGTGAGATAACAGCTCCGGCCCTTAGAGGCTCACCATGCTCTAACGTTTTAATTTATGGAAAGACTGGCACCGGAAAAACTGCTGTCGTCAAGTTTGTATTAAATAAGCTCGCTCAGAAATCTAGGGAAATAGGCTCTCCAGTTAAGGTCTGCTTTGTTAACTGCCGGCTTGCTGGAACCGAATATAGAGTTCTCGCCGCACTATGCTCAAGCATCAATATTAAGGTTCCATTTACAGGTCTGGCCGTAGGTGAAATCTTTGATAGGTTCAAAAAGAACCTTGAATCTCAGGGAATAATCTTCATAGCTGCATTGGACGAGATTGACGCGCTCATCAAGATTAGGGGCGATGCCCTCCTTTACGAACTTACAAGGATAAATGAAAGTCTCCATGATAGCAAAGTCTCTCTTATAGGAATATCAAATGATCTAAAGTTTAAGGAGTTTCTTGATCCGAGAGTTTTGAGCACGCTAAGTGAGGAGGAGATAGTTTTTAAGCCGTATAATGCTGATGAACTTCAGGATATATTAATGGAGAGAGCAAAAGTAGCATTCTATGAGGGCGTTCTAACTGAAGGGGCTATCAAGCTTTGTGCCGCTCTAGCCGCTGCTGAACATGGTGACGCTAGAAGAGCTTTAGATCTTCTAAGAGTTGCTGGTGAAATTGCTGAACGTAAGGGTGACAAGAAGATAACCGAGGCTCATGTTCGAGAGGCTCAGGAAAGGATCGAACATGATCAGATCTATGAGAGCATAAAGAGTTTACCGACGCACTCGAAAATAGTTCTTTTAAGCGTATACTTCTTGAATAAGATTGATGCTAACCGCTCAGTTACTGGGGACATATATAATCTTTATTCGGAGCTTTGTGAGCAGCTCGGCATGAGTCCCCTGACGCAGAGGAGGGTGAGTGGACTAATAAATGAGTTGGACGTTATGGGTCTTTTAAACTCTCGTGTGATAAGCTTAGGGCGGTATGGACGAACAAAAAAGATAAGCCTGGGTATTCCCAGAAAGGTTATTGCTGAGGTTCTATCCGAGGATGAGAGGTTTAAGAGTATACTAGACTATAAACCCAAATATATCTCATCTCTATCTAAATAAGAGTTTACCGACGCACTCGAAAATAATTCGCTTCCGCCACTATCATATTGCTGAAGTGAAATCTACTGGGAAAATATCTAGGGTTTGTAGGTTTACTACCGGAATTATGCCCGGATTTGGTATATGACCCATCTCCCTCTGATATTCAGTCTGTCTCTGCCACGCGCCCGAGTTCACTACTAATATGCCGCGATACATACTATACTTCATCATATGCACATGTCCAGCGTGAAATATATCTGGTATATGCTCTATAACTAGGTGATCCACTTTCTCCGAAGCTATTAGGGTTCTCATTCCATAAATTGGGGCTAAATGCCTACATTGAAGTAGAAGCTTCATAGCTTCATCAGGGGCTTGAAAGCTCATTCTTGGAGTCGCTGATATTACATCGTCTAGGCTCCGCCCATGTGATAAAAGAATGCTCACGCCATGAAGACTTATGACCGATGGGTCTCCTAGAAAATGTATTCTCCCGAGCTCATAGAGCGATTCAGCGTATTCCCTTGTTATGGCTGGTTGGGGAAGAGCCCTTCTTGTTGCATCATGGTTCCCTGGTATAATAACTATTTCGATGTAATCTGGGACCTCCTCAAGAATCTTTGCCACATATTCATACTGCTTGTAAATATCTCTTATCTCTAGCTCCTCAAACTGCTGAGGATATATTCCAATACCATCGACGATATCCCCAGCTATTAATAGGTATTTGACGCGGCTTGCTAGCTCTCTGAGATTACTTCCGCCAACATCCCCCCTTAACCACCTTATAAAATACCTGAACTCTCTCTCCATAAACATTTTACTTCCAACATGGAGATCTGATAATAGAACCGCACAGACAGGTATAGGCGACTTATTAGGCTTCTTTAATGGGACATCAGGGAATATAATGTCCTCGGCAACGAGCAGATCATTTTTTCCATGTATAACATTTATACAGACCACTTGATCTAGAGGAACACATTGAGCCTTAGAATATACCTCCATATTCTCAGATGGCACGAGAACGGTTGCCTGACTCTCTAAATCCTCAATCCTGAAGAGTATTCCCCGCTTAGTCTCACGCTTCTCAGATATCATACATATAATTTTAACTCTAGAATTTTCTGGAGCCTTCAGCGCATCGTTTATGCTTCCAGCGTCTTTAGCATCCACCCTACTCCTTATTATTCGACTTATTTTCCTGAAGCGGCTCCTAAAATATTCTATGCAGTCTTCCAGTGATCCTGTAGCACTTATCTCATTGGTTGGATCACTTATCACCCTTAAGTCTGCCTCAACACTCTTCGCATATGGCTCCGAACTTGCTTTCCCAGTTATTCCAGCTGTCTTAGTTGAGAGAGTGGTATTTTTCTCGATTAAGCCGACCTCATTAACCTTCCTCTCTAGAATTACACGAGTTATAAGTAAGGGCTTTTCCGGGAGAGAGCTCAATTCCTCAATAACCCTTTTGATTAGAGAGTTTAGGCTAATCTTATTCGAGACCTCCTTTAGGAACTCAAATGCCTCCCTATCGATTTGGTAGCCAGACTCAATTATTAGGGATAGTATCTCTCGAATTTTCTCCTTATTGTCCTGTTCTAGCATTCCTCCCTGCCACATCCACTTTCAAGACACTTAAAACAGATTGTGTAAGGATGCTAATAGCATTTCTAATTATGCCTAGATATACGTGTAAAATCTACGCAGATCCCTATTCTTTATATCCATGCAACAAAGAGGATAAGACAAATAATATATTTCCTAAGTATTAACTCAAAATTAAATATACTTTTTATATCACCAATACAATGGGTATGCTGAGGAGAAATCATGGAGCTTCGGAAGGTGCAAATGACAAAAAGTGGGACCTTCTTCGTCACCTTACCTAAGGAATGGGCCCAAAATTACGGCCTAACCCGAGGTTCGATCGTCGCAAGTTTAATAACGCCCGATGGGAAATTAATAATTGATCCCAAGTATGGAGTGGAGCATGCTCCGCGAACAATAACTATTAGGCCTGGGCCTTATCTTAGCCGTGAGATTATCGGCAAGTATCTTCTGGGTTACGATATAATCTGTGTTGAATCTAAAGATCGTATAACCCCGGATCAGAGAGACACTATTAAGCGAGCATCGGCTCAACTTATAGGACTGGAGATTATTGAGGAGGATTATAATAAAATAGTTATGCAGTGTTTGCTTGAACCGTCAGCCCTATCCCCCGAGAAGATCCTACGCCGTGAGCATCTGATAGCTTCGGGCATGTGTAAAGATGCGATTACGGCGCTCTTGGAGGGGGATAAGCATCTAGCCAGAAACGTCGTTGCTAGGGATAATGAGGTTGATAGACTCTACTTCCTGCTGGTCAGAATTTTAAGGACAATCATTCAGAATCCGAGCTTAGGTGAGAAGATGAAGATACATCCAGTATACTGCCTAGACTATAGATTGACGGCAAGCCTAATTGAGTCAGTTGCGGATCAATCCTCGCAGATTGCCGAATACGCCATGAGATTTAAGGGATCAGAGTTTACCGACGAGTCTTTAAAGGCGGTTTATGATCTTCATAAGGCTGTGCATGAGGCATATAATGATGCCGTCATAGCTTTTCTATCCCATAATGTTTCTATCGCGGAGTCGGTGAGGGAGAGGAAGCAGTCCATTGAGGATCTTAGTCGAAGGGTTGAATCATTGGCGAGCACACTATCTATTGATAGAGCGCAGGATCTTATAACGGTTGTATCTCTGCTAGGGCGAATATACGATCATAGCGTTGACATATCAGACCTAACGACTCCAGAAATGCTTTAATGCACTCCCTAGATCTCGCAGGCTTCTTCGGGACCTCTTTTTTAGCCCTCAACATAATTTTTTACTCTATTGGTTTCTAGGTTTATTTAGTGAGCATACTATTAGTGGAATCCCAAAAAATAGGGTGGATGGGCTAAGTTATACTAAAAGCAGTTATCTTTGAGGGTTAGAAGAGCTCTTTCTCGCCGATCTTTCTGAAGATTTTTCCTCTAACCTTTACTGAGGGCATTATTTCCTCCTCTGGGCTTCTCTCTATAGTCTTTCTCTTCACGGTCTCCCCACATATTCCTCCTGGAAGCAAGCGTCTACCCAAGCACACTGCGTAATTACAGTTTACCGGGCTACATTGTTCATCAGTCCATCGGCACCATGGAGTTCCTCCGCGGAATATTAGATAATTCCTTCCACACTTAAACCTATTGCACTTTGGAAAACATTTCCTTGCCTCAGACAATTTTAACACAACCCGATTAGGGCAGAAAGCCCGCAGACTCCCATATACAATCCTTAAACATTGGATTGGGCAATCTCAGTTATAAATCTTTCTAGATAATGGGTGCTGCTCCGTAACATATTAAAGTCGCCTTTAGAAAAATTTCTTGGGGAAATAGATGCCAGTTTCTCTAATACGAAAGAGGGATGGCCGAATAGTCGAATTTGACCCTACTAAAATCACCAACGCCATCCATAAAGCTATTATGGCAGTTAAGGGCGAGGACGGCGAGTTAGCTGCCAAACTCTCAGCCCAAGTAGTCGCCATAATTGAGGAGGAGTTTAAGGATAAGATTCCAAGCGTTGAGGATGTCCAGAATATTGTTGAGCGGGTCCTAATTAAGAATGGTTATGATGCGGTTGCAAAAGCGTACATACTTTATAGGCAGAAGCGGGCTGAGCTGAGGGAGCAGAAGAGACTTCTGGGAGTGACAGACGACCTAAAACTGTCGCTTAATGCTATAAGTGTTCTAGAGCGGAGATATCTTCTAAAGGATGAGAGCGGGAGGGTTATTGAGACACCATCACAAATGTTTCGGAGGGTTGCTAAAGCCATAGCTAGGATTGACGCCCTATATGATAAGAGCGCTAACATAGAGGCTGTAGAGGAGGAGTTCTATAGGGTTATGGCGAGCTTGGAGTTCCTTCCGAACTCACCGACGCTTATGAATGCTGGGACCGATATTGGGCAGCTCTCAGCTTGTTTTGTTCTCCCAGTTGGAGACTCGATTGAAGAGATCTTTGATGCGCTGAAGTATATGGCCCTAATACATAAGTCCGGTGGGGGCACGGGCTTCTCCTTCTCAAGACTTAGGCCGCGTGGTGATGTCGTTAAGTCAACTATGGGGGTTGCCAGCGGCCCCGTCTCCTTCATGAAGATATTTGATGTTGCCACTGAGGTGATTAAGCAGGGTGGTAGGCGTAGGGGCGCGAATATGGGCGTTCTTCGTGTTGACCATCCAGACATAATAGAGTTTATCACGGCTAAGGAGAAGGAGGGTGTTCTATCAAACTTCAATATATCTGTTGGTGTCACCGATGAGTTCATGGAGGCCGTTGAAAAGGATGAATATTATAGTCTGGTTAATCCACGTAATGGGGCGGTTGTTAAGCGCTTAAAGGCTAGGGCCATCTTTGACCTAATAGCGACTGCGGCTTGGAAGACTGGTGATCCGGGCCTAATATTCTTGGATGAGATTAATCGTAAAAATCCGACGCCGCATGTCGGTGTTATTGAGAGCACAAATCCATGTGGTGAGGTTCCGCTTCTGCCCTATGAGAGCTGCAACCTCGGCTCCATTAATCTTTCTAGGATGGTTAGGGATGGCGAAATCGACTGGGATAAGCTTAGGCGGACTGTTAGGATAGCGGTTCACTTCCTAGACAATGTTATAGACGCCAACAAGTATCCTATGCCCCAGATTGAGAAGGCTACTAAGGCAAATAGGAAGATAGGCTTAGGTGTAATGGGTTTCGCTGAGATGCTCATAAAGCTTGGCATACCCTATAATTCAGATGAGGCCATCGCAACAGCTGAGAAGGTTATGTCGTTTATATCTGAGGAGGCTAGGAAGAAATCTGTTGAGTTAGGCGAGGAGAGGGGCTCATTCCCGAACTTCCCAGGCAGCATATGGGAGAGGATGGGTTATGGAGCTATGCGGAACGCAACTGTAACATCTATAGCTCCAACCGGAACAATAAGTATAATCGCTGGGACATCAAGTGGGATAGAGCCTCTCTTCGCCGTAGCATTTGTCAGAAATGTTATGGGAACACAGCTCTTTGAAGTCAATTCGGTCTTTGAGCAAATAGCCAAGGAGAGGGGCTTCTACAGCACTGAACTGATTTCTAAAATCGCTAGGACAGGTTCGGTTCAGGGATTAAGTGAGGTTCCACCTGACGTTAAGAGAATATTTGTAACGGCTCTTGAGATAGCGCCTGAATGGCATGTTCGTATGCAGGCAGCCTTCCAGAAATACACGGATAACGCGGTCTCTAAAACCGTCAATTTACCCCATGAGGCAACAATAGACGATGTTCGAAGAATCTTTATGATGGCATGGAAGCTCAAATGTAAGGGTATAACCGTATACCGCTATGGGAGCAAAGCCGAGCAGATCCTGGTTGTTGGAGGGGTTCAGACGCCGAGTCTAAGCACAACTACGACACCGCCGCCATATATTCAGGCATCGGCGGAATTTGCGGGAGAATGCCCAACGGGCGTATGCCCATATTGAAAAGGAGAATAGACCGTAGCAATGTAATCTCTTTGCTCTGAGGCTTGTCTTAGATGAGGTTATGGTCGATTCACCCCAAATACCTGGACGCTAGGGGCTTGGTTGCTCTTTGGAGGGAGGGTCTTCTGGCAAAAAAGGTTTTGGAGGGTTATGCTAGGGGTTATATAAATCACCCTCAACTTATAAGATTTAGGATGCATGAAAAACCAGCTGCTCTAATAAACGCATACTTGTACCAAGTTTATCTTGAGGCGAAAAGTCGAAATTACAGGTTTAATCTATCAAAAATAGAACCCATAATTCTGATTGGGGAGATAGCAGTTACTAGGGGGCAGCTGGGATTCGAGTTTATGCATCTATTAAGAAAACTTGAGAAAAGAGATAGGAAGAAATTCGAGTATCTGAAGGAGCTGTCAGCTAATGATATTGAGGCTAATCCCATTTTTAGAGTAGTGGATGGCGGAATTGAGTTTTGGGAAAAAGGTAAAATTTGAATGTTACGACATTCTAGTTGGTGATGGCTCCTTGAAGTATAAGGTTAATGGGAAAGAGGACGCTTTAATAATAGTTGACGTCCAAGTTGACTTCTGCCCCGGCGGAGCCCTGCCAGTTCCTGAAGGCGATAAGATAATTCCAGCCCTAAACGAATATATAAGGAGATTTGATGCAGCCGGCGCCCTAATTGTTGCCACGAGGGATTGGCACCCACCAAATCATATATCCTTTAGAGATTATGGTGGTCCCTGGCCGCCGCATTGTGTTCAAGGAACCAAGGGCGCGGAGTTTCATCCGGAGCTAAGGCTTCCGAATAGAACATTGATTATATCTAAGGCTACAGACCCGGAAAAAGAGGCCTATTCTGGTTTTGAGGGGACAGACTTGAATGAGAGGTTGAGAGGGGCTGGTGTAAAGAGGGTTTTTATTGGGGGACTTGCAACGGAATATTGTGTTAAAAGCACGGTTTTAGACGCGTTAAAATATGGCTTTGAAGTCTTCCTCCTAGAAGATGCCGTGAAAGGAATAGATGCGCACCCCGGAGATGTGGAGAAAGCCATAAAAGAGATGCTTGAGAAGGGCGCCAAAAAATTGACGTTAATGGATATTGAGTAACAATGCTTCTATTATTCATCACCTCTAACACATTTTCAGATGCTATTCGCGCCCATTCCCATAAACGCTTGGATTGATAGCATCTGAAGTTGTGGAAAGATATTTGTAGTTTTTTCATATTATGGCAGAAATTGAGCATCATTAAACCTAAAAATATGGGAGGGTTAATAGCAGGATTCATGATTTAGGCTTTGGCTTATTTATTTGGATGGACTGACTATTTCAGCCTCTGCGAATCTTCTGCTTATCCTAGTTATCTTAACTCTTACGTGGTCTCCTGGTTTAGCGTTTGGTATAAATGTTACTAGACCTTGTATTCTTGCTACGCCATCTCCTCTCCGGCTGACCTCTCTGACTTCGACATCATATTCTTTTCCTAGCTCGACTGGTTTAGGCGGGAATACTCTTCCGCGTCCTCTATCGAATCTTCTTCCCCCTCCCCTCTCTCCTCTTCTTTCATTCTGCATTTTTCTCACCTCACGCATGGTTTATTTTTTCCGCGTTCTACAGGACGGTTAGCTTTCCATATCTGCCGACATTTAATTGGCGTTCTCCCCTAAAGGACCTAACATAGCCATTCTCAATTTTTATTGTGTCGTTGACGTTAACCCGCTCTATCTGCTCATTCCACAACGAGAGCTTTATAGTGCCCGTTTCATCACCTATGATTGCGTCAGCAACCCTAAAAGTCTCCCCACTAAACCTCGATATAACCTCACGCGGCTCTGATATCTCTAGGACTTTCGCTACCAGGCTAACTTTGCGCATTCCATCCCTTAATTCCTTAATCTTCATCCTAACCTCTCCCTCCTAATATTTTCTATTATATACGTTTCCGCGATTCCAGGAGCAGTGCTCCTAAGAATCAATGAATAAGGAGTGCCGCCTGCACACCTTTGACTCAATATAAAAGTGTCCTCTAGCGTAAACGACGTTTTAATCACGCATCTTTCGGCCAGCATCTATACATTTCGTCCTGTATCGCGGAAACTAACATCAAAGTAGAAAAGGCGAGAATTCTCTCAACCTTTAGCTACCTTGATGTTAGTGATAACATAAAGCGCCAATGCTAAATATAAGTTTTTGCCCTCTCGAAGCTTTAATGTCCCCTTAGAGTCCCTCTTTAAATCTTCTGTAGGTTGCGTAGTCCACGTAGTTTATGAATTTATTCTCAGCCTGATATTTTACAGTGAACTTCTGCCGCTCCCTTTTATCCTTAATCTGGCTCGTTGTAACGAATATATATGCATCGCTTCCAGCGCCAGAACCATAACTCACAATCATTATCCTCTTATGCGGCTCAGCCTGATCTAATATGGCGGCTAGGCCTATTGGTGAAGAGCCAGAGTACGTGTTGCCGAACTTTGAGACCTGTAGTCCCGGCAAGTATTGCTCTGGCTTGAAGCCTAAGGTTGCTGCAGCCCTAGCTGGGAAGGCTGGGTTTGGCTGATGGCAGACGAAATAGTCTATGTCACTTGGTTTAAGGTTCATTTTCTCCATGAGTTTTCTACCAGCTTTTATAATATGCTTGAAGTAGGCTGGTTCGCCAGTAAATCTGCCACCGTGTCTTGGGTATGGCTCTAGGTCCCTCCTCCAGAAGTCCGGCGTATCTGATGTGCATGAATACCATCCCTCAACCTCGGCTATGACATCTTTCATGCCAAATATGAAGGCTGCCCCACCAAACCCAACGAAGAAATCGAGTTCTCCTCCGGGCTCACCTCTTGGTGCTGCCTGGGCATTGTCGGCGCCTATAACCATAACATAATCCATTGGGTCTCTTGGATAATATACTAGGGCCATAGCGTCCTTGAACATGCTCGTTGCAGCCTTACATGCAAACTCCGTATCGACAGCATCAACCCCTTGAACACCCTCGGCCTTCTCCTCCTCGCCGAGCTTAAGGACTTGCGCAACCTTCGATGCTATTGGATTAACTGCGTAGGGATTTGATTCTGAACCAACATATATTTTGCCCACGAGCCTATGGTCGATACCTGAATGTATTAGGGCGAGTTTTCCAGCCTCAACGGCTGCTGTTATTGCATCCTCATCTATGAATGGGACTGAGCGCTCCATAGCTCCCTCCTTAATCCTAAATCTCGAAATATATACGCCATAACCGACTATTCCAGGCACGTCGTATTCCTTGCTCGGCTTAATAATATCGTATTGCTGATATGGGTAATATTCGTCGGCGAATGTAAATGCTAGGGATATTGTGGGTATAATGTCGCTTCTATCAACGGAGTATCTTCGCCTAAATCTTGGAACAACTTCCCTGCCCTCGAAAACCTCCGGGCTAATTGTCTCATCACCTTTAATGATGATATCTGTTAATCTACCAGGTACTCTAACCCTTCCATTATGGAAGGAGACAATTCCATAAATGTAAGCTCCGAGCCTTGTGAATCTATTTGTCGGCTCCCTAATAACAGTGCATGTCTCCAAAATCCCCTTCTCGTAGAAGAAGTCTATATCCTCCATTTTTCCAAGACTTTTCCTGCCACAACTCCCACAATACTTTCTTGGTCTAAAGTATTCTTTTCCACAGAAGGGGCACCTGCTACCCTTAAGCCTATCACCTATATATGCAACTCTCCTCTCTATAGGCTCACTTCCCACCCTTCTCCCTCCCTAAGATGTGGATATAAACTTTAGTTCCAAAGCCCTCAATCTCCTGAACGCAGCCATAAAGAAAGTCGCCATCCGGCTTTATCTGTCTCTGGCCTGCTTCACCCATAAGCTGTTTAACAACCTCAAATATCTGTGCTCCACCAGTTGCGCCGAGAGGGTTCCCATCAGCCTTCAATCCACCATTAGTATTCACGTAAATCCGCTTTCCATCAACATCATAGTAGCCCTTAAAATCCTCGAAGTTCTTGTAAAGTTTTATCCAAGCCGTCCCCCTCTCAACGAAACCTAAATCTTCAAGCGATATCATCTCAAGAACAGTTGATTGGTCATAGACCTCAAGCAGTTTTATGTCCTCTAAGCTTATGCCCGCCATTTTGAGGGCCTTCTCCATGGCAATTCTGCTCGCTAAGAAACCGGTTCTGTAGGGTCTAGAAGGATAAGATATGAAGTCTGTTGCCAGTGAGGAAGATATCACGTAGACCATATTGTCCGTGTATTCTCTGGCTTTTCTTGGGCTTGCCAGTATTAAAGCTGTCGCCCCATCAGATATAGGCGCAAAATCATATAATCCAAGCATTTTCTGCTCCTCAGCCCTAGCGGCGAAAACCCTCTTAACATCAATTTCCCTTCGGAAATGTGCATACTCATTCAAAACAGCATTGCGATGGTTTTTAACTGATATGTGGGCTAGGGTCGTCATGAGCTTCTGCTGGTCCTCGCCGCGAATATTATATTCCTTAATATATTCTCTGAGGAGTAATTCATGATTCGCTTCGGGTGTTCCACCAGCGTAATAGCTCCAATGGTCTACTAGAAGCATCAGATTATCCCTTATCTTACTCCACCTATCAGTCATCTTCTCCATTCCGCCAACCAAGACGACATCATACTTACCAGCCTCTATGGCATTGCAGGCATTCATAAGCGCCGAGCTAAAAGACCTCATTTTCTCAACTGGTATGTTCATCTCTAAAAGCTGCGAAATAAATCCTTCTTCCAAACCTATTTTGTTGGTAACCTGCAAGAGGTAGTCCGAGATATAGCATGCCTCCAAATCCCTACGCTCTATTCCAGCCGAATCCAAAGCCATTAAGCCAGCCTCATCAATTAAATCCTCAGGGTCCAGTTCATAGTGCTCGCCAAATCTGGTTCTGCCAACGCCAATTATCGCAGGCTTCTCCCTCATTAAACATCCTTCCTAATATCAATCCTCTTTTAAGAAGGGGTTTTCCCTTAAAAGACTTGCCAATTATGGGAAGAATAACTTGACAGAGCACGATAGGAGAGAGGGAGAGACTGTTAGGAAGATAGGGAGGTATCAATATAGCGCCCAAAAATTTAACCATAAAAGGACGGTTTATTACGATTATTCTCCTGAATCTGCTGCTCAGCAGCCTTTCTAGCATCCTCAAGTAAGCTATCAAAAGTCTCATCTAGCTCGGAAATGTAGGATTCGAGGGCTTCTATGTAGAGCAGTAATGCCCTAATAAAATCGCTCACAATATTACTGTAGTCCAGAACCGTACTGAGAAAATCAATATCCCTCCTGTTCCTATCCTCAGCATCAATCTCCCTCTTCAAATCCTCAAGCATCTTATAAAAGCACTTTTCCTCAACCTTAAAGAGGTCCGACTTAAGGTTTACATAAGCCTTCAGGCTCTCTAAAGTCTTCTTAATAGATTTTCTCCCAATAGGCTCAGCCAATCTGATAACCTCTCAAATTGCAGTTTAACCTTAAAAGTTCTGAAAGCTGCATGAGTTATATTGCTTGTTAATAGCCTCATGTATCTCCAAAACTTTCCCAAATACTGATGACATTAACCTTAGGGGCAAAAAATAATACATTCCGTGATTAAAGAGCCCAATATATGCGCGTGCACTTTTAAATGAAGAATAACCTTTTCAAATCCGACGATAAAAATAGTATCCGGAAGGAAGCGAGATGACATGAATAGCGAAAAGCACCACAGCCCAAAGAGGGTTTACCCAGAAATGCCATTAATTGGGGTTGGTGCAGTAGTCCAAATGGACAACAAAATTCTATTGATTCAAAGAGCAAATGAGCCCGGAAGAGGCTTATGGTCTATACCCGGAGGGCTCCTTGAGGTTGGCGAAACCCTTAAGGAGGCTGCTAAGCGTGAGGTTGAGGAAGAGACCGGAATACCGGTCGAGATAGGCGAGCTAATAGATGTTGTAGAAAACATAATTATGGATGAAGACGGCAGAGTGAAATTCCATTATGTGCTCATAGATTTTAGAGCTAAGCCTCTTTCAGAAAAAACTGAGATAAAACCTTCTTCCGAAGTGCTTGAGGCCCGCTGGTTCACACCAGAAGAAATAAAAAATATACCGTTAACGCGAACCGCTAAATTGCTCCTAAAGAAAATAGGCATACAATTATAATATGTGCTCACTAATCTAGCGCTCTAGGCATTTCAGCGCCCTCACATAAACTGCTCAAGCTTCGTTAACCCGATAATCTCATCAAACTCCAAATTCAATGCGTCGAGAATCTGGTCGAATGTGGACCTTAAATATCCAATATATTTATCCACATCTATTTCCTTAGATGTTGCCAGCTGGACTGGCTTAACGAATGGCTCCTTAATGACTTTCACAAACCTTATAGTGTCCCCTGCCTTAACCTCAATCCCTCTTGCCTGCAATATATAGGCCGCCTTAACATGCTGCGGGGTGGTTTTATTATAGGCTTTCGGGACCTTCCCCAAAACAACCTCGAAAGCTAAGTCGTTTATGTCATCCCACTCGCGGTTCTTAAGTCTCATGTAACACTCACGTATAGTTCTCTCAATATCCTTCTTCGCTAGTTCAAATTCCGCCGGGGTCTTCACGCGGCTCAATATATCCTCAATCTTATCAAAATACCTCTTTATAAATAATGGTATGTGCCTCTTCTTGCCAGTAAGACCCTTAACATCAACAGTTCCATCCTCGAGAACGCCCAGATAATTCTTCTTCCTAGAGCTTAAGACAGCATATCGATAGTATTTGTCTGCCTCAAGCTCCATACCCAACGCTTTTTCAGCCCACTCAACTAAAATCTTAATTTGCTCAGGCGTTGGATTCTTAAGGAAGAGGCTATCCGTATCGCCGTATATTACCTCGATTCCCATCTCACGCGCCTTATTTATTGTCTGCGTGATTATACTTCGACCAATTGCGGATGTTGCCTCAGCTGCTGGCGGACAATAAAGGTCGAAGACTTCGGCTCCAAAAACACCATAGGAGGCATTTAAGATGACCTTTAAAGCGCTCTGTATCACATTATACCAATCCCTCTGCTCGCTTGGAAGAGACTTATCTTTGGCTTTAGGCTTATACCATTTAACCCTTAAATCTCTAAGCGAGCCAATAAGTGCACTTTCAAGCGCTCTATGCTTTTTACATATCCAATGAGGTGTCTCCGGAACAATATTATCTCGACATTCCTCATGAACACATCTAACGGTTTGATAACCCAAATTATAAACCTTAATTATCGATGGATATAGACTCTGAAAGTCCATAACAATAATATTAAAGTGGACACCAGGAAGCGGTCTAACAACAATGGCGCCCATATACTTTTTGCCCTTAATTATCGCCTTAGTGGCAGTAGTCCCCCTAGCAGCAATTATATCATCACTATTTGGTATTAGCATGTTTCTCCTGCGATGTTCATACTGCATGAAACTGCGAATCCATTTCGATACACCCTGCCGGCTAACATCCTCCATAGGCATACGGCTTATTCTAGTCAGAACAAAAAGAAGCTTCATTACAAGCTCATCATTATACGATGTGAGGGCAAAGGTTAGCTCAGCATCATTCAGACAATACCTCGCAAGCTCGCCATAAGAAACCTCAGAAACCGGCTTAGTAAGCTCTATCTTAGATTTGCCAAGAAGTGCTTGCGCAACCTCATCAAGCGTTACATTGCGATACTTTTGACCGAAAGCATAAACCTGAATCGACCTATTAAGGAAAAACCTATACAAATCTATGTGGATGCCACGCCTCAATAGGCAGATTTTCTGACCCCTCTCAATGGGGATATCCTTTTTCGCGAAACCAAGATTTTTAGCCCTATGATAAAGATAATTTAAGTCAAAATCATCACCATTAAAAGTTATAACAAACGGATAATCATTTAAAGCATTAAAGATAGATTCAATAAGATCCCTCTCAGAAGCGTAGAATTCAATTAAGACATCGCTTGGAAGGCTCATTTCCCCCACTTCAATGCCCTCTCGCTTAAGTAGAAGAACCCTCTTCCTTCCATCAGAGCCAACAAGCGAGGCGCATATAACCGGCTGAGAAGCCTCCTCCGGATCTGGAACGCGGGTTGCAACTGGCGAATAAACCTCTATATCAAGAGCGACACGGCGCATTTTGGGAGCTGGATACTCAAGGAGCCTAGCCCAAACCTCTAGATAGCGTAATAGGTCACCACTCTCATCCTTAAAGAATTCCTCAATTATCCTCCTAACGTTTCTCTCAGCGTCATCCTGAACATATGGAATTAATTCGCCATTCTCAATCTTATAGAGCATGCCCGGCTGTAAACCTCGATCATAAATGTAACACTGATAGTATCTAATAGCAGCTTCCCAAATCTTAACCTCCTTATTCTCGCCGAAAATCAATCGATAATCCTCTGGAATAATATCTCTTAGGCAGCCTTTCGGGCGCCCACCAATGGCAAGCGGGTCCTTAGCAACAACCTTAGTTACAGCAATCTTTCGATCATAGAGAGCATCATATTTCTCAATAACTTCAAGATGGTCGAAGCTTGGATGATTTATGACCCTCTCGAGCTTCATAAGCTCTTCGGGCGGAATATTGGTAAGCAGGTATGGCTTATGGCCAGTATTATCATACCAGAAGTATATGCGCTGTGAGATAGGTTCATAGAGCTTAAGATAGGCAACACCTTTAGAACCATCGTAGCCCGCTGAGACAAGATATGAAGGTGGAAGATCTCTTGGTGTTCTCTCCTCCTCAACATGCTCGATAATTAGCTCCTCTTCCTCCCCAAGCATATCCTCAGATTCAGAGTCTAAACTAGCATTAGTCTTAAGGTTCTCTTCCCTGAATATATTGTAAAATTCATCTAGGCTTTTCTGCGTTTGCGGCATTCCAGACCTATCCAAGAATACTATTAAGGAATATGGTGAATTTAAAACTTCTGAGGCATAGATTTTTAAGCATCCTCACCCCTCTGGAAAATTGTGAAAATCTAGATTACACTCATGGTGTGTTTAAATATTGCATTTGGCACGTCTTTGGCAAGACATCTCTTGGCTTGAGCAACTTGACTCCTGGTTAAGAAGCATCGCTATGCAATATGGTTATCTCGGAATTTTTATAACAAGTTTCATTGGCACCGCATCCATAATTGTTCCGATACCATACACGGCCCTAATACTTATACTAGGAGAGATATTAGACCCACTCTTATTAGCATTCTCCGCCGGAGCTGGAGCAGCATTAGGCGAGTTCTCTGGCTACATAATAGGATATTATGGCAGGGCTGTTATAAGCGATGAGAGAAAGAGGAAGATGGAGTACGTGTTGAGGATATTCGATCGTTATGGTTCAATAGCGATCTTTATATTTGCCCTGACACCGCTTCCAGACGACCTGCTCTTCGTACCGCTTGGAATAATGCGCTATAATTTCTTCAAAGCCTTTATACCATGTATACTTGGAAAGATAACAATGAGCCTTATACTTGCTTATGGTGGTCGTCTCTCAATAGGCATTATAAAGATGATTTATGGAGGCGAAGAAAACAACGTAGGGATGATGCTCATATCAACAATACTATTGATTGCGATAATCGTTATAATGCTAAAGATAGACTGGGAGAAATTAATCTTGCCAAAAGAAGAGACCCTCCAAAAACAAAAGAGTAAACCGGATGAGCATTAATAAACTAAGTTTTTAAGTCTTAAATATTTTTAGGGAGCAAAGAATAATAACAATAGAGAAGGAGAACTGCTAAATATTGCAAGAATTAGACTCCCTAAGTAAAGTTGGCACCATCTCCGGCATAATAGTGTTCTTTTTGGGCATCTTCCTACTAATCCTCACATTCTATACCGGTCTCACATTCATTTTAGATCCAAACAAACTGGTAGCATTCACCGCGCTTCTTCCTTCTTCTAAAACTCAAGGGGATTGGCTTCTCTCAACATTAATATATGGAGCGGCATATTTAATTCCAATCCTCCTTTTGTTCGTATTAGGCTATATAGCCTCAAAGGTGGTGGCCTACGGCATACAAATGTATAGAACTAGACCTAAACCATCAGCTCAACCGGAGAAAACGCCGGCAAGCGTAAGCCAGGAACGACCTGAACAATAAAATCCAAGTCGAAAACAAGAACGAGATATGCAAGTTTCTGGTGGTCGGGCGGGCAGGATTTGAATTCGCCGGACCCAAGACCACCAACCTTAAGGGTCCTCCTGCGACACTCCGGTTTCTGTACGCCTGGTAGGCTGAGCGGCACCTACCTTTTGGTAGGCGCCTACAGCTTCTCCACCAGCCACGCATCTGACATTAGGTTGGCTGGCTCGGAAGCTCTACCAGGCTGAGCTACCGCCCGACCAAAATCAAAGATTAACTAAAAGCAAATATATGTTTTTCGTCCGAAAATGCTTGCCATAAAGCCACAGATACTCAGCCATTTGCTGAGTAAAGTCACATTTACCTATGGCTTTTGCAAGTCCTAAAATACGCAGACCGCAACTTCAGCCATTTACGCTTAAAGATTTCCTGACCTACAAAAAAATCATTCCTAACAATAAAAATTAAATTTCGCATTTCACTTTTAAGGTTATGAGAATAGCCAGAAGAGGGGCCGGTAGTTTAGTGGCATGAATGCCGCCCTCGCAAGAATAATTATAAAGAGCCGAGAACGGCGGAGGTCGCGGGTTCGAATCCCGCCCGGTCCACCACCGTTTGAGTCTCTTAAATATAACTTCTTTTTATGTTCGGTGGCTGTCTGTTGGTTAGCCAGGCCAATTAGCCAGATCAAGCGTAATGCTAGGCGTTGGTATGGTAATGTTGCTAAGGGGTTCTTATCGCTATAGGCGAAGGTGACCTATACACTATGCTCCTGGATTACGGTTCTATCAAAGTTTCCGTGACCAATAGTCTCTTTTAAAGAACTATTTACTCTTCATGACCAACATTTCTTCGCGTCCATTCTTCCCTATCCGAGCCAGCCATCCTTAATCCTCTTCAATAATAAATAATCATAATAATGTTATTTTTATGGTTTGATTAATTGAGTGGTTTATTGGTGGGATTTTGGGGTGGGCGTTAGAAGGTTTCTTGGAATGGTTTATATCGCGTTCTCCTTTATTCCATGGATTCTCTATTGGATCTTATCTGGCTTTGGCTTCGGCTTTAGCGTACTCCTCGCGCTCACAGCGTCCATAGCCATACTAGTTCCACAGATTAGGAGAAGAGAGTATTATTTCATGGACACTTTCAGCGCAGTCTACTTTAGCATAGCTTCCATGTGCACCCTCATATTCAGCATAAGCATTTTCATTGAGTATAGCGGGTTTATAGGATACCTCGCATCATCATTGATGGCGGCATCCTCCATCACCATGAAATCCCCGTTCACATTTAAGGTTGCCAAGAGGGATTGGCCTGAGGCCTATTGGAGGGAGAAGTCGTTTCTGCTTATCAATAATATTATCTCAGCCGCATGGACCATTATCTTCATCGCTAACGCATTAATCAGCCTCCTTCTTGGCATGCCGTATAATATAGTGCTTTCAAACGCTTTAATCGCTTTGGGCATAGTTTTCTCAATAATCTTCCCATTGAAGGCGCATACATGGATACAGTCCGGCTGCTTTGGACCGATGGGTTACGCTATACCAGCAGCTATAGCGTGCAGATTAGCCCTCAGAGGAGCTAATAGGGATGTTGTTGCCATATGTGGTGATGGAGGCTT
>Ga0209394_1000953_pt1 | contig 19171 bp, 17 predicted proteins | sample JNZ201metaG_FD_184122 | JGI IMG/M metagenome (GOLD analysis project Ga0209394, IMG submission 184122) | Hot spring microbial communities from Jinze hot spring, China to study Microbial Dark Matter (Phase II) - JNZ 20120812A (SPAdes) (version 3) ... | reverse complement strand
TATGCCTTTCTCTTTATTCTATGGACTAGCTGTTGTATAGTTCTCTTTTTTGGTATTAGTTTTAGTATGTTTATGCTTGATGCTCTAAATTGAGGGTCTCTCACGAATTTTCCCGCTAGGAGCTTTATTGTCTGTGGGAGTTTGAGTTTTATGGGGGCTTCTATGCTGCCTTCTTCTATTTGCTTATTTAGGCTAATAGCTATTCTTATGGCGTCTTCAACTTTTAATTCTCGGGCTAGGTTTAGGGTTTTATTATTAGTCCAGTGCTTTATGACATAATAGTCTGTGAGTAGGTATATGTGCTCTTTATATATTGCATGAGCAGCTGTGACTATTGCTTCAGCTTCTCTGGTTAAGACTCTCGCTTCTACCCTATTGCTTATTTCTATAGTTTCTACTTCTCTTAGCAGGCGCTCACCATCAATGTATATAATCCATGCGAATGATGGGTGTGTGTAGAGGTCAACTATTATGTTGTCATTGATCATTGTTATAGTGTAGGGTTCTAGGACTTCAACCTTGAATCCAGCTTTACTAAGCCTCTCTACAGCTCTCCGCAGGTCTCTATAGTGTATGAGTACATCTATATCGACTGAGACATGCTCAATAGGCTTCCTAAACTTAAATAATGCATAGTTGAGATCTCCAATTACCCTCAAGACTCTGGCAATACTATCTAGGTATTTCTCGTAACGCTCCTCCTCATGAAGCCTTAGTGAACCATTATAGCCTATCCTCCTCATAAAGCCTAGTAGAACCTTGTTAAGACTAGCTAGCTCAACTAACTCCTCTAAACTCTCCCCAACAACTCTACCTAAGTCTATACTCTTCAATAGATTCAAAGTTCTCGTAGGCATCTCAGTAGCTCACTAAAAGATTCTCTAGGACTCATACTAGTAGTATCAATAACACAACTAGCATAATACCTAGAAAGAACACTATAACAAGCCTCCTCCCTCAATAAGAACCAGCTAGGTGTACTAGGAGCACGCACACTTAATACTCTATAGTCAGCAGTAACATATACAAGCACACCATTAAAAGCAAGCCTAGAAAGAAATCTACCAAGAATAGTAGATAAAAACCTAGGATAATCTAAAGTCACAATAACCCAAACAATAAAATCAATAAGACAACGATCCCCAACCACACAACCAAATAAAGAGAGGAATCTACGCAAAAAATAATAAGGTAAAATAGAAGAAAACTCAATAAACAACCAAACAAACCTAAGCCTAGAAGGCACACTAATCCCATAATAAGGATTACCAAACCCCCTAAAGACAGTAAACCGAGAAAGAAACCTAGCAAGAAGAGAAGCAACGAGATGAGAACCCCTAAACCACGAAATATAAGCATAAACACCACGAGAAATCAAGTAACCCCTAAGAAACTTAACCAAAGTACTCTTACCAGAACCATCAGGACCAAAGAGACAGATTGTAAAAGTCGGACAACTATTATGCATAATAATCTACCACATCAACCAACCATACCAGCATACAAGCTCAACACTATTAGAAAAACCCTCTCTACTCCCCCCACCTACTACTATATTCGAGTCACCCCACAACCACTCACACCATGGATATACCCGTTACAGCCCCCCCATCCTAAATTCTCTTAAGTGTACTTTTAAAGATGACTTAATCCTACTAGGTGAACACCTAAACCGATGATGGTACTACCTCTCTGACAGCATTACTCAACAAGCCTAAGCACTAAGAGCCTCTTATGAAGTTCTAATAGACAGGAAACGCATCTCAAATAATTACCAGACCAGATTGAATCTATCATACTATTTGTGCTCAACAAATCAATCTTTACCAAATATTAGCTAGAAAACAATGCTAACGAGCACTTTATTGATCGTCGCAAGAAAGCATCTTAGATACTGTTTAGAAGCCCTTCTATAGAGATAAATGACTATATATTTTGAGTTTTATAACATAATTAAGGTAAGCATATAGAAAAGTGAAATTATTGTAAGTAGCGTTAACGCAATCCCTAGAATCAGACGTAGCAGATGATAATAATAAGTTGGATTAGCTACTCCAAAAATTTTACGGAGCACTTGCCTTATACCAAATATTGGAAATACAATTAAGAGATAAGAGGTTATAGAGGCTTTCATTATGTCTATTAGTTGATGCTTGACCGGTGCTACTTTAAAGAAGATTATCAGAGATATGATGATTGATATCACTAAGATTAACATAATTTGGACAGTTCCATCCCTTAATGATACCAATTTACCATAATTAACAGTGGAATATATGGTATAGGGAAGAACTAATGTTAATATAACTATAGTTATGATGTGATCATAAAGCTGGTTGAAGACAAGAACATTAAATAATATAACCATGTAGACATATTTCATAAGTCTCAACAAGTAAAAAGTTACAACTCTTACAGTTGCTCCGTGAAGTGAGTGTGCAATCGATAGAAGTATTGTTAATGCTATAAAGAAGATCGATAGATAGTATAAAGAACGTATAAATGTTAAGATCAATGTTACATATGCTACATAAAGTAGAATGATGTAAACAACTATAAGTCTTGATCTTTGAAAATAGTAGATAGGTCTTAACCGGTAAAACGAGCTATCAAGATGCATTTTTAAACCATGAGGATTACTATAATCAATTAAGTCATTTATTACATAAACAATAACATATATTATGTGCAAAAGAATTGGAAGAAATATTATAAGAGATACTATAGAGAGTAGCTCATGACTCTGCTGTTCTAATATTAAACCCATTATAACTCTATAACTTAGTATGAAAGCCCCATCTATAATATTAGTAAGTAAAGCATCTATTCTATATACAACTAGGTTTATTGCAAGTATGATTTTTTCAGTTGTTACCTTAGATCTGTAAGTCACTTGGAAAACCTCACGACAGTTATTTTCTTGTTAAGGGTGTAGAATGCTGGCTCAGGATCATCATCAATTATGAGTATGTTATCGAAATGTTTCGAAAGAATTTTTACTATTCCACTCTTCCTCCCGTATAGGTCGAAAAAAGATTGAAATCTTTCATTTTTATAGAGAGTTTTGCTGGCTATTATGAGGTCAAAGCCTAATTCCTTAAAGTTATTAGCAATGAAATCTAAAGAGGCCGTTAATAATACCTTTGCTTTGTATGTCTCCGTTTGTAAAAGGTTTAAAACATCACTACTATAGTATTTGCTCCAATTTTTCTTGATCATTTCATAATATATTTTAGCATAGCACTCCAACTCTCTCTTTTTACGCCCTTTGATACATATCATTATCATCATTAATTTGTAAAAGTCTCTCTTGAAAATCATGTTCAAGAGGAGGAGCGGTTTAAAATATCTTGAAAATACAGCATACCTCAAAGGGCACAGAATTTCCATAAATTCAAATATGGTGTTTGTTTTTACAAGCGTGTTATCTAAGTCAATTATCAGGGCCTCATTTATTCGCGACATTAAGTAGACCTCAGCAGACTCTCTAATCTACTCGTAGAGGGTCTTTCTGAATTCTCGATTTCGATGATTTTGAAAATTTTCGAAATCAATGCTTTGGAATATCTGATTAACTGAGTGTATTTTAGATGATGATCTATCTTGATCATTAAAGTAGCCGCTGGGTATCCACGTGCACTCCATCTCTCCAGTAGCACCCTATCATCCTTAACGTCTAAATAGATTATTTTTAAATTGTAGTATCGCTGAAGTTTTTTCATGAGCGCTACAATGAATGACTCGAGAATGACGTTCCTGCCAAATACTTCGAAGTAGCTTGCGAGCATATTGATAATTCCCTCGTCAACTATTATCACTTTTTTATTTGCGCAATTAAAGATAATTCTTACATAAAAGGACAACATGACGCTCAGAACTTCTAGAAGCGTAAGCACTAACATGACTGGCTTAGGAAGTCTACGAACTCTTAAAATAAAAAGGGTTGATGGGTGAATATTAACCTTCTCATGTACTTTAACTACCTTTAGACCATAAGCCAGCATAGCTGCGAGCTTGAAGAATAAGTATGAGAAGAGCGGAAAGGAAACAAGCGAGTTATAGCATACACTGTATCCTCTGGACGATAATAAGTAGAATAAGTTGTGAGAAAAAGTGGTTTTACCCACACCAACAGGCCCGCTAACAAAGATTAAATTCGTTTCTTTGCAACTCCAAAGTTTTGACACATAAATTCACTATCAAATCCTTTAATGAAGAATGATGCGGCTCTTTTAATGCTCTGCCAGAACCGCAAAACACTATAGAGTTACTAGGATATTGGCCGATAGTCGTGAAGGTGAACCACAACCCTCCTGCTAAGCCTTTTTGCAACCGGTATCAGGGGATAACAGTGCATGGGAACGTATACGACATCGGAACCATTAATAAGCTTGCGGAACCAATGCTTCCTAGCCAATATTGAGCAGTTGAACTAAAGCGTATGCTTATCCCTCACACTCAAAGGGCTTGTTCAAACATAGCGAACACCATTAAGCCTTAAAGGCTCTCTAGTACCATGAGCAACCGTTAACTTAAACCCTGCATCCCGAAGAAGTCTAGCTATGAGGTGAGAGGCCAAAACTCCACCCCTACCCTCAGGCCACCAACGCTCAGATACAATCAAAACTCTACTCATAATAACCCCCGTGATCCATTACAAGTGTGCCCCAAGGACTTTCCTTACTACGCCATGAGAAGCCAGAGTTTTGAACTACTCTGGAAGGCATATCTTTACCTTCTTACACTCCCTAACAGCTTCTCGTAAATCTCCTCGTATTTCTTTACCATGTTTTCGGCAGAAAACTTTTTTTCAACGTCCCTTCTACATGCTAGAGGGTCTATAATATGTAGTTTTTTGATAGTTTCCACCATTTCATCTTCATTGTTAACCACGAAGCCTGTCACGCCGTTTTTAACTATCTCTCTGACCGAGCCTTTAGCGAAACCTATGACTGGTGTTCCACATGCTAGTGCTTCAACCATGGCGAGTCCAAAGAACTCCTCGTACTGCACCGGGTATATGAGGGCTTTTGCGTGAGAGAGCGCTTTTACCTTTGTTTCAAAATCTACTTCGCCTGGGTAGATTATGTTCTTGCCGTCTATTAAGGGTCTTATCAAGGAGTTGAAGTATGCTTGATCGGCTACGGGGCCGATGAGTACTAATTTTTCACCAGATCTCATAGATGCTCTTACGGCTATGTGAACTCCTTTACTCGAGTCTATGCGCCCAAGGTATACTAAATAGTCCTCTTTGTTTCTGGAGAACGGGTATTTATCAACTTCAATGCCATGGTAAGCAACATCGAAGATTTTAAATCCTCTACTCTCAAGTCTCTCTTTCTGAGTATTAGAAATAGCTACAAGTGGCATCTTTAAGGCTTTCAATATTCTACTAGCAAGGTTGTTGTTTAGGTCTGCATGTAGAGTAAGCAAAATTGCTTTATCAAGCAACTTGAGAAAAACTAGGCTCGATGCAACCCATTGAACATGGACGTGCACCACTTCTACACGTAAAGAATTAACGAGAGATCGTAACGTTGTGTAAAGCTTATGGTGAAGCCTAGGTTTTTTAACTGGTTTACTAAACAAGGGGATTAGAGGATAATCTGTATTAATGCCCAGTGGTTTAACTCCAAGGACTCTCACATCATGTCCTTTCCTTCTTTGATGCTTTGCCAAGAGATCGACTATGAGCTCTATACCACCATACCCTACTGGTGGAGTATAATTGGATATATGAGAAATGTGGAGAATCGAAATAGACCTCATCTCTTCAAAGCCCCTAGAATTTTTGAAGTGAAAAGCGAGTTTACCTTCGTCGAGAAGTATTTCATGTATGCGTCTCTAGACCCTTCCTCCAGCTGGCTTAGTAGAGCATCATCATTTACAACTCTGACGATCTCCTCAACGATATTATCCCAGCGAGATATGTAGAGGTGCTTACCGTGCTCAAGCTCTGGGTGAATGAACCTAACGACTTCGGAGGTTAGAACTGGTCTTGAAAAGAAAAGAGCTTCAAGCAACCTATTAGAGATATTACGGTTCGTAACTGGAACAACTACAAGTCTAGCTTTACGATACAATATCTCCAGGACTTGATCCGAGAACCCTTTCCCTATAATATGGAGGTTTTTCGGCGGTTTAATCCCTGGAAAGACTCTTACCCAGTCCTCGTAACTACTGCCTGCCAAGACTACATCTATATCTCCTAGCTTACGCGCCAAGCTATAAGCTGCAATGGCGTGAGGTTTAGCCTCAAACTTCAGGTATGGACCATGTTTGCTTAAAGTTGTTAGAATTAGTATGTAATCATTGAGAGGATCTATTAAACTAATAACCTCTTCATCACTTTTAGAAAGGCCGTCGACATATATGTAACCGTAGGGTGGATAAACCCTATATAGTTTCTTTACATAAAATGTATAAACAAGCTTCGCGAAAGAGTAAGTAGCGTGGTCTAACGTTATGGATGCATTGCTTAAAGCTATGTAGAGACCATTCACTATTACACTCGGTAAAAAGATAGCGACATCATCGTACGCCCCAAATCTCAAGTTATCTTTAAGCTTAGCTGCTCTAATACTCCATAACCGCAAGATAATAGGGGATTGAAGCTTCATGACTCTGCGTAATGCTAGGGAGAAGATTAAGGGTTCTCTCGGAGTTGCAAATATAGCGTCGTAATGTCCTAGATATTCCTTGAGAACCTTAAGCAAACTTTCCGTTCTCGATAAGGCAAACTTGCGTGCATTCATTAATGTATCAATACTAAGCTTTAAGACTTTAACCTCGTTAAGGTTGTTATCACTTATTATTTTAAGTTTTCCTGAGGATACTTTGTTCTCAGAACCTACAATTATTACGTCGACGTCGCCCAGCAATTTAAGCGAAGCAATAAAGCCTAGCTCATGCCTAGAAAATATGTCAGATCCACCTATATAAAGAAGCTTCATAGGTCAAACACGTACATGAATGGAATTGACATTATTTACTAACGGGTCTTCTCGTTTCACACTACAATTTTCGAAACAGGTAATTGCGTCCATGTCTACCAACTAGCTTAAATCCTAAAGCTTTAAGGGTTTTGTACGCTGTTAACTCGTTGTTTAGTAACTCTATGAAGAGGTTTCTGGTTTTCTTAAGTGTATCCAGCATTCCTGAGAGGGATTCAATGACATATCCTTCTATGTCTACTTTGAGGAGATTTACTTGGTTTACACCAAGCTCACTTAGAATACTATCTAAAGGACTCACTTTAACCTTAATTTTTAAGTGTTTTTCAGACCCCTGCTTTAATGAGGCTGTTGAGAAAGAGATGTATGGTTTTTTAATGGGCACAAATAGTGGTTGCAGTCCTTCGAGTGCTCCTACTGCTTTATTAACTAAAACTGCATTATTACAGTTGTTCAATTTAACATTAATTGTAAGAACAGCGAAATTAAATGGATGGGGCTCTATTCCTATAACTAAGTCTGCTGATTTACATGCCCTCACGGTGTAGGTTCCTATATACGCTCCAACATCTACTACAACGCCTTTTGCTAAAGGCTTAAACCATTTCTCAAGCTCGTACTTTTTAGCAATAGCTACGGCATAGAGGTCCGGGCTTTTAGCTCTCACAAAGAATGAGAATCCATCCCAGGTTTTGACGATCTTATTTCGACTTAAATAGCACTCTAACGAACCTTTAGAAGCCTTTTTGCTTAACCGAAGCAGCATAGCTTTGTAGAGTTCAAAGTAGTCATTGATGTTATGCATCTTAATATTAAGTGTATAATATAAAAATTTGGTTAAGAGCGAGCCTTCACTTGGTCTCAATTCACGCATTCTCGTAACCCTGATGCTTATTTGCTAGTTAGCTGATTTTCTAACACTTACAGGTGTTAGAAGCATTATTGATCTAAGCATTCTCCATACTAGCGCTACTGCCGAATATGCTAGGGATGCATGTAGAGCTTTTGGATTCCAGTACTCCCTTAGAACATCGATATATAGAGTTAAGCATGCAATGAGAGAGAGTGACGCTATAAGCTGTATGACTTGATGGGGTATACTAAATATGCTGGAGATAGGGAGGAGTGCGATGAGAAGCACTATAAGTAGGAGTGTAGCCGAGTAAGCATACCATCTTATCTTATCGAGAAGTGGTAGACTTGCAACATATTTCTTATATGCATATCTGTATGAAGGACTCCTAATAGAGCTAATAGCAGCAAATACCCTTCTTAAACCGCCTAAAAACCTCTCCACTCCTCTAACCTGTCGTTGAGAGGCCTGTTGAATATATTTCTTTTTTCTCCACATCTTTCCATCAATAGCATGTAGAACCTTCTCGAAGCCGATGATTAAAGCTTCATATCCTTTGCTTTTAGCTCTCGCATAGTATTCCGTATCCTCAGCTATCGTAAACGGTGGTCCAAGTGTTTCATCGTAAAAACCTATCTTATCTATAATCTCTTTTTTAATAAGAGCGCAGCTGGTTATTGCTGATGCACGTGTTATTCTATTCTCTCTTATTAGCCTTACCCATCTATCTAAAGTACTCTCAGGGTATGTTAAGTAAAGCGGCATAACAGTGACAACGTTTTGTGGCAAATTGCTTAGAAACTTAGAAATTTAAGAAAGATTGCTTGTATGAAGAAGCTGAACATGCTCGTGAACGTGCTGAGCCGTTTTGTGTGATTATTTGCCCTAATTAACCTGCGTATGTTTTTAGTAGAAGTTCACGTGCATCTCCGTGTTGGAATAAACTCCTCAGCCGGTAAGAGCCGTCGCGTTATATACTCCTACCATATTACCATTGTGGTGTAAGAGGTTAAGGTTAGGTATTGTATCCTTGAAAAATTGCTGGTAATTTAATCTGTACACTAAAGGCTCGCCTAAATAGCCTGCCTTAAAGTCGGGAGTCGGCAGTAGAGTTACTACGTTATATGAAAAGCCAGAAAGAATTGGGGATGCCCATATATAATTCTCGAATAATTGTGGCGCGTAGCCCATTATTTGCCAGCCTGTAACATAATCCGACGAGAGTTTAGCATCAGATTGCAAGTAGGTGGCCGTGAACGTGATGATGTTGACTTTGTAAACCGTGTTCACGTTGTGATAAGCAACAACAGGCTGTCCAGCTATTTGGGGCATAAATAACGTATTTCCAGTAATGACGTTTGCTACGATAACTAATAGAAGCAGGAGGTTTCGTATCTTCATTCTTCGTTCTATATTTAGAAAGAAATTAGTTAGATCCCGTAGGCTATAGATTAAAAGCTGTGTTTTCATCGAAAACGCCGTATAGAGGGAACCCTGTAGAGAGAGAATAAACGTTATGAGTAGAATTAGTAAAGCAGTAAATCGAAACGAAGAATCTAGTATTGAGTCAGACTTGTTAACCCTATTTTTAATCCTTAGGTTGCCTACAAAAGCGGGTGTCAAGCTGACTACTATGAGGGAATATATTAGCGTATCCCCTATAAGTCTTGTAATAAGAAGACTAACATTGTCGATAAAGGATAATCTTTCTTTAACGATAACAAGACTCTCTACTTGAGGGTTTAAAATAGATCTTCCAAAAAGCATTTCATAGAAATTCCATACTATATTGAGTCCAACAGTGTAAAATGTCCTAAAGTATTTAAAAGCATCATATAAAAATTTGATAAAGAATAAGGCGATAGAAAACATCATGATATTTGTGAGGTATTTTGGAACGCTTTTATTGGTAATAGCTTTGGTAACAAGATTTACGGCCAAAGTAATTGAAGCGAGAAATGTATATATTAGTGATGTGGTCGAATGGGTATTTACCAGCACAACGTTCAGTAGTATTAACAGCAATAGGTCCTGTTTGCTAGGATTTCTAGCTATACGGATTAAAAGGTAAACTATTAATGTCAAGAAGGGTAAAGCATATGTTTGTAACGTTAACACTTGTGAAAAGCTTACGAAAGCCAAGAAAGTAATCAACAATAAATTTAAAGCCTTATTATTTTTAGAGCACTCTTTAGCCATAAGCAAAAAGCATAAATACAAGAAAATTTTTAACGAAGTCTCATAGAGCTTTATCGAAGTATCTAAACCAAGCGCTTCACTGATACCGCTGATCTTCATCCAGGCAATTGTGTGTAGAGGGCCTACGAATAGTCTGTTATATTGCCCAGCATATTCAATATAAAACCCTGTTGACGGGATGTGGCCTGAGGATAAAATATCGCTGAATAGACCTCTTAAGCCAGTAGTGTCAAATGGATTCGTTAAATAGATATACCGAAACTTTTGCGATATATCCAAGGCTAAGAAAAAGTACAATGGAATAAACAGTTTATATAGGTCAATTTTAGACATGTTAAAGACTACATATAATAGAAATGCTAAATTAACTATTATGAACAGCACTAATTGGACAGGACTATCAAAGTACCATAATCTCTGCGAGCCTGAAGGACTAATCGAGCTGACGAATAGAAGAATACTCGTGGATGTCATCAATATTGGAACTATTAGAATTGAGGGGATCTTCGTAACGGTGCAATTATGCTTTATCACTTATGTTCACCTACGTTTTCATTCAGTGATCCTATGGAGTAACATGCTAAATTTTTTCTTAAACTCCTCCAAGGTAAACTTCGTACTTTTCTCAATGGCATTTAAAGCGATACGCATATACAATGTTCTATCGTTTATTAGGGCCCCAATCTTCGATGATGCCATTTCAGGTGAAACATAGCTATACCCATATAATCCTTCGCTACATTCTAATATGTCTCTCCATGGACCTCCACTACGATGAACTACAGGAACCAATCCTTGAGACATAGCCTCAACTATGGCTATGCCGAAGTGCTCGTAAGGCATTGTGTGCAGGTATATCATACCTTTCCTCATTATCTCTAGAACCCTGCTTGCGGACGCATTTGGATGAAGTTCTACATTACCTATCCTTTTAACCTCTTCGTTGAGCTCCTTGTAGTAAGCTTTATCCCTCAGTGAACCTATTAAAACGAACTTCGCTTCTGGCGTCAATCTAGCTACTTCAAATAGAGTCTCTAGCTTCTTCTCCCGCGAGAACCTAGAGATAGTTACAACGATAGGTTTTCTTTGATGCAACGTCTGTGAGAAGTGCGCAGGGTCTAATGGTTTAACAGTTATAGGTGGATAAAGTATAAACGTCTTTTTACATAATTGAGGGGATGTATTGCAAATGACCTCTTTTGTGAACGAACTATTCGTTAAAACGATCTTACATAGTTTTAGAAGTTCTAAAGATGTAGCTTTCCGAATAACGGATCTAAAAGATAAACCAGAGTATTCTCTGACGGCAAAGTAGGGGAAGTGAACATAACAAACATGAGCTGGTATGGGATAAGTATCGGCATTAAAATTCATTAATAAATTACGAGACCCAAATATGTTAAGTAAAGATGATGTAAATATGCTAATAGGAACAGCTCCATGAATGCTCTTCGAAACCACTAAACCTAAAGGATCCCATGTAACTCCACGTAACGCTAAGCACATATCTCCGAAAATTTTACACAAGTTCTTCATGTCCGGTGTATCAAGAGTTTTCAGAAATATCCTGCTACTAGGAAAGACCTCCTTTAGCGTCTCTAAAGATGCTAATGTTACTAACTCTCCTCCTCCAAGTGCATTTAAAGTTCCAGCGATAACGGTGATCGTACGTGGATCGATCATCGCGAAAAAATCAGATATAAGATCTCTGTATCATCACCTTGTATCTTTTTTACAGGCTTAAGTCCTAGGTCCCTTAACAAAAGATAAAAGTTCTTTTTATCAACAACATTGTGAAGTTCGAGGACTAAGCGTTCAACTCCACCTCTCTCGAGGAATCGTTGACCTCCATGGAGAAATTGAAGTTCCGCGCCCTCGATGTCAACTTTAGCTATATCGATATAGCTAGGTATTAAACCCCTCTTAAACATGGAATCTATTGTTAAAGTTTTCACCTTTACATACGATTTATGATATTCTTGATGCCATTCACTTACTAAAGTCGAACTACTTATTAGGTAGTCCTCAATAAACATGTAAGCCGAACCATCGCTATCAGAAACAGCAAAGTTGTATGTTATAACATTGTTGAGATCGTTAAGTTCTACATTAATTTTCAACAAAATATATGATGCTGGAAGCGCCTCTATGGAATAAATCTTTTGGGCATGATGATGTTTTAACGTGTAGAGACCTATGAAAGCCCCTAAATCTAAAACTATGTCAGTGGGTTTAGGGATGAACATTGGATGCTTCTCATATATTTTTTGAATAAATATTTCGTCAAAAACAGAATGAAAAGCTCTGCGAAATGGTAAACTATTGAATATTACTATTTTTAAACCATTAGGTAAAGTTAAAAACAAAAGATCTTTTCGCATTTGAGCTCTATAATTTATTCTATAGTAATCATGTATCGATTTAAACACATTATAGACATTTCTATGTTCGAGCAATAAATCAATCAACTTTCGAACCTTCCTCTGAAATTTGAAAAGCACTTTAGCTCTCCAACAGTTTCTTCAGCTTGTTAACGAATAATGCGTAATCATAATCGCGAGCCCTCTTGATAGCTAAGCTATGAAATCTTAACCAAAAATATTCGTTGGTGAATAACTCATCAATGTATTTAGCAAGATCCTCTAGTGTGTCGTATACAAGGCCGTAGTGTCCTCTATTGGTAATGCCGAAGTATGGCTCCCCAGACCTATGAACGATAACGGGAGTACCTAGCGCCATAGCCTCTACAACCGATATTCCAAAATGCTCTGCACGGGTGTTGTGAACGTAAACCGTAGCTTTTGAAAATAATTCCCATTTCTCTTTTTCACTAACGTTGGGTATAACCTCTGCTTTTATGCTAAGAAGCTTAGCAATTCGCAGAAGATGCTTCAAATACTGAATGCTACTTTTCCCCTCAATACTTCCAGCGATTATAACTTTAGGTTTCGTCTCGGTCATCGACACAGCTTTAAGTGTATCTTCATACCTCTTTTCCGGACTTATTCTTCCAAAACATAGCACATAGTCAAGCCTACCGCTTCGTCCCCTTACTAAGCCACTTAGCTTATTGAGATGTACAGGAGGACTAAGTACGTGTACTTTTTTCTTCCAATATTTCTCAGCTAGCAATTGCATATAGCTGGAGTTAACTAGTACTTTGTACGCGACAAGAAAGGGGTTCTCATCATAAGTAAGAACCTTGTTCATAGCTATATTCATAGCTAAGTAAAGCATTGATAAGTCATACCAGCGGTACCTCCTATAGTAACCTCGAATTTCATAATACCATGGTGCTAGCATGTGGTAGTAAACATAAATCTTAGATGACCGCGCCTCTCGTACCATTAAACGAGGTAGAGAAGACATGAACCATGCTATGTCTGGTTTTAAAGATTTTATATCGGGGTGTCTCAATAGATGTTCAAACTGTCGTAAAAATAAGTTCATTTTGCCATAACTAAGTGGATGCCTATTAGCAATTACATGCACATTTTTACTACTTAATAATTCTCTTAATTCTTCTGACTTTTCAATTTTTCCCATTGCTACTGTATCTGGTAAAATTAAGTAAGTCTCATAATTAAGGTCCATAAGTGCTTTCACTATTTGTCTTTCAACGTATCCAGCTCCACCTGGTTTATGTATGCTCGTTGCAAAGAATGCAACACTCTTGCTCATTGTGTAAATCCTTTAAACTATTTAGTAGAGTTCCGCATCAAATAAGTCTTCGGTACAATTCCATGTACTTTCCTACTACCTCATTTATGTTAAAGAGCTTACATATGCTCTTCAAAGATTCTATCATTCTGTAGATTAGTTCCTCGTCATATAACATGGACAATATGGCGCTAGCAAATTTCTCAACATCCCTTGTATTAACAGTTACGCCAGTATTCAGTTTCTCAACAAATTCCTCAGAGTAGGGAGCCTTATGAGCAAGCACAGGAGTCCCCAGTAAAGAAGATTCTATTAAAACTAAACTCGCAGCTTCGTAAAGACTAGGGTGCACTAATACATGGCTTCTGGCTATGGCCTTTAGGAAGGCTTCTCGGTCGAGTTTACCATGATAATAAATGTTGAATATTCCTTGATGCTGCATATTTTTGATCATTCGCACTACCTGTAATCTTAAAGGTCCATCGCCACATATATGTAAGCTTATCTCCTTATCCTCCTTCCATGCCAATTTAAATGCCTCCAACAAATATTTTACTCCTTTATATGGGACAAGTCTTGCACCAAAGATTAACGATTTTGGCTTTTTTAATGAAGTTTTACGTCTTAACTGTTCGAGGTAATCCGTTTCTATACCCGGATATATAACTACGTTTATCTTTTCTCTCAGTTTTTCGCTCACTTCAGAATACCTTAGATTGTAATACATTACATGCTTAGCTACATGGACAACCGCATCAACGTATTCTAAAGAATCTGCAATGTATTTACCCAAATGAGCGTGAACGTGAAGCGCTAAAGTCCATATCACATCGTATATAAATAGGTTCCTTAAGTCCTCATAGAGCCTTGAGAATGGGCCTGGAGATCCATGATATACCTGAACAATAGCAGAGGTTAGGCTACTCCTTCTCTTTAATATCTTTAGAAACGGGTTGAAGCTACTGTTTAACTGTATTACATTTGGTTTCTCTTTCTCTACTATATCAGCTATTCTTTTAGCATTGTAAATTTGGAAGTAGAATTCTCTAGGTCTTAACATAGGAGTCTTTAAGAAGTACGCTTTAATTCTATGATCCTTGAGTATAAAGTCACTATTGCCTCCAGCAACTACTACAACATCTACATTATTCTTAGAAAACCCTTTAGCAAGCTCGTAGTTGAAAGACCCTATACCTCCAGATATATTTGGCGGATACTCAAAAGTAATTAGCATTACTTTCATAAACTACACTATAACTTACATTACTAGGTAAAGCATTTACGTCTTAGACTATGCCATGCCCGACTTAGGTCTACAGTATCCGCGTAACGTAACACAATAGGCTTAGTCTCCTGTCCACTATACATATATGCTGACACTTCGCACAATGCTTCATCTATCCCACTAACATATAGCATTCCGAACAAAGTCTTTCTCATAACTGGCATGACTCTTGACAAACTACTTCTGCTAAGGAGAGAAGTCCGAACAGCTTATCCTGCGGAAGATGCTTAGCTGGCGATATGTTAACGCAAGCTCTAGCCATCTAGTCCACTCATGCTCAACGCTCTAATCAGCTGTAAAGCGCCCTAACGTAGAGGTCTATCATTCAGCTCTAGTCAGAAGTGTGCAGTTTTAGCCGCTTCTCATATTCCTCTAGCTTCTCATTGTAGCTTAAATCTTACCGCATGCTCCTAGCACAAGTCTTATGTGCGAGAGTAACCAGGCCATTAGTATATATGATGCAGTATTCTTCGCACGCCTCTAACGAGCATGCAAAGACCTCTTTTTGTAAGGCTCTTAAGGCAATTTCAGAAGCATAAATATTTGCTAAATTTAAATTAAACATGGATGGACCATAGTAGGATCGGTAAAGCTGTTCAAACTTTTCCTTGTCAGGTAAGTATAGGATTGAAGCATATGGTGTATAAAAGCTTTCGGTTAAAACAAGTACTCCAATTATGAGAAACATGGTAGATATTACGATTTTTCTGCGAGACGATCTATGCATAGTTATAAAATGTAGTAACGATGTATTAATCAGTATTGAAACAGGTGAAGCATAAACATACAGGTAGCGAGATATAGCATTTTCTATTCCCTTCCATGCAAATATGCCTGAGACGAGAAACATAAGTGAGCACGCAACAGAGAAGAGCATCAATGTTGTATTTGACCTATTTCGCGTACTTATAAAACCATAAAGGAAATAGAGTGTTCCCATCATGCTAATAATAGCCGGAAGAGAATAGGCTGAAAAACTAATTATATAGTCCATCCATCGCACAAAGCGTAACTCCTGCTCTATAACCGACTGAGTTGTAGGTCTTTCAAACCACGGTGAAGCTAGCGCTCCCAATATTTGCCCCCATCTAATAGGTATTTCTCTTGATATCAAATCAATCAAACCAACTCCTGTCTGGTAAAGCCAGGTTCCCACAAAAATTATTATCGCAAAATCGACTGCTCGTTGAACCTCTTCCTTCGGCTTAGAAGTTATAATGCTGGATATGGCTAATAGCAAAAGATATAATGTTGTGAAATATATAGATAAGCCGTGAGAAATAAATAGCGGAATTGCAAGTGAAAGCAGTATTGGTGTAAACCTTTTCCTTAACATATATAGATAAAATGTCATAACTAATGAGAGCATGCCAACAGAGCTGGCTATTAAATCTTGGAATGGCCTATGCGAATAAATCGTGGTTATCATTATTATTGCAAGCCAAGCCGTACTCTTTAAAGAATTCGCTTTAAGGAGGCGAAAGCAGACGAGCATTGAGAATAAAATAAAACAAAGGTATACTCCCAACCCTTTAATTAACCATGAAGTTCGAGAATCTATTGCTGATACAATACTAATGAAAGAGGCTGTTAGCCAAGGCACTGGATATCGCGTGTAGTATAATCCCTCAAAAGAATATTTTTCAAGAGCTTCAATCCTACCAGCGGTTTTTATAAGGTTCACGAAATATGCTCTTTGATCCGCATGCCATCCCACAGGAAGAAGTAGGTAAAGCGATAGTAAGTGAAGGATCAAAGAAGTTACTAGTAGCAAAACAAGGGTCGCTGAATTCCTTACCTTTTTTGAAATTAAGAATGAGATTATAAAAAGTACTGGTATAAGTATGTAAGTCTGAATAGCTGTATCGGTGCTGACAGCTAATGAACTTAAACTTATAATGAGCAAAAACAGCGAAAGAAAAACTGCTACAAATTCGGGCATATTAGGCTCGCCAGCCGTCAGCGTCCTAGCTATCGTGCTCTTCAACGGGTTTATTGGGTGTGGAAGTTGCCAAAGCTTGTTCATCTACGATAAAAACCTTCTCGTGCTTAGTCTTTAGTGTAAAGGTCTTTGATGTGGATGTTGACCACTTGACACATTAAGTTAAATTCTTTCATAAAAATTTACTAGTGTAGACGCTACCTTCTTCCATGTTTTCAGTTTCCTCTTACTTTCGAAACCATCGTTAAGGATGTCCAACCATTTGGTCATTCTCAGCAACGAACTCTCGTGAAATAATATGTAGTCATCATCAGTCATTACTACTTACTTGAAAGCTTGTTTTGCAGCCATTTCTAAGAGAGCGTTTCTTGCTCTAACAGATCTGAGCCTTCCAAGCGAAGACTTGTAAATGATTCTGCCTTTGCTATATTTTTCAAGAGCTCTTTGGTACTTCTTGAGCATTTCTTCAGATGAAGCCTCAACTACAAGTAATACTTTATCTACCAGATTTGATTTAAGCCAACTACCCGATGTTTTGTTGAGCACTTCCGGCCTGTCGTAGCTTGGAATGAGAACGGCTAAACCTTTTCTAGTCAAATCATCAACACTCCATCGAGCGTTTGTCGCTTTTCCACTGACTTCTTTCTATACCATTGATAACGGGATAATAGAATAGAGCTTACATGAGCTGTCCGCATGTAGTTCCTCTACCCGGCAACGACCAGTGTCAGCATTTTCAAGCTAGGTATGGCTTTGACTAAGAGGTATACTAGAGCTCTCAGCATGTTTAGCTTCGTGAGTCTTCTCGTAATGAGCTTCAGTAGGTCTCGGTACGACCTGAGCTTCACGTACTCTCCGAGTTCCGTATCCACGTATGTCGAGTCGTTCACCTCGGAGTAACAGGCTTCTAAAACCCTAAACCCATACCTCTCGAGGAGCTCTATAACCTCCTACTTAGTACACTCACGCACGTGGAGGAAGTGTTTAGAACGAACTCTCTATCGATGATGCGCTTTAGGAGCTCTTTGAGGTAGGCACGTCCATACAGAATTTTAATGTAGAGGTCTACTACTTGGCTCCAGCTTGGAACCTTTGGCTTGGGTTGCTTCTTGGCTTCTTCCAGGAAAGCAGCTACCTTCCTGGCTATTTCTTCATCGCTCATGCTTAGATTTACCATTAAGGTTCTGGTTCTCTCCTTGAAGTTCAGCCCCCAGGGTTCAGCGATTACTACGGGTACACCTATAGCGTTTGCTTCGTTTACTGTTTGCCCATAGGCTTCTCTCTCTGAGAGTAGTCCGAAGAAGCTGGCTCTTGAGAGGTAGTTTATGTATTCATCGTAGCGTTGTGGTGGTTTAAGCTCGTACTTGACTCCGAGTTTGTCGAGGTATTGCTTAAGTTTTTGCTTGAAGCCTCCTTCCCCAAAGACCTTTAGCTCTAGGCTTAAACCCATCTTGTTTAAGTGCTTCACAATGTTCGCTAGCCTATGGACGTTCTTGTACTTCTCTATTCTTCCACTGTACATAGCGTAGCCTGAGGGATTCCAAGGAACCTCCAGGATCCACTCCTCAACACCATGCTCTACAACGATGGGCTTAACCCCGAAGTCTCTTGCTAGTAGCTGCTCCTCGTAGCTTGAAACCGAGTGAACAACGTCAACGCTCGCCATAGCTCTCCTAACGTACTCTCTCCAAACCACCCACAGAGCTTTCCTAAGGAAAGTGTGCCCAGTACCATGGTAATGAGGAGTCAAAACCCTATATATATCATATATACCATAGTTCCTCAGAATACTTAGAGAATACACGGTAAACACGCTGTGAACGCTATGGAAGTGCACCACATCGCTCTCCCTAGCTATATCCAGAAGCCAGCGCTCAAAGGCTTCCCTCATCCTCGGGATGTGGTAAGCGCCTCCCGGAGCCCATATAGGCCATCTAACCACGCGAACTTTGTTGATCCATTCTTCTCTAGGATTACCTATGCCTGGCTCACCGCAGAGTACTGTGACCTCGTGTCCTCTCAGTGTAAGCCTCTCAGTTACAGACTTAACAACGTGCTCGACTCCGCCTATGTTGGGGTAGTAGCTAGGGGATACTATTAGTAGCTTCACTACTATTCAGTCTTGGTGGTAGTAGCTCATGTTTATTTCTACTTGCTTTGTTTTATCCAGATTATTTCTTTGTTGTAGAGGTTTTTGATTGCTGCTATTATTAGGTATAGTTGCATGGTTATCCATGTTCTATATGGTTTTATTGTTAGGAGTAGTATTCCTATTCCTA
>Ga0209394_1000948_pt1 | contig 19205 bp, 19 predicted proteins | sample JNZ201metaG_FD_184122 | JGI IMG/M metagenome (GOLD analysis project Ga0209394, IMG submission 184122) | Hot spring microbial communities from Jinze hot spring, China to study Microbial Dark Matter (Phase II) - JNZ 20120812A (SPAdes) (version 3) ... | reverse complement strand
GGGATGCAATAATTGTTGGCGGGATTCTGGGAGATAATCCCCCTCAGGGGAGGACGAGAAAGCTGATAACTTCTAGGGCGCCCGAAGCAATTGCCAGAAATATTGGCAGTGGGCAGTTCACCATAGACGGAGCAATCTATGTGGCTAAGCTTGTATGCCAAGGATTTAGGCTTAAGGATATACAAGTTAAAAGGGGATTACATGTTAAGATAGGCGATAAGGCCGAGGTTTATCTACCATACATGTACCCCTTTAAAGATGGAAAGCCAGTTATAAGTGAGGGTTTACTAAGATACCTCACTTCTGATGAAATAGTCAGGTATGAAGAGATGCTCTTAAGGGATGGTGCGGGCGGGCAGGGTTAAAAAGTGAATTGCGGCTCGTTTGGCCAGAGGATCACATCTTTACTTGGAATAAAAGCCGCCTTCAGCGTAAAGACTTTAAATCCATTCTCCACGAGGAACCTTAATGATCTAGTAAAGTCTGGATCAATATCGTGATTTGGTTTTATGCGTGTGGCGTCCGGCCTCTGTACAGAGAAGATGATCCCTGCCCCGAATCCTTTCTCTAAAAGTTTAAGCAATTCTGTTAGTTGGCGCCTCCCCCTTAGTGTCGGCGTATCAGGGAAGAGGGCAGTGCCATCAACAACATGGGTTACACTCTTAACCTCAAGGTAGAATCTTTTGGAACTAGCTCCGAGCAGAAAGTCGAGCCTGACGCTTGAGCCCTCCGGCTTAACATTCTCCCCCACAATTCTATAGCCAGCCAACTCATCTATCAGCCCCAGCTCAATAACCATCCCAGCTAAATAGTTTGAGAATGTCGAATCTACGATGATTGGAATGTTGTTATCATGAATTGCTGCAAAAATGCTATAGGGGCTCTTCCTAAGATGACTTGTCTCTGGCTCCCTCAAGTATAGTCTGACCCTGGGATACAATACTGTTGTTAGCCTACCGGAGTTTGGAAGGTGCGCATAAACATTTCTACCTTCAACCTCCACTAGAGCTAAGAAGCGAATCAAGCACATTCCGCATATAGAGAGCATTGATAAAGAATACGAAAATGACGATTAGGAAGGTTACCTGCATTATCATATAACCAAAACCTCTGATCCCCCTCTGAAACTCTGTTTCCGGTCCTCTTTCCGTAAGCTTCTTCGCTATTTTACCATATTCTGTATGACTTCCAGTTTTAACTACGACAGCCATCGCCGTCCCGCTTACAACAGAGGTACCCATAAAGAGGTAGTTACTCCACTCCGTTATCGAAGGATCGTAGGATTTAAGCGGTAAGCTAGTCTTTTCAACAGGGAAGGATTCGCCAGTTAATACAGACTGATTTACGAACAGGTCTTTTGCATTTATAACCCGCGCATCTGCAGGTACTATATCGCCTGCTGAAAGAAATATGATATCCCCGGGAACTATCTCCGTAAGTCTAACCTCCCTTTTAACACCATCCCTTAAAACGGTAGCTGTAGTCTCCACTCTACGCTTCAGCATCTCAGCAGCTCTCTCAGCCTTATACTCTTGATAAAAGTCTAGAATTACACTAAACATCACTATAACGAGTATTATAGTTGCATCTGCAACTTCTCTAAGAAAAACTGAAATAAACCCAGCGATAAGAAGTACTATTATCAAGGGGCTTTTAAAATGCGAGAGGAAATCTAGGATAACGATCCTCTTCTTTCTCATAGCAAGCTCGTTAAAACCGAAAATTTTAAGACGCTTCTCCACCTCTTCAGAAGAAAGCCCATTCATCGAAGATTTTAAACGTGAAAGAATTTCTTCGATAGGTAGTGTTAAAACTTCTTCAACACTCGGGAGAGCCCAGCTTAGATCTTCGCTAACCCCCATCCTCTCTGTATCCTGAACAACCATAGCATCAACCACCTATATCCTAACTCAATACTCTTCAAGACAACCTCTCCTTCCTACCTATAAACATAGTTGAAGCTAGCGAAGCCCGGTTAGATGATACTAGGTATAAAGTTGTTTAACGTATCGATGGATAGAGAATCATAATATATGGAGACTGATAGGTGGATATTCATGTATCGTGGGTTAACAATATTGGGATGGATATCTTAGTAGAGCTAGTATACCACCTAAAGCTATAAGCTTATCATGCGCTTCAGTATCGCATCCTATAAACCTTACTTCACCACCCATTCTCTCTACACCTTCTATCACATTATATAATCTACTCCATCCTTCGCTATCCAGTTTATCAAGCATCCTCTCAGATACTAGCAGTAGCTTAACAGCCCCATACGATGAAAGCTTCTCTACTTCATCAAACCCGTAAGCTGCAAGACCGCTACCCCTACCAACCTCCTTCAAGACATTTTCTATAAGCATAGATTCCTCTACAGCCCTACACTCGGATATATACCTGGATAAGCTTCCTGAACGTAGAGCTTCAGCTAAACCAGAAATACCGCCACTACTAACCGTACAAAGCCTTATACGATCGGAGTATGCAGGATAAACTGATGAGAAGTATTCTACGAATAGGTTCTTGTAATGCCCTGGTCCTACCACTATTATCATAGGTTTAACTTCGAGAGAGTTTACCGTATCTATAACCGCTTTAGCTATATCCGAATAGAATTTCAAAACCTCGGCTTCCCTACTCTCTAAATCAGATTTACCAGGTATCCTAGATTGTATATCTGCACGGATTTCATAACCATAACCCCTTAGTACAGCTATAGAAGCCTCATCCCTATCGATCGATACAAGGATTACAGGTGTAAACCTAGATACACATAGCTTTCTAAGCCTATCCAACTCATATCCATATAGCTTCTCCTTTCTCACCGTTATGATAGAACCAGGTTTAACGTTTATAGTATGATAGCTACCCTTCACTCCTTCAAACCTCTCAGGTGCATCGAGTATTACACCCCTAACCCTAAGTCTCCTACCATACCGATCGAATTCGACAACCTCAACCTTCAAAGTTATATCCATAGGAAACCTTCTACCCTCCCTAACATCCCCCATCTCCGTCCTGAGTTTAACCATTCTCACAGTCTTAGCCTCGATCAAATCTCCAGGCTTCACTAGGATTCTGAGATTCCATAGATCTTCTATATCCTCTACACGCAGCTTTACCACACCATTCTCCTCATCCAATTCTAGGATCTTCAAACATACAACCTCCTAAGACTAGCTGAGAGACTTATGCTACCATATATGCTACCCTAACCTCTATCATAACTATTACGGTATTAGACTAAGCTATGACTATTCATAGCTACGATTACAATTGTACCCTATCTATCCGATATCTATGTACCACACCATCTATATTAGTCGTAACTGCTACTATGGTATGCATACCGATACTGGATACAGATATGGCAGCAGATAAAGCTTAATAGCTTGCTAGATAACAGCGTTTTAGTTGTGACCTAGATGAATAGTGGAAGAGGCATTGAGACAATGAGAAGTTACGAAGAGATTAACAAGAAGATTAAGCATGGTGATGTAGTAGTCCTAACAGCGGATGAATATGCTAGGCTAGCAGAAGATAAAGGATGGGAGAAAGCTTCCAAGGAGGTGGATATAGTTACTACAGGTACCTTCGGAGCTATGTGTAGTAGTGGCGCATTCCTTAACTTCGGTCATACAGAGCCCCCGATGAAGATGTACCGATGCTGGCTTAACGATGTACCAGCCTATAAGGGGTTGGCGGCCGTAGATGCGTATATAGGTGCTACAGCTATGAGCGAAACTAGACCGTTTGAGTATGGTGGTGGACATGTTATAGAGGATCTAGTAGCTGGTAGAGAGGTTGAGCTTAGAGCTGAAGCTTATGGAACTGATTGCTATCCTAGGAGGTATCTCGAAACATCTATAACCATATACGATCTCAACCAAGCTATACTGGTTAACCCTAGGAATGCTTATCAACGCTATAACGCTGCTACCAATTCTACCGATAGAGTTCTATACACATATATGGGTACGCTTCTTCCATATTATGGTAACGTAACCTTTAGCGGTTCAGGTGTTTTAAGCCCGCTATACAAGGACCTATACTTAGAGACTATAGGTATAGGTACACGTATATTCTTAGGTGGAGGAATAGGGTATATCATAGGCGAGGGTACACAACATAATCCTGGTGCAGCTATGTCCACTATTATGGTTAAAGGTGATCTTAAGAAGATGAATCCAAGGTATCTCAGAGGCGCATCGATCTATAGGTATGGTACTACTATGTATGTTGGTTTAGGTATAGCTATACCGTTAATAAACGAGAGGGTTGCTAAAACCGCTGCTCTAAAGGATGAGGAGATATACACGGATATAGTGGATTATGGGGTCCCATCTAGAAGTAGACCATCTGTACGTAGGGTCAGCTATGCTGAATTAAAAACTGGTCGCGTAGTCATAAACGATAGGACGGTTAGGGTTTCACCCTTATCCAGCGTGAAGTTGGCTATGGAGATAGCTTATACGCTTAAGAAGTGGATAGAAAACGGAATCTTCTACCTATCTAGACCTATCGAGCTTCTACCACTAGATACTGTTTTTAAACCTCTAGAAGTTAGGAGGAGGGAGCCTAGGGTTTTCGAAGTTATGCGTCGAGATATACCGACTATAAGATCTGATGAGGATTTGAGGAATACAGCTAGGATACTCATAGAACGTGGTATCGATCATCTACCAGTGGTGGATGATAGAGGTAGGCTTATAGGTATAGTGACTAGCTGGGATTTAGCTAGAGCTCTAGCCTATGGCAAGATGAGGTTGGAGGATATCATGACTAGACATGTCATAACAGCTACACCCTACGAGCCTATACACAGTGTGGTTGCTAAGATGGAGAGGTACAATATATCTGGTCTACCAGTAGTGGATGAAGAGAATAGAGTTCTAGGTCTGGTAACTGCGGATGATATATCCCGTAGATATGTTGTAAGAGGTGGGATACCTTGAGGTTTAAGCTTACATTCCCTAAGGAGCTTGCTGATAAACCTGTATTCTCCGAAGCTATATTAAGGTTTCATAGACCCTTCAATATAATAGAAGCGGATGTAGATGCTGAGAAGGGGGTTATAGTAGCATCTACAGATCTACCCGAAGACGATGTGATGGAGCTTGTAAAATTCTTCGAGGAGAGGGGTGTTAGGGTAGAACTCCTAGCTAAGCTACTAGAAGTTGATCTAGAGAAGTGTATAAGTTGTGGTGCATGCGTAAGTCTATGCCCGGTGGAGGCTATAAGTATAGCTAGGGATTGGAGCGTAGTCTTCGATGAAGAGAAGTGTGTAGCATGCGGTTTATGCGTGAACGCATGCCCTGTACGTGCTTTAAAACTCAGCATACATTAATCCTTATATAATCTAGCCCTATGATAGATATTTTATGTTTCTAAACCTATTCATGCTACCAAGCTATAAGACATGCCGTATGCTATACGCATCGACTACGCATCCTATAGATGGGGGTAAGCATAGAGACTGGGTTTCTATACCATCGGGTGAGAAGTATACAGTGCTGGATGTTGATGGATGTGGATATGTAGCGTCTATATGGTTTACTATAAGCTCGAGGGATAGATACGTTCTACGTAATACTATACTCAATATATACTGGGATGGAGAGTCTAAGCCTAGTGTAGATACCCCTATAGGCGACTTTGTAGGCGTAGGTTTTGGTGAGTATAAACACCATAACTCCCTACTTACTGGTGAAACTAGTGGTGGATATTATAGCTTCATACCGATGCCGTTCTCTAAAAGTTGTAGAGTAGAGTTCATCAATCGAGGTTTTGAACCGATACGTAGCCTATACGTTATGCTAGGATACTACCTATTTGATGAATATCATGGATGCGATGTTAGATTTCATGCTAAATGGCGTAGGGAGAATCCCACCGAGGAGGGGAAGCCATACACTATACTTGAAGCTGAGGGGTCAGGCTTCTATATAGGTACTAGACTAGATATGAGCCCTATAAATAAGAGTCATGGATTCACCTATCTGGAGGGAAACTTCGAGTTTATAGTCGATGGATGTAGGGATCTATCATATGGATCTACAGGAACTGAGGATTATTTTCTGAGCGGATGGTATTTCATACATGGCGTATACGCTGCAGCTACTCACGGATTACTCATTAAGGATGAACATAGATACAGGACATCATGCTATAGATATCATGTATTCGATCCTATACCATTCCGTAGAAGTATAACGGTTAGGGTACATCATGGAGAATATGATGAAGTACCTACAGACTACTCTAGTGTAGCATACTGGTATCAATGCGAGCCGCATAGGGATTTCGGTAAGCTATGCGTAGAGGAGGATCGCATACCTAGAGAGGAGTTTACAGATATGATGAAAACTGTCTACGGCAAGCCTTCGATAGAGTATGAGCATGTTAAAGGCTTAGAAGAGGTATTATAGGCTACAAGATTCCGGATAATGCTATCGTAACCGTCTAGATACGCTTAGTATCTTAGGATTCCATCCTATACAGCCTACATACCCGCCAACTACGATAAAGCATCCCTTAACACCGGGTATACTATAGGTCTCTCTTAAAGCATATTCGATACTATCCTTAGATACACTATCTACTAGGTTGCATAACCTAGTAGCGGCTGCATCAGCTAGAGCTGCGTTTTCAGCGAAGACCGTAGCTAGATCAGCTATACCGAAGCTTATTCCTCCACCATGCCTAGCTGAGCTTGAAGCTACACCTAGAGGTGTATCGCATGGATCGATTTCGAAATATATATAATCCAATTCATCTGATCCTATATAAGCTTCTAAGACTATAGGTATAGTAGATACTATGGAAGCTTCACCCCCATTCTCAGCTATAGCTACACTGGCATCTAATTCAAGCATAGATTCGCATATCAGATCGGCTAAAGCACCTGCGACTGAAGCGAGGGGTCCTACACCTGCTATCGATGAGGCTGATACCATACGTTTGACTACTTCAGGCATACCATCATCTATATCTATAGGGTCTAGAACATACTTTATCCAAGGATTGGATGATACGTAATCCTCAAGCTCTATCCTCCTAGCTAGGAAAGTCTTGAATCCATAATCTATGGCTGCTATGTTATCGGATCTAAGTCTGAGTATACTCTCCTTATACCTATACCTCTTCTCGTATATCTTAATGGACTTCAAGGCTCATGCCACGGATAGAACCATACAACTCCTCCAGTCTTCTCCCTACCATACCTCTCTATAGGTTTAGTTAAATGTCTAAAAGCTCTAGGTGGTGGTAGATATAGGCCCGGCTTCAGATCTCTATCCATGTAGATCTCTATCTTAGCCGACCCTCTATCTCTGAAACCACATCTACCACATCTGAAGCCTTTACCTAAACCCGCACTCTTCATCCTCCTACCACAATACGGACATAGTGGATTCATAATTCTGGTGATAGCCCTAGCTTCTAAAACCTCTATCTTCTCGATATTGAATGTTAATCCTTTATCGAATGGTTTAACACCCCCATACACTCTAACCCTATCCCCGTCTACAAGTTTCGATGCTATAACCCTCAATCTACCTGTAGGTTCGTATACAGCACAATCTATAGTACCAGTACCATCGCTAAGCTTGAATATTACATGCCCTCCAGGTATGATCCTAGGTCTATCTGAAACTACACCTTCCAATACTGCTGCTACATAGGGTTTCAGAGATGATATCGTACGTTTACTCTTTAGATGAGCATCGGTACACTGATTACTCCTAAATATAACCCACCTCTCCACTTCTTCGTAGGATTTTATAAACCTATGCGCTCTATAAACCGCTTCAGGCGTCTCTCCTCTTATACCGTAGAGTACTGGATCCATCCCTCTAGGTGTTACGAGAATCCTACCAGTCTCAGGATCTATATTCGCATATGTTTCGCCTCTCGTAGCCTCATCCATAGCTATAACAGATCCCGGATCTATCATTCTAGGCTTACCACGCATAGAAAACGTTCGATAAGCTATAAGCTCATACGTATAGTCTCCTCTAAGATCTTCACCTATAGCTGCTAAAGCTCCTACCAATCCTCGCGGATTTCTGAATACCCATCTAGCCACTCCTAAGCTATCAGCTAGCTTTAAAGCATACTCTACATCCACAACTTCTGTTTCAGCTAGATAGGCGAAACGTCTAAGCTCATCGGTTATACAGCCCCTATACACTGCTAGCACCGGATCTACATTCTCATCATCGATCATAGACTCCTTCTCGATAACCTTCAAAGCTACATCTACAACGTCGTCGATCATAGACTTATCTACTTCGAATCTGAGTGATACGGCTCCATTACCCCTAGTTTTCCACGGTATATTAGGGTTAAGCCTTACTAGGTTAGGATAATCCATCCATGAAACACCGAGCTTCGAATACTCGTAGACTAGTAGAGCAGCTATATACGTTGTACAACCACCCTTCATAGAATCTGTATCATCTATCCCTAGATGCAGCTTTACATTCATATTCCATCCTTCAACCTCCATGCACCACAGGTATAAACGTAACCTTACATCCATCAGTAATCCTTGTACCTAATCCATCTAGGACTCCTATATCCCTTCCATCAACTAGTATGATAACGTTGACTACGGTATCCCCGCGTAGAGTTATATATTCATCAATCCCGTGCCATCTATCCTTAACCATAGATATCAGATCTCTAATCGTAGCACCACTCGGTAGATCTACAACTATACTCCTAGTATTAGCTATCCTAGCTAGAACTCCTAGAAATTCTAGCTCTATCTTCATAAAGATCCCTCACACCGGATTCAGATGAGATGCATATCGTCATCCCCATCTATAGGGGTCGGTGCAGGTCAGTATCAACATCCTAGAATAGGTAATAGTAGATTGCTACTAGGTAAATCTTACCTACGGATACTCAACCTAGTATCATTGAAGCTATCTTATTCACTATCCTAATATACACTTCAACCTTATACTGGAGTCTAACTAGATCACGTTCAACCTGAGCTTCCTGGAATAGCTTCTCCATCTCGCATATAATGCTTGGAAGACCTCTAGGTACAACTTCTGAGGATAGGATCCTAGCTACACCCGCTTCTACGAATCTAGGATCACCTAGTAGATAGTATAGGGCAGCCCTTGCCTTCACCATACCGTTTATCAACAGGTTTCTCTTAAGCTCTGAATCACTAACCCTAATAGCACACTGATACCTACTCTCTGCTTCACGTATAAATCTACGAAACCAGCTTTCTCTATAGTAATCGATGTAGAAACCGGTCTCCCTTATAGAATCGCTGAACATACCAACTCTATACGCGTCTAGTTAGTATAACCTCTACTTCACTTACACCTTCGATAGATCTTATAGCTTCCTCGACTCTATCCAATACCTCACCCATAGTCTCTTCTGGTACCAGTATATCTAGTATTAGAGCTTCTATACCGAAAGCTATAGGCTCCCTCCTATAAGTATAGAGTCTAGCATCGCTAGGTAGCTTCTCATTTATGCTTTCTACAAGTATGTTTAGATCCTCATCGATACTCGATGGGAATACACGGATAGTAGCCATAACCCTAGCCATACACACCCACCCTATAGGTATTATGGCTGCATTTAGAGTTATCAGCTATATATAAACAATACCTTAAAGATAGCATCTAGATTTAATCTACGGCCCCTCGAATCCGCATACAGGACATACATACCTTCTAGCAAGCTTCCTACAAAGCTCACAGCGCCATATAGTTATCTTACCGCAGTTAGGGCATAGAAAGCTTACAGCATTCTCGTTAGGTGTTATAAGTCTCTCACAAGAGCTACAGCTAGGAGTTCTAACACCGGTTATACGCGATGAAGATGATCGAAGCATAACGTGCTTTTAAAAGGTTTGATATCCTAAATTTAAACATTTAGCCCTTGATCATGAATCTTCAAAGCTTCTAGAAGTTTCCTACCCTTCTCAGATATACGGTAGTATCTCCTACCATCCGATACATAGGAGGTTATCAACCCCTCAAACTCGAGCCTCTCTAGATGCTGATATACAGCTTGTAGACTTACGATCCCGCCTAGACTTTTCCATACTTCATATCCGTATCTAGGTTTAGATGATAGAAGCTCTAGTATCCTCGTCTTCATAGGCTTCCCACCATATAGGATCGTAGCCTTCCTACGCCTACCTGGTACTTCGATTAGAGAAGCTGTTTTAAGACCGCTACTCGTAGCTATACATACGATAACATCGCCTTTATCTACGATGTTATCCTCTATCAATCTTCTAACAGCTGCTATGCTAGATGCACTAGAGAACTCTGCGAATATGCCTTCACACCTCGCTAACAGTATCATGGATTTCATTATCTCAGAATCTGAGACTGTCAACGCCCATCCTCCACTATCCCTCAACACTTTAACAGCGATATCTATCAGTACTGGCTTAGATACTAGCAGAGCTAAAGCTTTAGATGGAGGCCTCCTCTCCCATCTATCCTCACCCCCTCTAAACTTATCTACTATAGGATGTAGACTCTCAGTCTGTACGCATACAAGCCTAGGGATTTCATCTATCAACCCCGCAGCTTCAAGCTCCTTAAACCCCTTCCATAGAGATACGAGTAGGCTTCCACCCCCTACAGGTACTACTACGATATCGGGTACACCCACCTCCTCCCATATCTCGAAAGCTATAGTCTTCAAAGCTTCGAACGTCAATGCGTTAAGCTCTGGTGTAGCTTGATACCATCCGCTATCGTATGTAAGCTTAGAGATGTACTCTATAGCTTCATCTACGTACACCCCATACTCTATTATATCTGCTCCGTACGCTATCATCTGCGCTAGCTTCCCCTCATCTACATATCTAGGTATGACTATATGCGCATGTAGACTTGCTCTCCTAGCGTATGCAGCTAACGATGCACCCATATTACCATTGGAGGCGGCTGCTACATGTTTAAACCCATAGCGTAGTGCATCGGTAGTTAATATGGATGCACATCTATCTCTAAACGATCCAGTTGGATTCCTCCCCTCATCCTTTATGTATAGGTTTCCAACACCTAGAAGCCTCCCTAAACTTTCAGCTTTAATCGTAGGGGTAAATCCCTCGGATAATGTTATAATCCTAGCGTATATCGTAGGTATACACGAGGCATACCTCCATATGGAGTGGATATCCTGCTCAACCTTAAACTCGTATACATCCTCCATATCGTATAACAATGTCGATCCGCATCTAACGCATCTACTCCAAGGCTTAGCATCACCATTCTCCAAACCACATAAGGGGCACTTCAACCTATATTTCAACCGATAATCCTCCTAATCTCATCCTCGATAATCTTAGCTAGAATAGATGTATCAACCCTACCCCTATACTTCTTCATGATAGATCCAAGTATCATCTTAGCAGCATTCAAACCATGCCTCTCTATAAGACTCCTACTCCTAGAAACTTCATCTGATACGATAGCCGAGAGCTCCTCGCTTGTTAAAGGCTTTAGCTTAAGCTCTTCTATAGCCTCAGTTATACTAGCACCACTACCAGCTATGTATGCGAGGATATCTGGTATAGCTTCCTTAAACAGCCTCCCCTCAGCTATAGATCTGAATAGATCGTATAATCTATCAGATGGTATGCGATCGATATTAACACCCCTCCTCTTCAACATAGTCATAGTCTCTGTTAGCGTCGAAGCTACTACTGAAGCTGGTAGTGAAGGGAAGCTTCTACAAACCTCCTTGAATAGATTCTCATAGATGGAGTTAACAAGCTCCTCAGCTAGCTTTCTACTCAACCCATACTCTTCGATATACCTTTTAACCCTTATCGATGGGAGTTCAGGTAGGTTGGATTTCAAACGTTCTACCCTAGCAGGATCGACTACTAGTATAGGTATATCTGTCTCAGGATACATACGTGCAGCTCCAGGTCTGGGACGCATATACCTAGTTATACCGGTAGGTTCAGCTCTCCTAGTTTCTTCAGGTACCCCATCGAACGCTACTAGAATCCTATCCAATACCGCTTTCAACCCATCTTCGACATTCTCCTTCGGCCCAGCTGCTATGATCACAGCATCCTGCTCATATGCACCTACAGTTCTTCTAAGCTCTTCCACTTCCCTATCCGTTATACCGTAACCTGGGAGCTCATCTGTATGGAATATACCACCCAGCCTACCCCAGAATATAGCATAATCCGCGAGTTCTGTCCCGAATCTCAACCCCTCGTTTAATCTCCACGATAATAATCCTCTAAACCCAGGTAGCTTCAAAGCATAGATGACGCCACCGTTACCTATAGCTTTAGCTAGAATCCTACATCCAGTCTTCCTGAATACATCAGTTACATCATAGAATGTAGGATCTATGGAATCCTTAGATAACCCCCTCCTCCTCAACTCCTCCCTAAGTTCTAGTAGCCTAACCTGTCTCTCAACCTCATTCTCGACAACCTTAGGTATAAGGCTTAGATGTTGTACACCTTTAACCTCTACTAAAGCCCCCTCTCTAATCGATATATTTATATCCTGTCTTATAGATCCAAGCTCACCCTTCACCCTACCTGTCGATAAGACTATCCTACCTATAGCTAAAGCCACCATACCTGCTTCCTCAGGGCTGCGTATATCTGGGCTTGTAGATACTTCGACTAGAGGTATCCCCAGCCTATCCAGTCTATAGTAGACTTTATCACCACTCCTCTCAAGTATACGTGCAGCATCCTCTTCTAGACATATACTTTGTATACCGATCCGTTTACCATCGATATCCGTCCATCCGCCTAGAGCTACTACGCACGTCCTCTGGAACCCTGTAGTATTGGATCCATCGATTACAACCTTCCTCATAACATGTATCTCATCTACAGGTTTAGCATTCAGCATCAAAGCTATAGTTAACGCTATATCTACAGCCTCCTCGTTTATAGCATGAGGAGGCTCTTCATCAAGCTCAACTAGACATGAAGAGTTATCATCGGCTTCGTAGACTATAGTTAATCCTTTACGAAACTCGAATAAAGCTGCAGGATCAACCTCGCCTAACTCGCTTTGAGTAGGTCTAAGTCTTCTTTCAAACTTAAGCTTAGCCTCACCCTCTGATAGAGCTGCGGGGCATCTGCAGAAGAGCTTGTAGCTAGTAGCTAGCTGGAAGTGTAATTCTAAGCCTACCTTTAAGCCTAGGTCTTCATAGTTGAAGCCGCTCATATCTAGGTATACCACCTAAAACTTGTCCTAACAGATATCTCTCCAGCTATATTCGTAAGCATAAGGCTTCTAGCTTCATCCATACTGCTTGCTCTAGCTAGAACCCACATAAGCTTAACTAGAGCTGTCTCAGGAAGCATATCCTCTAGGGGTACTACACCTATTGCTTGAAGCTCACGTCCAGTCCTATATACATTCATATTAACTCTACCCCATATACATTGTGAAGTCATACCTACGAATACACCTGAATCTATAGCTCTCTTAATCGAAGGTATACATCTATTAGAAACGTGGCCTAGACCTGTACCCTCGATAATAATACCTCTATAACCTCTATCTACATACCAATCTATGATACTAGGATCGAAGCCTGGGTAAAACTTAACCAGTGTAACCTTATCTTCGAAATCTGCTTCAATCTTAAACCCTTCGATCCCACCTCTTCTCCTATAATCCTCGACTAGCATCCTAATCTCGCAACTATTATAGACTGCTATAGGATCACCGTTAACCGATTTGAAAGCATCCCTCCTACTAGTATGGCATTTACGTACCCTTGTCCCTCTATGAAAGACTATCTCATCATCTGATAAACCTCTATGCATAGCTACGACCACCTCTGCAAAAGGTGCTTTAGCAGCAGCCGTCGCAGCGCCTAGGAGGTTTAGAGCAGCATCAGAGCTAGGCCTATCAGGCGATCTCTGTGCTCCTACGAGTACCACAGGTACGGGTAGGTTCCTCAGAGCAAAACTTAGTGCGGCAGCCGTATACCCCATAGTATCTGTTCCATGAGTTACGACCACACCCTTAACCCCACTCTCTACGTATTCACCTATCTTCGATGCAATAGTAGACCAATGTCGAGGTGTCATATCCTCGCTAAATATGTTGAATATCGTTTCGACATCTATCCTAGCTATATCCGCAAGCTCGGGTGTAAACCCGTATAGATCGTCTGCTGAGAATATAGGTGTAACAGCACCTGTTCTATAATCTACACGGCTAGCTATAGTTCCACCCGTACCTAAGATAGCTATTCTCGGAAGATCGGCTTTAGCTTCGGGTATGGTTGGAGGCTTATACCTAACCTCCCTCCTAGCTGGAAGTTTTTCTACCTTTACATCACCGCTGGTTACCCTTATACCTATATTATACCCGCTCCTAAGCTTGATAACTATATATTCATCACCACCGTACTCGACCCTAGGAGCTAGTACGCCTTCGTATATGATACCATCCCTAATTATCCTTACCTCATCTCCAACTCTTACACCAGCTGATAGAAGTAGTTCCCTAGCTCGACCCTTATATCCTTGAAGATCTATACTCTCACTCAAACTGTATCAGATTCTATGTTTAAACTCCTATAATTTAACCTTAAATCTATGTTTAAACCTCCAACTAGTAGATACCTATATGTCAATTACGATATTTAAGCTAGCTCTAGTATCGCATTGCATACTGAATCAAGCTGTTAGATACTGGCCTCCAGGAGCTAAACTCGAGAGACCAGTCTTCGATATAGAAATCGTATCTAAGCTCTACAGGATGGGGTTCTCCCTACTGCAGCTTCCATGCCCTGAATTCACGTTTAAAGGAAATCCTAGATTCCCGTATACGCGTACAGAATATGAGAGAATATATGGGTTCATAGATCATTGTAGGAAGCTAGCTTTTGATGTAGCTTCTAGTATAGAGCGTATTGTTAAACTATCCACAGAGCCTAGGATAGAGCTTGCAGCAGTAGTAGGTATCGAGCGATCGCCTAGCTGTGCTGTATTTAAGGTTCCGGTATTAGTACAGGATAGCCGGGTATACGTGGATGGTAGGGGTGTATTCATGGATATACTGGAGGAGGAGCTTAGAAGTAGAGGACTCTATCCGAAGTTTATATCAGTGGATTTTAAAACTAAATCTATAGTAGAGGCTCTATAGTACCTGAAGCTCTTCTCCGACGTAAACCTATCTCACCTATCTCCAACAGCTTATCTCGATCGAATACAGGTCCATCCCTACATACTAGGTAGGCTCCTCTCACACAGCTACCACATACCCCCATACCACACTTCATGTATCCTTCGATACTCGCCTCCATAGGTAGATCCTTCTCGACACATAGTACAAGGATTCTTCTTATCAACTCCTCAGGCCCGCATACGTAAACCATATCGAAGCTTTCATCCAGGATTCTTGAAGCTATATCGTAAGCTGTAGCTTTAAACCCGTAGCTTCCATCTTCTGTAGCTATACAGAGCTTTATCCTACCTTCTACCGATAGCTTCTCCATCTCCTCCAGGTATATCGTATGAAGCTTATCCCTAAACCCGAATACGACATAGGTATCAACGCCTACATCTATAAGCCTATAGATGAGATATCTTAACGGAGCTACACCTACACCTCCACCTACTACTAAGCTTCTACCTTTCACTATGGTGAAACCTCTACCTAGGGGTCCTCTAACCCCGATCGTATCCCCTGGTTGGAGGGAGCATAGGATTCTAGTAGCTTCACCTACACCTCTAACAGTTACTCCTAGTATACAGCTATCCATATATGATATGCTTAAAGGTATCTCATCAACACCCGGTATCCATATCATAGTGAACTGCCCCGGTATAGGATCAGATGAAAACGGGTTATGCATATATAGTGAAACAGTATCTAAGCATTCATCCACCCTCCTAACGATCCTAACTATTCTACGTCTATGCCTATCTAGCATCGATCTATCTATGTGATAAACCGACAATCTCCCTCACACTCCTAAACCCCTTCCTCTCAAGGTAGCTAGATAATCCTTCAGCCAACTCTCTGAATACGCCTACACCCTTAAACGCTATTACTGAACCTAAAGCTACAGCTGAAGCCCCAGCTAGGATGAATTCGACTACATCTAAGCTATTCGATACACCTCCACACCCTACTATAGGTATATCGACCTCCTTGTATATCTCGTATACGCATCTAAGAGCTATAGGCTTTAAAGCTGGGCCTGAAAGACCCCCGTATACGCCTGATAGTATGGGTCTAAACAGCTCTGTATCTATAGCTAGAGCTTTAACCGTATTAATAGCGGTCAACCCGTCTGCTCCAGCTTCAGCAGCCGCTCTAGCTACATCGACTATTAAATGAGTATTGGGGCTTAGCTTTACGAATAGAGGCTTATCTATAATTTTCTTCACCTTAGATACTGCTTCAGCTACAAGCTCAGGTTTAAATCCCAATTCATATACGCCAGACACGTGCGGGCATGACACGTTAAGTTCTAGAGCTGATACACGTGGATGCTTAGCTATAATCCTAGCTGTTTCAACTATCTCATCGACGCTATACCCGTAGAAGCTCGCTATGAGCGGGGAGCTTAGATCCTCAGCTTCATCCAACTCCTTTAAGAATGCCTCAGCTCCAGGATTTGGTAAACCCATAGAGTTTATTAATCCATATGGAAGTAGGATTATCGTAGGGTTAGGATACCCGTCTCTAGGCTTTAACCCTATAGATTTAGTAGTAACGGCTCCAACACCCTCAGCTCTACTTATCTTTGCTAGAAGTCTACCAGATAAACCCAGTATACCTGAAGCTAGTATTAACGGAGTCTTTAGACTTAATCCAGCTATATCGACACTCAGATCTAAACTACGCATACTTAGATCACGATATTCAAGGTAAATGTTTATTAGGTTTACCTCGCATATCATGAATCTCGGTGGTATATATGCCTACGCATGGAAGCTTAACTAAAGCTGGCAAGGTTAGGAGTCAGACACCTAAACTTCCAGCTAGAGAGAAGCATAGCCCTATACCTAAGATTAGGAATGTTAGAAACTATATGAAGAGGATCGTAATGGGTAGAAGTGCGGGTCAGAATATGAATAATCTACCTAGATCTAGGTAGATTTACCCTAGATATACTGCTCCGTATATCGGTATCCTTTGTAATGTTGTTGCCTCGTAGGGTAGATGGAAAATAGGAGAGGTTATGATCGGATATTTATCTATTCCGTTTCAACGGTTTAGTTTTCCTAGGAGCTGGTAGATTAGCGATCCTATCCTAGCGTATCCAGTCGAATCTCTCTGATCGAATCCTACCCTCTTCAAACTTCTGAGTTCTGGTGCGAATAGCGATGTCGGCGATTCCCTACCGACTATGTAGAAGTTACCTTTATACAGCTTCACGTATACCGTTCCATTCACGTATTTCTGCGTGGAGTCTATGAACGCATCTAGATCCCTTCTAAGTGGGTGGAACCACATAGCATGGTACACCATATCAGCCCACAGCATATCTACTATACTCTTGAATCTGAGTTGATCCTTTGTTAGAGTAAGCTGCTCAAGATCTCTATGAGTTTTGAGTAGTATAGTCGCAGCGGGAGCTTCATATAACTCTCTAGATTTCAATCCTATCATCCCATCTTCGAGTATATCTATCAATCCTACACCATGCATCCCGCCTACACGATTGAGGTATAGTATGATTTCAACAGGATCTTTAACATCATCAACCCTTACAGGTACACCCTCCCTAAACTCTATAGAGATCTCCTGAGGTTTATCTGGTGCTTGCTCTGGTGGTGTAACCCATATGTAGTCTTCAGGATATTGCGAGTATAGATCCTCCACCTGTCCGCTCCCTATAGAATGCGACCAGAGGTTTATATCGCCTCCAAGCTTACCCTTCCTAGGCTTAGGTGTAATACCATACTTTGCTAGCATTTCCTCTTCTTCCGTCCTCACTAGGTTAAGCTCTCTTATAGGCGCTACGACTTCTAGGTGTGGTGCTAGATATTTAACGGTGAATTCTATCCTAAACTGGTCGTTACCTTTACCTGTACATCCATGAGCTACGGCTTCAGCCCCCTCCTTCAAAGCTATCTCAACGCATTTGGAAGCTATAAACACCCTACTCATAGACGTACCTATAGGGTATCCTTCATAGCTTCCGTTAGCCTTTATACATCTATGAACGAAGTTCTCAACAAACTCCCTCTTACCATCTATGAATACTATGTTAAGACCAAGCTTCTCAGCTCTCTCGAACGCGGTCTCTATCTCCTCCTCTCCCTGACCCACATCTACTAGTACTGGTATAACCTCATCAAACTTGTAGTGTTCTCTTAGAAGTATCGTTACTAGGGTTGAATCGAGTCCACCCGAATATGCTGATACAACCTTTCTACCCACTTAACCGACACCCTCAGTTAGGATGAGAGGCCATCTATAAAAACATTACTTCCAATACTCTATAGACCCGTATCTAAACTAGCTTTTGAAATCTATCTAAAACCGCTATCGGTTATCGATGTCTTAGTATTAAGCTTTTTATAGAATAGTATACGCTTGTCTGTTTCAGGTGTATCCGGGTTTGAGGGAGATCGGTGTAGGTGTCGTAGGTTTAGGTAATATAGGCGTTACGCATGTTAGAGCTTTTATGAATGTTAAGGGTGCTAAACTCGTAGCTGTAGTAGATACTCTACGTGAGAGAGCCGATTCTATAGCTAAGATGTATGGTGTGAAAAGCTATTATACGCTAGAGGATCTACTACGAGACCCAGAGGTTGAACTTGTATCGATAGCTACACCTTCATATCTTCACGCTCCCCAAGCTATATACGCTATGGAGTATGGTAAGCATGTGATAGTCGAGAAGCCTATGGCTGTAACCCTTAGGGGAGCTAAAACTATGATAGATAGAGCTAGGAAGAATGGTGTTAAACTCGGTGTCGTATTCCAGCAGAGGTTTGCAGATGATATACAGCGTCTAAAGAAGCTTATAGATGATGGAGCTTTAGGAAAGCTATTCTTCCTATCAGCAGAGATGATGTGGTGGAGGAGTGAGAGCGACTACTACTTTAAAGATGAGGTTGCAAGATCGTGGCGTGGGTTATGGCTTACAGAAGGTGGGGGTGCTATAACGAATCAGGGTATACACTATGTAGATCTACTTATATGGCTTGGAGGAGGTAAGGTTGAAGAGGTTATAGGTTT
>Ga0209394_1000946_pt1 | contig 19214 bp, 17 predicted proteins | sample JNZ201metaG_FD_184122 | JGI IMG/M metagenome (GOLD analysis project Ga0209394, IMG submission 184122) | Hot spring microbial communities from Jinze hot spring, China to study Microbial Dark Matter (Phase II) - JNZ 20120812A (SPAdes) (version 3) ... | reverse complement strand
AGATGCTGAGATAAGGATAAACGACCCACTTCAGATGAGGAAATTTATTGAGGAGAAGGAAAACATCCTTAAGGACATGGTTGATAAGTTAGTTGCTGTCGGTGCTAACGTAGTCATATGCCAGAAAGGAATTGACGACGTAGCTCAACACTTCCTAGCAAAGAAGGGAATACTAGCAGTTAGAAGAGTTAAAAGATCAGACATGGAGAAATTAGAAAGAGCGACTGGAGGGAGGATAGTAAGCAACATAGAAGACCTAAGTGAGAAGGACTTAGGATACGCCGAACTAGTAGAGGAGAGGAAGGTAGGTGAGGATAAGATGGTATTCGTCGAAGGTACTAAGAATCCGAGGGCTGTGAGCATAGTGATTAGAGGCGGTTTAGAGAGGGTTGTTGATGAGGCAGAGAGGTCGTTTAGAGATGCCCTATGCGTCGTAGCCGACGTAATTAAGATGCCTTTAATAACGTATGGCGGTGGGGCATTTGAGATGGAAGTAGCTTCATATATTAGAGACTTAGCAACTAAGGTGGGTGGTAAGGAACAACTAGCTGTTGAGGCATTCGCAAGATCCTTAGAAGGTATTGTCATAGCTCTAATTGAGAACGCAGGTCTAGACCCAGTAGACTATGTGATGAAGCTTAGAGCATCTCATAAGAAGGAGGATGGCTACAAATACGGCGTTAACGTATTCACTGGGGAGATAGCTGATATGAGCCAACTAGGTGTTATAGAGCCATTAGCTGTTAAGGTTAATGCTTTGAAGGCTGGCACGGAGGCTGCTGCAATGATCTTAAGGATTGATGACGTTATAGCAGCTGCTAGGTCTAAAGAGGCTGGGAAGAAGCCTGGAGAGACTGGGAAGAAAGAAGAAGAGAAAGAGTAGGAATTTTTAAATAACTTTTAAATAACTTTATAAAGCACGTATTTTTACCTCGACATTAAATTAACTGATTTTTAATTTTTCAGTACGTTGTATTCTTAAAAATCTCTCTAAGGATTACTGAGGCGTAGGAACCCCTAGGTAGTGTGAGCTCTATCCAAACACCGTTGGGGGTGGGTCTTAAAGTCAGGTTGCTGACCTTAAATGTGGACTCCCTCACATACGCCTTACCAGTAACCCTTAACTCTCTAACTATAAAGTCCTCGCAGGTTATGCCTTCGGAATTCATGACCTCATAAACTAATGAAGTGCAAATACCTTCATACACCTTCATATTACTACCTGGAACTACTAATGTCTCACACACATCCCTAACACCTTCAACACTGCCTAAAGCTCTTAAAGCATTACTTAAAGCTTTATTAAATAGGTAGGACTGATAAGCCTCCACGTAGAACGACCTAACCTCCATAGGTAGTGAGTTAAGAGCTCTTAAAGGCTCGTTATGCATCATCATTGACTTACATACTCTACGCTCTATCCAGTAAGTAGGTGGGAATAACTTAAAAGCCCTACCATAGTTACCTAATTCAAACTCTTCTCTAGCTACTACTACGTCCTCACTTTCCGAAGGGTATGGAGAGCCGGCAATAAGTCTGATCGCCTCATCCCATTCACCCCTCACAATAGCCCTACCTACGAGGTGGGTTATAGGTCTAATAGTACCAAATCTCTGGTAGCCGTAGTAATTCGGTAAGACTGTAGAGTGAAGCACGCTTATAGTACTGCGTAATTCCTCTATGTTAACTTCTCGGAAATCTTTAAACGATAGGAATATTTTGAAGAAATTGCCTAGTAGGTAGCCCCTCCTAATAGGGTAATTGAGGAATTTATAGAAGCATAATTTTAAAGGTCCTAGAGAGTACTGACTCTTCAACCCTACCTTCCTTAAATGCTTAAGGCTTAATGAGATGAATTGACATGAATGGCTGTCACTATCCTTCAGACCCGCATATCCTATACTAACTCCGAAGAAATTCTTAAGTAACTGAATGCCGTAGAATGCGTCAACCCCTTCCTTACACATCACGTAACATGCGTAGCCTTCAACTACTTCCCTACTTAATTCGTTCGTAACGCATAATTCAGGGGTTGCCTTCACCCCATCTAACGAAATTTCGAAGACTTCGAAGGTTTTTGGAGACTTCTTAAATTCTAAGAGATTACTTAAATTTAGTTTATCGCATACGTAGTAGTTCATACCTAAAGACTTATCCAGTGTTGAGGCCTCAATCACTGAGATCACTTAAAGTAATTTGAAATTCCCAGCGACCTTATCAATTAGGTTGGAAGGTGCTGGGCCGACCCCCAAAGCCGTTAAAGTATTTGGGGGTAGCTCTGTTCTCCCAGCATCGTATATTAAGGAAGTGGGTAGTCCCAACATGCTAAACTCCTCATACGTTTTAAGGAGTTCTGCTTCAGACTCACACGCAAGTACTACCTTCTTCTGACCCTGCTCAACCCATGAGTACACCCACTCAGGCCTAACTCTTAAAGTCTTCAATACCGCATCTACTGCAGCGTGAGCTACTTGAACTGCTAATTTACCCTTACTCATACGTATGTCCTTCCTCACGATGATTATTTGCTTATACTCCTCCACGTCCATCCTTTAAACAGACTGGGAGGAATTCTTATAAATACTATCTAAACCGCTTACGACGGCCTCTACGATTGATGACTTACAGGATGATATACATTCTACGTAGCACTTACTCTTAAAGTTACCTTCTGAAGAACACTTCGATGCACACTTATGGTCGCATATAGCGGTATCAGGCTCTAATATGTAGTAAGTCCTACCCCCGTCGAGCTCACTTATCCTAACCAATCTAACCACGTTAGCAGACTTCAGTAGGTTAACTACTTCAGGGTATAGAGTCCTTTGAAATATGAAGAAGTTGAAAACCCTTAAAGACTTAACAATCCTAGCGATTAATTCATCATTTACTAATGAGTGCATACCTCTTCACCGGGATCTTAAGCTGAGAACACACACATCTAATTAGGTCTACAGCCACCCCATCACTACATACTAAGACCCTAACCTTAAGCTTTCTGTAAACAGCCCTACACAACATTGTGCCGTCGGAATTAAATACCAATACCTCACCCTTAACCCTACCCCTCAAACCCCTAACAAATCTTAACTGAACTGCGAAATAACCCTTAGGTACTTCAACATAGTGTTCAAATGCCTCACCATTCACGTAAACAGGCTTAACACTCCTTAAGTCTTTAGGAGTAACCTCCAACTTCCTACACTTGTCATCAACAACTACGTAAAAACTTCTAAACATGTGCTTACCACTATTACTCTTAGACCTCTCCACATAGAGTTTAATCATTAGATGAGACCACCGTTAAAGCATGTCGCTAAACTAAGAATAGTTATGGAAAGAGGATTAAAATACTTAATAAAGCTAATGTACGACTTACTGATTTAACAAGTATCGAGTAATTCCTAGTGGGGTTTTTACGTTTAGAATTAACTACCCGTACTATTAGGGGTTCAGCTCTGATGTAGGTTTATGTAAGTTGATGTCATTGCCTCATCTCTTGTTCCCCTGCATTCCGCTCGGGTTCTCATCGGGCTTGGGGGCGTTCAGGGTGACCCCAGGCACCCCACATCTTGAGTACCTGTAGAACAGGTTTACGCATGCAACCACGTCTCTATCACCTGTGAATCCACATCTAGTGCACTTTAACACTCTACCACCGCTGTCCTTTAACCTGCTTCCACATCTCGGACATGTTGATGATGTCTTCATTGGGTTAATGTATCTAGCTACAAATCCTCTTTCTAAAGCCTCATAGCTTATGGTGAACTGCATCCTCCTGTAGAACCATAAAGATAGCTTCTTGTTGAATGAGTTACTTCTATTCACGTTACTCCTAAGTTTATTCAAGTTCTCTAAGACTACGATAGAGCTATACCTACTAGCAAGTTCCGCTATAGAGTCTCCAATCTTGTGAGCATAGTCCCAGGCTATGCTCCTTATTCTCTCTCCATGTCTTTTAATCGCTCTTCTAACTCCTCTGATGAACCTCCATGATCTAGAGTACCTTCGTTGAATCCTCTTGGTCCATATCCTATGCGTCAACATCCTCTTGAGAGATGTCTCGTACCGCTTTAGCTTCAGCAACTCCCCACCTAGTGCGAAAACAGCTAGAGTAACGTTGTCGAAGTTCACGTCTATGGTCACGACGGTTCTAGTTCTCCTCGGTTCAACCGCTCTCCTGAAGTATACTGCTACATAGATTCCGTCTTCAACTATCTTTACAGCTATTTCGTAGTTGCTCCAAGCTCTGAACTTTTCTACTCTCTCTCAGTAGATGTCGACAGTTTTAACTTAACCTCTCTGTCTCCATGTAGCTTCAGAACAAGCGTTCTGCTCTCCAGGTCCAGCTTGTAATCGTACTTGTCCAATCTAGCTGTCAGTCTCCTGAGAACCGGTTTTCTACCGTTGTTTCGCTTGCAAGCTTTAACCACTGCTTTAGCGTAGATGTAGATCTGCTTCGCGTGGTGTGCTCTGAAACCATGCTTCCTCAATTCCGAGTAGAACATTCTGTGCAGAGTTTTGATCGAAGGCACCTTGTTTAAACTCCACAGCTTGTTCACAACGAGCTGTACAGCATCACGGTACAGTTTCAGGAACTCGACCAGAACAGGGTAATCATCGCTACTCTCGGGGAGAGCCTTCATCTTAAGAGCCTCGACGAGCTCTCCCTCCCTCATCGAGAAGCTCCACCACTACTCAGCATAGACATAGGGGTTTATAAGGCTTTCTATCAGTTTTACTTATGGGTGATAGATTGGCTGACAAGTTCTACTTCGTTAAGTGTAGTGTTATAAGGTACAGGTACGGTGCACCAGTACTCTACCCGCTTGGAAGAGACAAAGAGAAGATCAAGCACCTACACGGAAAAGAAGTCTACGCGCTGATCATAGCAGAAGAATAACATCACCTGATACGAACCTATATGAAACCCGAAACAGTTGCGTGAGGCTGAAGCCTCAGTAAACTCAAGCACCAACTTTAGGTGAAACCTACCTACTCCCTCCGCACTCCACCTAATAAAAAGCGTAGAGTTGTAAAAACCCTCTGAAATGTTTAGAGGGACGTCGTAACCAGGTATTAACATCATAATCCTATAGCAGTAGTCTCCAATACTCACTAGGCAAGGCATTAGGATCCTATGGCTGTAATTACTAGACTCTAAGAACAACTCACCATTTAAAATAAGTGTGAAATTCCCTTCATAACCGACTAATTTACTCCTAACGATCACATTACCTGTAGGGATGTAAATCCTACCTAAACTTACTAACTTCTCACCCATCCTACTACTTACGTTAAGCTCAACATCCACTACCCTAATACTTGGCCCAACACTAACTACTCCATTCAAATTAACCTCTAATAAATTCCTCACGTAAAGCGCCGTAGGTATTAAAGCACTAGCAACTGTTAACACAGCCAATATAATGTACATGGAAGACCTCCTCCCCATCAAACCACCAAATACTTACATACTTGAATAACTATAACTCTAATCACTAAACAATACTGTACAAGAAGTCAAATGAAATCAGTCTTTGGCGGGCCCGCCGGGATTTGAACCCGGGATCTCCGGCTCCGCAGGCCGGCGCCTTATCCTGGCTAGGCCACGGGCCCTTAGGAAGTCCTACGGCTTCATTATGCTATTTGTGTGGAGGTTTAATAAAGTAATATTGGTATTATATTAATTCGGTAGGTGTTAGAGAGTTAGTATGAGTAGGGGTAAGTATAGGAGTTTACTTCAGTATGTGGATGGCAACTCCGGTAACGATAGGGTAGTTAGATTTTGCTTTGACTCCCTTAGGGTGAAGGTTTTAAAGAGGTGTGAGGGGGAGCGTAGAGTAGTCCTACACTCGAATAAGTGTGAAGTTGTGAGGGAGGTTAGTGAGTCATTCCTGTTAGGTTCCTACTATTCTGGTGAGTTGGGGAGGGCTTACCTTAAATTTTACGATGACTCTAACGATAAGGTGTATATATGGTATGATTCCCTAGGTCATAAGCCTTACTTTATAACAGACCTCCCCCCAGATAAGGTCTTAAGTAATAAGGGGATAACGTCGGATAAGTCATTCCACGGCGTTGAAGTAGTTGAGAAGGTTGACCTGCTTAGCGGTAGGAAGGTAATGCTTACGAAGATTATTGTAAAAGACCCCCAAGCAGTGCCTCGTCTGAGGGAATTAGTACCTAAGGCGTGGGAAGCTAGGATAAAATACCATGACAACTACTTATTCGACATAGGATTAATACCAGGTATGATGTACACCATACGTGAAGGGAAGATACAGCAAGTCGGTTTAAGCCTGAATGAAGAGTTAATTAATAACATCACCAAGCACTTCAGAGATGAAGGCCCTGAGGTACTTAAACTAGCACTTACTATGACACCTATCTACGAGTTAAGACCTCCTAGGATTAGAAGGCTGGCCATCGATATAGAAGTATTCACACCATATAGGAGTAGGGTGCCCAACCCTGAGGAAGCCTCATACCCCATAATAAGTATTGCCCTAACCTCTAACGACGGACTTCAGAAGATACTCACCCTATGGAGGCCTAATGTAGAATTCGGCGACGTACGCGACTTACCGAATGACGCCATTATTGAGTTCTTCGACTCTGAGGAGGCTATGATTAAAGAACTCTTCAGAGTAGTTAATGACTACCCACTAATAATAACGTTCAACGGTGATAACTTCGACCTACACTACTTAATGAATAGGGCCTTACTACTAGGCATAGATGTTGATTCAATACCCTTCGAAGTTGTGAGGGATTTCATAGGGGTTAAACACGGATTCCACATAGACCTCTATAAGTTCTTCAGCATAGAGGCCATTCAAAACTACGCATTCGAAGGCAGGTATAAGGAGAAGACGTTAGACGCCATCGCAAGTGCTTTAATAGGGGTCTCTAAGATCGAAGTAGACGCATTTGTAAGCGATTTACCACTCACTAAACTAATCGCATATAACTTCAGAGATTCCTGGCTGACCCTCAACCTCACAACGTTTGACGACGAACTCGTCTGGAAGCTAATAGTACTGATATCACGGCTGGCTAAGATGAGTATTGAAGATGTAACTAGGAGGAAGGTATCAGCATGGATTAAAAACCTCATGTTCTGGGAGCATAGACGTAAAGGCTACCTAATACCTAATCAGGAAGACCTACTAAACATTAAGGGTAGGGTAGTAACAGCAGCTAAGATAGGGGGTAAGAGGTATGCAGGAGCCATAGTTATTGACCCAATACCAGGTGTGTACTTCAACGTAGTTGTTGCGGACTTCGCATCACTATACCCAAGCATAATAAAGAAGTGGAACATAAGCTATGAAACCATAGACCCGCCGGAAAATCAATGCACGAAGTTGTATGAAATTAAAGATGAGAAAGGAGATACGATCCACAGAGTATGTGCAGACACTGTCGGAATAACAGCTCAGATCGTAGGAATATTAAGAGACTTCAGGGTTAAAATCTATAAGAAGTTATCTAAATCCCCCCACATTAAACAAGAACTTAAGAGTTGGTATGAAGTAGTTCAAAGAGCTATGAAGGTCTACATAAACGCTAGCTACGGAGTCTTCGGACATGCTAAGTTCCCCTTCTACACACCATCAGCTGCTGAGTCCGTAACAGCTATAGGTAGGTATGTTATATCAGCAACTATAGCTAAGGCTAGGGAGCTAGGTCTTAAAGTCCTCTACGGAGATACCGACTCCCTCTTCCTCTGGAACCCTGAGGAAGAATCCCTTCAAAAACTTAAGGACTGGGTTGCAAGTAACTTCGGCTTAGACTTAGAACTAGATAAGACCTATAAGTTCGTAGCCTTCGCCTTAAAGAAGAATTACCTAGGCCTCCAAGAAGGTGGGGGTATAGATGTTAAAGGCTTGATGGGTAAGAAGAGAAACGTCCCTAAAATACTTCAGGAAACATTCATAGATGTTGTTAACGCCTTATCAAAACTTAGCAACACACCTGAAAGTATGGAGAGTGTTAAAGAATTCTTAAGACTTAAGGTACACGACCTCTACGTAAAGTTGAAGGAAAGGTCCTTCACCTTAGACGAAGTAGCATATAGGACTACGTTAAATAAAGACCCATCAGAATACGTTAAAACCACACCCCAGCACGTGAAGGCAGCACACCAATTAATCAACAACGGCATAAATATAACTCGGGGTGATGTCATACTCTACGTAAAGGTTAGATCTAAGGATAAAGTCAAGCCGATTCAACTGGCTAAGGTTGATGACATCGATATCGACTCATACCTTGACTACGTTAAATCAATATTAGAACAGGTTTTAATACCCTTCAGCATTACATGGGATGACATCGCCGGTACGGTCAAACTTGAAACATTTATGAAATAGTTTTAGTGTTTTGTGTGGCGGGCCCGCCGGGATTTGAACCCGGGACCTACGGGTTAAGAGCCTCAGCCCACTGGGTCCGCCGCTCTACCTGGCTGAGCTACGGGCCCTACGTACTACAAATATTAAGTTACTGAGTTAATTTAAATTTTATTTCATGCGGAGAATCAGCACATCATCCCATCATCACCTATTAGACTACGTCGGCATCATCATCTTAACCGATCTAAAATAATGAGGTAGTCTTACAGCCACCTCAAAGAATACTGAGGTATGAGTCTTATAAGCCTTCATCTCCATTAAACGTTATTTCAGATATAAAAATTGAAGCTACGATAAGAAGTCTGGGAACTCAGCTAGGTCTATTATCGGTATGGAGAGATAGCTAGGTTTAATGCCCCTACTAACCTCCACTCTTTCACCAGTCTCATCACTCTTAATCAGTATGTAATTCCCTTCAGCCAAACCATGCTCATCAACGTAGTAGTAGAGTAGTGGAACTCCATGTAGGTTAAAGTAGTCTCTGAAAACAGCTAATAAGCCGTAGACAACCTTCTCACCATCCCTAATCCTAATCACGTAAGTTGGTTGGCCTAAAGCTATTACAGAAGCAGCCATTCTAGCCAAATCGTTTAACGACTTAACACGTAGCTTAATCACCTTTCTAAGCTCACTCACGTGATACCACCTAAGTATTAATAGCTCCACCATTAATATTTAAAATGTCCACATAATGCTTTAAACATGGTGTGTAAGTTTTGAGTAGGTTTGAGATTCGGTGGCATGGTAGGGGTGGGCAGGGCATTGTAACAGCTGCTGACTTAACGGCCACAGCAGCTATTAAGTCCGGCTTCTACGCACAGTCAATACCGACTTTCGGTACTGAGAGGAGGGGTGCCCCAGTCATAGCTTATAATAGGATTGACCGTCAGCAGATCTTCGAAAGATCGCCTGTTGTTGAGCCAGACGCCGTAGTCGTAGCAGACCCGCACCTACTTGCAAATCCTAAACCACTAGGTGCTGGTCTAAAAAGTGGTGGTTACTTAATAGTTAATACTGCTAAGTCAGCTGGTGAGGTTAGGGAAGTCTTTAAGAGGGATGATATTAAAGTAGCTGTCGTCAACGCTACTAAGCTAGCAATGGATGTCCTCAAAGCACCAATCGTTAACACGGCTATGGTTGGCGCTCTAGTAGCTACTACAAAAATACTCACATTAGAATCAGTTATAGATGCTGTTAAGGATAGATTCCCACCTAGGCTAGTAGACCCTAACGTACAGCTTATTAAGCAGGCCTACGAACTCGTAAAGGTGGAGTAAGATGAGCCTACCTGGATGGAGGAAACTACCCATAGGCGTAGTGATACTAACACCTGGTAACAGTGTTGAGTATAAGACCGGTGAGTGGCGGACTTTAAGACCCGAGATCGACCAAGAAAGATGTATTAGATGTAGGACGTGTTGGATGTTCTGCCCTGAAGGCACTATACTTGAGGTGGAGGAACCTTATAAGACTAAGGCTGGTAGGGAGTATAAAATTACCTATAAGGTTGACTACGACCACTGCAAAGGATGCGGTATATGTGCTAATGAGTGTCCGGTTAAGGCAATAAAAATGGTTGAAGAGGTGATCTAGATGGGTAAAGTACTCCCACTAGGAGGAAATTACGCAGTAGCCTACGCAGTTAAAGCATGTAAGCCGGATGTCATAACAGCATATCCGATCTCACCGCAGACAACCATTGTTGAAAGGTTAAGTGAGTTCGTAGCTAATGGTGAATTAGACGCTGAATTCCTGCACGTAGAGTCCGAGCACTCAGCATTAAGCGTTGCTATCGGTGCTGCAGCAGTTGGTGCTAGGACTTACTCCGCAACATGCTCTCAGGGCCTAGCATTAATGAACGAACTACTTTACATAATGTCCTACATCAGACTCCCTATGACATTAACAATAGTTGCTAGAGCTTTATCAGCACCTATAAACATATGGAACGACCACAGCGACTTCATGTCAGTAATGGATGCTGGTTGGATCATGATGATGTCAGCTTCCAACCAAGAAGCTTATGATGAAATACTCCTAGCGTATAGGATTGCTGAAGATCCTAGAGTGCTATTACCGGTAATAACCTCTATGGATGGATACATACAGAGCCATGTAGTAGAACCAGTCGAGATAGTTGATGATGAGGAAGCGTTAAGCTTCGCACCAAAGAGGAAGACGTGGGTAACCTTAGACCCCGACAAACCAGTCACTATGGGTCCTGTAGGAGATCCTAGCTGGTACTTCGAGTTCAAACGCCAGTTATGGGAGGCTATGAAGGAGGCTAGGACTGTATTTGATGAAGCTACAGCCGAATTTGCTAAGAAATTCGGTAGGAGTTACTCAGCAATTGAGACTTACATGTTAGATGACGCCGAAGTAGCGATAGTCGGTATGGGTAGCTTCATGGGGACTATTAGAGCCTACATAGATAGGGCTAGGAGGGACGGCATTAAAGTAGGTGCGTTAAGAGTTAAACTCTTCAGACCATTCCCAAGCGAGGACATAGTCAAAGCGTTAAGTAATGTTAAGTTAGTAGGCGTTATGGATAGGGCCCTAGTCCCAGGCTCACCTACTGGCGGGGTATTACACAGCGACGTAGCATGCGCTATTAAACAGGCAGGACTAGATGTGAGGACATTAGGATATATAGCTGGGTTAGGTGGTAGGTTGCTAACTATGGATAACGTAAAGCAAATGATTGACATACTACTTAAGTATAAGGATGTGAAGGAAGTTCCTAAGGAGCCCTTCTTTATCGGGGTGAGAGAATGAGTAAACCCCTAACTGTTTGGGACCTACCTAAAGAGGAATACCTAGCGCCAGGACATAGGATGTGTCAAGGATGTGCAGCAGCAGTAATATTTAGACACGTACTTAAAGCAGCAGGTAAAGACGTCATAATATCAATGCCTACATGCTGCGGTGAGATCACATCAACCGTATACCCACAAACAGCGTGGAGAGTGCCGTGGATACATGTAGCATTTGAGAATGCAGCCGCCGTCGCATCAGGCATTTCTGCAGCTATTGAAGCCTTAAAGAGGAAGGGTGAAATACCTAAGGACAAAGATATAAAGGTCATCGCAATAGGCGGTGATGGCGGTACATTCGATATAGGCTTCCAAGCACTTTCAGGCACCCTCGAGAGAGGTGATAACGTCCTCTACATATGCTACGATAACGAAGCCTACATGAATACAGGTATTCAGAGGAGTGGTGCAACACCTCTCGGCGCTTGGACTACAACAACCCCGGTAGGTAAGGTATGGCGTGGTGAGTGGAGGCCTAAGAAGAGGAAGGACCTAGTAGCAGTAGCAATAGCTCATAACGTACCTTACGCAGCGACAGCCAACCCAGCATTCCCCATAGATCTATACTCAAAGGTTAAGAAGGCGCTATCGATTAGAGGGCCTAAATTAATACACGTTCTAAGTAGCTGTGTGCCTGGATGGAGGATCGAACCGGAGAAATCCATAGAGGTAGCAAGACTGGCAGTACTGACTGGTATGTGGATTAATTACGAATATGAGAACGGTATTTACAGAGTAACGACACCGGTACCTAAGAGGAAACCTGTTAAGGAGTACTTAAGAATGCAGGGAAGGTTCAGACACCTAACTGATGAGGACATTAAGAAGATACAGGAGTTAGTAGACGCTGAGGTTGAGAGGATCAATAAGTTAGTTGGTAAGGAAGTAATAGGCCCTGTCGAAGGGTAAGAACTAAGCAACTAAAAACTTAATAATATTTTTTAAGTACTTAATCACTAATTCATTTGCTTCAACCTTCCTCTTAACAATATCAACAACGAAAACACCTGGTTCGAAACTACTATATATGTCTACCAACTCACCACTACTGCTAACTAGTAGCGTAGGGGCTAAGCTAACTCCGTCCTCCATATAACTACCTAAGTTGACGATTGGTATGGAATTCTCAACGGCCCTAGCTATCAAAAGAGATTTAAGGATCTCATCCTCAACAGCTTTTAACCCCGGCAGTTGTATCGATAAGATCACATCAGAACCTAAGTAATTACATAACCTTGAAACCTCAGGTACGTTGATATCAGAACCTATTACTGGGCATAGCTTAATACCACAAACATCTAGGACTTCTACCTCCCTACCAGGACTTATAATTATATTTAAATCACTCTCACCGAATACCTTCCTAACATTATGCGTCTTCCCTTGAGGTGTTATAAGAGTTGAAGCTAGGTACTTCCTACTACCAGCTCTGTAAATTATTGGTGAGATTAGAAAATACATTAAAACCTTATTACTTAAATCTAAGAGTTTATTGAGTAGATCCGTTGTTGATGACTCATAGGTAGAGAATTTCTTAGACCCCTTCAACACATCTATAAGTGGGTGTAGAGGTGCTGGCATCACAACGAGTTGAGCGCCCTTACCCTTAGAATTAACTACGAATTCCTCAACACTTTTTAAAAATTCCTTAACACTGACACCCACATTTACGTGTAGTACTGCTACTGATAATTCGCTATTCACGCTAACACCTTAATTAATTTATGATTACGTAACTCATCATATAATTCGTTAAGTACGTCCATATAGTTAACATCACCGTTTTCAACCATATCCATCTTCCTTTCTAATTCCTTAGTCCTACTCTCAGATACTAACGGGTCGAATAGGTCTACAAGATAGTAATACACCTTAGTACCTAACTGCGTAGGTATTAAGTACCCCCTCTTCCTACTCTCTATTACGTAATTACGCTTAAATAACGTTTCAAGAATCTTAGCGTAAGTACTCGGCCTACCTATACCTTCCTCCTTCATCCTACTTATCAAGCTCGCCTGAGTCAGTAATTGCGTAGTACTCCTCACCACTACCTTAAAGTCCCCCTTAAGGACTTCGTAGGTCTCCTCACGCAATGGACTACTGACCTTGAAGTACCTGTAGAACTTTGTAAACCCGTCGAAGACTACCTCTACAATACCTTCTAATTCTATGGGTGTATCACTAACCTTTAAGTCCCTACCATCGTTAAGAATTATTGAGATTTCTAATAATGCCTTCTGCTTCTTAACAATTGCCGGCTTCGACTGACTAGCTATAAACCTATTAAACACTAAGTTGTAGATGCTTAAATGCTTCCTACTCAACTTTACCGTAGGCTCTAAGACGCCCTCACTTATCAACCTAAATATGGTTTCAGCATCTGCAGGTCTTGTAGGCCTTATACATTCGTGGGCTCCCTCATGACTCCACACCCTAGGTGTGAAGTACTTAACGGCATCAACACCCAATGTAGTATTTAAGTATTCCCTTGCTATCGAAATACCAGTATCTGAAACTCTAGTACTATCAGTCCTGTGGTAGGTTATGAAGCCTGTCTCAAATAAGTCCTGTAAGAGTTCCATCGCCTGAGGCACAGGTATATGCAGTAGTGATGCTATATCTGAGAGTAACGTATCAGTAGTATAAGGTGGTAGCGGCCCTACCTCCTCCACACTCTCATCAATCTTAAGAACTCTGACCAATACCCTACTTACATCGCTATCGCTAATGTATTCTAAATCCTTAGGTAACGGTATGCTTAAGTGAACCCCGCTTAAATTTAAAGTTAAGAACTTCTTCCTACTGCTTAAGTAGTCCTCGTAATGTTTAACCACCCACCCAAGTACAGGTGTCTGAACCCTCCCAGCACTTAAATTCCTGTTAAATCCCTCACTACATTTGGGGTCTGAAGACAGTCTTCGATTTTCCCTACAGTACTTCCTCCAGAAATCTGTTTGTAAGAGGTAGGAAAGTGAGAAGCCTAACCACCTATCCTCAACCCTACGGACGACTTGCGCTCTAACTAAGTTTAAGTTTAAATCCCTAGGCGTGCTCAGCGCGTGGAGTATTGCCTTCCTAGTAACTTCATGGAATTCAACCCTCTTTATACTCCTAGCATAAGGTCTTAATAGTGCGTATATGTCGTAACCTATCTTCTCACCCTCAGTATCCGGATCCGTTCCGATGAGAACCTCATCAACCTCGTATGCTATACCCCTCATAGAGTTTATAACAGATCTTGCATCTCTAATCATTCGAGAGCCGCATATAGGGCACTTATCAGCAGATTCTGTGAATTGATACCCACATTTAAGACACCTCTTTATAGATGAATACACCGGCACGAATCTAAACCTACTGCCTACCTCCTCATATGCTACCCCGTAAACGTTTTCCAAATCAGTTAGGCGGTTTATTATGTCGAATACGTGCCCTCCAGTAGCAGTTATCAGTAAGACGTACCTACCGAGACTTACTTCATAAACCCTCAACCCACCATAATCACGGAGGCTTGGCTTGCCGAAAAACCTCGCTATAGTTCTCGCCTTATTAGGCGATTCAACTACGAGTAAAATAGTTGTAGGTTGTGAGAACTCCCTACCTAACTTACCGATCTCCGACCAACTCAATAAACCACTCTTTAAGGACTTTATTAACTCCCTATCAAGGTCTATCTCCTTAGTCAACTTATCTAAATCCGTAGCCCTCAGGTCTTTAAACTCAAACCCATCAACTAACCACTTAGCCTTAGACTCCAACCCTTTAAGTAGTCTTAAATCATCGACAACTACTACTGAAAGCCCCCTACTAATACCTCCTGGGAACAGCCTTGAGGTCCTCCCACTAGCCTGTATGTACGTAGCAACATCGGGTAGTAATACGTATAGACTACCTCCTTCCTCAACAACTGAGACCTCACTATGCCTCTTAAGTTCCTCGATAAAGTCCCCCCTAGCTAAGTACTTCCGAAGTTTGTCATACGCCCTCATCAGGTCTTTCTCCAAAGCATTTTCAGCATTCCTAATACCGGCCAATACTTCCCTAGCCTTAACCAACGCCTCTGGGTACGCACGGGTAAGCCTCCTCCTTAGTAGTAGTATTAACCTATCAAGCTCTTCCCTCTCCTCCCTCTCTTTAACTATACCACGCACTACTGTGAGAAGCCTTAGAACATCGCGAGGACCTAATTCAGTAGTCCTTAAAGGAACCTTATGCCGTGGAACCCCTACAAATACCACGTATCTTATTACCTCAGGAAGGTCTATACCTCTAACTAATACTCCATAGTACGTTGCAACCCCTACTAAAACCGATACCTCCCCATCGATGAATTCGTTTATCACCTTAACGTTCTTACTGTGTAATGCCTCAGACCTCACTCCATTCCTATTTAAAACATCAGCTATATGTTCAGCATATTCTACCCCCTTATCCACAGGTACGTATACTAAGCCACCGCCTCCAAGCCTTTTCACAACATCCACAACACATTCCTCAACCCCACTACCTTCTAAGGGGATGAGGAAAGAATCGTAAACATTTCTTAAGAATTCAGGTCTAGCCCCTATGTCAAACCCTAGTAGTTCTCTAAACAGCTTTACCCTAATACCTCTCGGATTACCTGTAGCGCTTGCTATTACAACCACACTATCATTCTTCAACCTCTTACTCAGTAATACTTCCTCAATCTTAGATAGGTCCTCTTCAGCCTCCTTAGTCCCTGCACCCATCCGAAGCCTTAAAGCCTTCAACGCCAGCTCAATATCTGAATCTTCATACCCAGCCAACTTTATAATTAAGTCTACAGCCTTAGAGCCCCTTAAGACTGCATCAACATCATCAACGAATATGAACTTAAATCTATGTCTTAAAACCTTATCGTAGTTTCTCATTAAGTATCTAGAAGTTGTTACTAAGATATGAAACCCGCTTTCATCATCTAACGCCTCCTCCCTTAAAATACGTTCCCTCTTAGGTATTTTCGAATGGATAACTACGTACTTAACGTCAAAACTGCCAGACTTCTCAACATATTCTTTAAGCTTTCTCTCAATCTGTAATGCTAACATAGTTGTAGGTACAATAATATAAGACTTAAACCCCTTAGTAGCGTAGTATATAGCCACTATGAGGCCGAAAGTGGTTTTACCTATTCCAGTAGGGGCTATCATAGCAAAAGACGCATTCCTAACTAGTCTGCGAAGCCACATTACTTGAATACTCCAAGGCTTACTCCCAACACACCTTTCGAAAAATTTAGCCATCTCCTTAACTTCTTCATCATCTTCATATAACTTTCTTAACTCCTTAAGCGTCCCTAATCTCTCCATCAACTTAATAACTCCTTCAAGACCGACCTCACCACCTAACTCAGGTAAGCACGACGTACACGGCAATGCCTTCACTAACCTATGATCGCTTATAGCACCCCCACAATTAGGACATGCATCAAGATACATGCCCACATCAGCAACTCTCACTTCATTATGAGCTACGACCATCACCCCTATCCTAAGTTAAACTAACGTAAATACTACTTAAAATATTAATAAAACATGCGATCTCTAATAGAGGTAACGCTAAGCTCCACCTCAGTGAAGAGAAGATTCCTCACCGATCAGGAGACCGTCGTTACATCATCCAAAGTAATTACCGAGTAGTCAAAATAAATGTATCTACCGTCCCTATTATTTTTAACTACTCAGAAGAAGTAAGAAGTAGGAAATATGATGAGTTTAGAGGTAATGAGTGGTGATTAAACCTGTCTCATCTGATGTTATAATTTATATATACCTATAGTACTGATAATTAAACTCCATCCCCTAAGATGAGGGAAGTCCTTCATTCCTTTAGTGCAGAACTTTCAATCGTAAAACGTTTAAGATTTATTAAGGCTTTAAGATATTCTAACTTCATGAAGTATTGACTAGCAAGATAGGTGTTGCAGAGATCAGAAGTTTTATATGTTTCAGCTGTTCTTAGTTTGTGGGTATCTCTTTGAGTAGTTATGCAGGCCGTGTACTCGACATCGACTTAAGTTATAGTAAGGTTAGTACGTATAAGATTGATGAGAAGATACTTAAAAAGTTCATCGGTGGCAAGGGGTTGGGGGCTAAGCTACTCATCGATAATTTAGGCGTCGGTGTGAGCCCCCTAAGTCCTGAAAACATCCTCATATTTGCTACAGGTCCTTTAACTGGTACTGGAGCGCCAACAGCTAGTAGGTTCGTAGTCGTAACTAAATCACCGCTGACTGGTTTATTTACTGACTCACATGTAGGTGGTTCTGCAGGTCCGGAAATAAAGAAAGCTGGATACGACGCTATAATAGTTAGGGGTAAGGCCCAACATCCGGTGTATATCTGGGTGGATGACGAGTCCGTCGAAATTAGAGATGCGTCAAAGCTGTGGGGCTTAACGGTAAGTAAGACTGTAGATGCTGTAAGGGCTTTAACAGATCCTAAAGCTCATGTAGGTGTTATAGGCCCCGCCGGTGAGAGATTGGTTAAGTACGCATGTATAGTGTTTGATAAGGAGGAGGAAAGGAATGGAATAGCTGCTAGGGGAGGGCCGGGAGCTGTCATGGGTTCTAAAAACTTAAAGGCAATAGCTATTAAGGGTTCACATAAGGTAGGGGTAGCCAATCCTGAAGGGTTTCAGAAGGCTGTAGCAGACGCTCTCAAATCAATTAACGAGAATCCCTTCATACCGTTTAGAAGGAAGTACGGCACGGCTTACTGGGTCAAACCAATGAACGAACATGCGATAATACCCTCACTTAATTTCCAGAGAGGTTCTTTAGAAGGTGCTGAAAAACTCTACGCAGACTATATGCGAAGCACATGCGTAGTTAAAGACATAGCATGTCATAACTGCCCAATAATTTGCAGTAAGTTGAGTAGGGTTCTCGTAGATGGTGAGGAAATCTACGTGAGGGGGCCTGAGTATGAGACTATAGCTTTGTTAGGAACTAATAATGGCATTAAAGACATATCCGAGGTTGCTAGGGCTGTCTACCTATGCAATGAGTTAGGCTTAGATGCTATTTCAACAGGTAATGTTATCGGGTGGGTCATGGAGTGCTGTGAGAGAGGTATCATAAAGCCTGAGGAGTGTGAGGGACTTAACATAAAGTTCGGCGACCCAGTAGTTCAGAGGGAGCTTATAAGGAGGATTGGCTTTAGGGAGGGTTGGCTGGGTAACTTACTTGCTGAAGGTGTTGCTAGAGCATCTAAGATCATTGGTAAGGGTTCTGAGAGGTTTGCAATGCATGTTAAGGGTTTAGAAATACCTGGCTACGATCCTAGGAGTTCTAACGGGATGGCATTAGCTTACGCTACAGCTGATAGAGGTGCGTGCCATCAGAGAGCTTGGACTACTAGAGCTGAGATTGAAGGTAGAATACCCAGATTCTCTATTGAGGGTAAGGCTAAATTCGTGAAAGAAGTACAAGATGAGAGAGCTGCTGCATTCTCATTAGTCATCTGCGACTTCGCCCCAATACCAGTAGTTGAAATGCTAAACAACGCTACAGGCTTCGACTACACAGTAGAGGAATACTTGAAATGCGGTGAGAGGATATGGAACCTAATTAGAGTATTCAACTGTAGAGAAGGTGTGAGCAGGAAGGATGACACACTACCACCTAGGGTGTTTGAAGACCCGTTACCTGATGAAGCTGCTAAGGGCGTCTTACTAACTAGGGAAGACTTTAACAAGATGCTAGACGAGTACTACATGCTTAGGGGTTGGGACGCGAATGGAATACCAACTAGGGAGAAACTACGTGAGCTAGGTCTAGAGGACCTGACAATCTATATCTAATGCCAAGTACAGCTTTTTAGGAGGATTCAACGCCAAGGGCTGTTTTCTTTTTGATGTTTAATTGTGTTGTTTACGTGCTTTGCGGCTGTTCACGGTCTTCGTTCTAGAGGTGTTTGAGTGCTATTAGGTATGCTGACGCTGTATGCCTGTCTAAGCCACG
>Ga0209394_1000944_pt1 | contig 19224 bp, 22 predicted proteins | sample JNZ201metaG_FD_184122 | JGI IMG/M metagenome (GOLD analysis project Ga0209394, IMG submission 184122) | Hot spring microbial communities from Jinze hot spring, China to study Microbial Dark Matter (Phase II) - JNZ 20120812A (SPAdes) (version 3) ... | reverse complement strand
AAACCCAGCGGTAATTCCGTAGGTTGTTTTCTCTCTTCAAAAGTTCGCACAGTGGCTGCTGGATGGACTCCGTTTTCTTCAAATCGCCAATTTGTAGGCAATTTTCACACGCAAGCCCTAATTCCAATCGCTCGGCATTTATGTGTCCGCCGCAGTTTGGACAGAGGTTGCGAAATATTGCAAATGGCATTTTGGTCTTCACCCATCATTGAGCAGAAGATTCTCCTCCGCTCGTTGGGGCTTGAGTGGGTTGGGTAGTTTTGGGCGATAGTTCTTGAAGCGCTTCGTTGAGAGCACTTAAGGCTTCCTGAACGCGTGCCAGTCTTTCCCTTAACTTGTTGGCTTGATTCCTGTAAAGTTGAACTTCCGCATTCAGCGTCTCCACTTGTTGGTTAGCCCTCTCAACTTCTCCCCTCCAATAGAGGGCGGAAATTAATACCGCCAACACTACTCCGATGATCAATCCCAAAAAGAAGGTAAAGCCAGGACTTAACCCACCTCGTCTTTGCTCTTCTGGAGCGGCTTCTGCGGGAGTCCCTACTGCTTGCTCTTGCATTCCTTCCCTGCGCTCTTCTTCCATCGCCAACACCTCCTCATGAAATTTGCCATCGTTCGTTCAATGGACGCTGATAGGCTTCAACCTTCAGCGCCATCACATCGGCGACACTGATAGTTTGCTTTAAAGTTGCTGCTTCGTAAATAGCCATGCACACAGCCTGCGACTTGTAGCCTTCCTCGCCGTCAATTTCAACTTGTGGGTTGTTGTTAAGGCAAGCAACGATGAACTCATGCACTTCCTGAGCGATATCGTCCATTATGCCCAACGGGAACAATCGCTCTCTGTCGCTATCGCTGAGCGAAGCCATGAATTCTTCTTGGAGTTGAGCGAATTGAACGGGATTGTCGCGATTGCGCAGGAACAATCCTGCGTTCAGGTCAATCGCGCCTTCAGTCCCGTAAATGATACGAGTTCCAATTTGCTTTGCAGGAGCGGTTATCGCTTCAACCCAAACTCCCAAAGCGCCGTTTTCAAATCTCAGCAATGCTTGGGTTGTGTCTTCAATTGTGGCGGTGACGGTTTCTTGGTGATCGTTGACTTTGCGGAAACGGGTTGGGTTGAAGTTTGCGATTTGGGCGGAAACTTCAATGACTTCACCGACATGGTATCTCATCAGGTCGGCAAAATGGACTCCACCGTCCAAAGTCCAACCGCCGCCAGCAAACTCAAGATGGTCGCGCCAACCCCAATACCAAAGTCGCTCAAAAACATCAACCCAATAGACCTGCTTCGGTTCGCCAATTCGCCCTTGTCGGATTGCCCAATTGATTGCGCGATGGTGAAGGGCACGGCGGTAATTTTCGGCGACGGACAGAACCAAATTTTTGCTCTTGGCAGCGTCAACGATTTTCTTGCCTGCCCTCATCGTGATCGCCAACGGCTTCTCAATGAGCACATGCTTGCCAGATTCAAGACAAGCGACAGCAACCGTGTGATGTTCGTGATGCGGGACGCTGATGTCAACTGCATTCACCGAAGTTTCGTTGGAGATGAAACTGTCAACATCAGAGTAAACTCTTGGTCGCAACTCTTGCCACTGTGCGATTTCGTCAGCCATCCGCTGTGCTGCGTTTTTGTTGACATCAACGCAAGCGACGATTCGGAACGGGCGGAAACCTTTTTCCCACAACTGCTTAAACCCGCGATGGACATGAGCGCCCATCATCCCACCACAGCCGATGATCGCAATTTCAAGTTCACTCACGACTTTATCGCCTCCTCAAAATTGGTGGTCAGGGTTTTAAACCCTGCCGACGGAAAAATTTTGTCAGTTTCCAAATCGGTTCGCTTTGAAATAGCGCCTTGCCACTTGGTCAGGTTTTTTTCGTCAGCGTAATTCAAAACAGGAGTTACGCGGTTGGATGTAGGGACGGCTGCTAAGCCGCCCGCAGGGGCGGTTTTAAAACCTTACAAAGGATGTTTTCGGGCAGACTATCGTCTGCCCCTACACAAAATGACATCAACTGCGTAAGTCCTACAAAACCTTGCTGCGACTTTGTGCGCTATACTTGCCCTTTCGGAGGCGCATGAAAATGTGGCAGGGATTGACTGAAAGACTTCAAAACCTGCTTTCCCGCTTTCGGGGGCGCGGTCGGATAAGCGAGGAAGAGATTGAAAACTGGCTCAGGGAACTCAGGCTGAGTTTGCTTGAAGCGGATGTCAACTTGCGGGTTGCTCGCCAGTTTGTCAACCAAGTTCGCGAACGGGTGATGACGCCAGAGGTAATGGAGCATCCTAATCCCTTCAGGCGAATGACCCAAATCGTTTACGAGGAACTGGTGAAACTTTTGGGCGAAAAACCTGAGCCACTTCAAATCGCACCGCAACCGCCGACAGTGTTTTTGCTTTTGGGATTGCAAGGTTCAGGTAAGACGACGACTTGTGGCAAGATAGCAGCAATGTTCAAAAAGCAAGGGAAACGCCCGCTGCTCGTCGCTGCTGACTTGAAGCGACCAGCGGCAATTGAGCAATTGGAGCAAGTTGGCGCTCAAGTCGGGGTTCCTGTCTTCGCGATGCGAACTGACTCTCCAGAAGCGTTAGCGCAGGCTGCATTAAGCCACGCCAAAACCAACGCTCATGACCTTGTGGTTGTTGACTCTGCTGGGCGACTTCATACCGACGAGGAATTGATGGATGAACTGAGGCGTTTAAAATTTGCGCTTAGACCCCATGAATCTTTGCTCGTTTTGGATGCAACGACTGGACAAGATGCCGTCCGAGTTGCGGAAACTTTTGAAAACGAGATTGGCATAACTGGGGTCATTTTGACGAAACTTGACAGCGATGCGAGGGGCGGTGCTGTCCTTTCGGTGAGGGCAGTGACAGGCAAACCCGTTAAACTCGTTGGTCTCGGTGAACACTTGTCCGATCTGGATGTTTTCCACCCAGACAGGATGGCTGCTCGTATTTTAGGTCTGGGCGATGTGGCGAGTTTGATGGAGCGGGTTGAAAGCATCGTTGATGAAGCGACGGCTCGGAAGATGGAAGAGAGAATTGCGAAGGGAACTTTCACCCTTGAAGATTTGCTCGTGCAACTTCGGCAAATGAGACAATCTGGTCCTTTAGAGCAACTTCTGTCCTTCCTGCCGGGTTTCAGCGGGCTTGGAGCGCCGAAACTGCAAATTGACGAGCGGAAATTGAAGCGGATGGAAGCCATAATTTTGTCTATGACACCGGAGGAACGACGCAATCCTGACATCATTGACGGCTCGCGAAAACGGCGGATAGCAAGGGGCAGCGGAACAACTGTTCAGGAGGTCAACCAACTATTGCGTCAATTCAAAGCGATGCGTGATACAATGAAACGGCTCGCAAAAGCGAGGCTGAGCGACAAAGATTTGATGCGTTTGTTTGGTGGCTTTTGAGCCGGCGAGAGGTGACCCTTCATGGGCATCTTAGTCAAGCCCGTCACTTTGCGAGGCGACAAAGGACAAATTGAACTGGACGGCATGTTTGATACTGGCTCAACTTACTCGGTCATCCGAAAAGACATCGCTGAGCAGTTGGCGACAGTTGTTCCTTTGGACGAACCAATTGTGCTCAGGACAGCCGAGCAAGGACGGCAATTGACAGTCACCCACCGTGTTGTGCTGACTATTTGGCTCAACGGCTACAGGCTTTCTGACGAGTTCATAGTGGTTGAGCAGTTGAGCCGTCCCGTTCTCATCGGTGCAGCGACTATGCAAAAATGGAGGATGCGTTTGGACATGGCGAACGAGGAAATCATCGTTGATCCGACAGCGACAGAATTATGGTTGCTTTGAAAGGAGGTGAGAAGCAGTTGGTGCGGATGAGACTCATGCGCGTTGGCGCCCGAAACAACCCAAGATATAGAATTGTCGTCGCCGATGCGAAAGCACCGAGAAACGGCAAGTTCATTGAAATCTTGGGTCACTACAACCCAACCCGTGAACCTGAGGAATTGAACATCAACCGAGAACGCGCGCTTTATTGGCTGTCCGTAGGTGCTCAACCGACGGAAACGGTTGTGCGTCTTTTGTGCAAACTCGGAATTTGGCAGGAGTTCCATCGGCTGAAAAAGGAGGCGAAAAGCAAAGCCTCTAACTAACCAAGTCCAAAACTTTATGGAGAAAACCCGTGCAAGGAGGGAGAAGAATGGAGCAGCGAACATCCTTGGGGCATCTGGTTGAAACCATCGTCCGCTCCTTGGTGGACAACCCGAACGAAGTTCAAGTCAAGCAGATTGAAGGTGAAAAGACCGTTATCGTTGAAGTCAAGGTTGCGCCAAGCGACTTGGGGAAAGTCATCGGCAAGGAAGGGCGCATCGCAACAGCCATCCGCACCTTGGCGAGAGCGGCAGCAACGAAATTGGGCAAAAAGGTAACGGTTGAAATCTTGTGACGACTTTGGTTGATGACTGAATTTGGGTATCGCGATTTTCTGTCTCACTTGGGCGATAGGGTGCGAAGGTAAGGGGGGTCTTTTGCCCCCGCCTTTTGACTTAAAAGAGGGGACATGCAATGTCTGCCCGAAAGAAAGTTACCATTGTCACCGATGAACTCCGTGAATGGACCCAACCTATTGGCGCCATTGTCGCCACCCATGGCTTGAAAGGCGCTGTTAAGGTGAAACCACTTCACGGCGCCGCTGACCAACTTTTCACCATCGGCAGCGAAATGTGTGTGGTCCTTCCTTCCGGCAGGAGACAAAAACTCACTATCCAAACTTGCTATGCGAAAGGTTCAACTTGGATTGTCAAGTTTGCTGAAATTGAGCACATTGATGTCGCAGAGAAGTATGTCGGTTTGCAACTCGCCGTCCACAAAGACTGGAAGCCGAAACTTGAAGAGGGCGAATTTTTGCTCAGCGAACTTTTGGGCATGACTGTTGTGACAGAAGACGGCGAACATATTGGGGAAGTGCTTGAGGTGATGGAAAGCCCTGCTCACGATTTGCTGGTCACGGAGAGGGGCTTGATCCCGATGAGGCGGGAATTTGTCAAGAAAGTGGACAGGAAGAAGCGACAAATTGTTGTCAACTTGCCCAAGGGTTTGCTCAGCGAGGAGGTGCCCAAAAAGCGCCGACCAATATGGCGAAAGTGACCTTCCACATCTTCACCTTGTTCCCGGAATGGTTTGAAACGCCGTTGAAAGTCAGCATTATCGGACGCGCGATTAAGGAAGGGCATATCTCCGTCGTTTGCCACAGCATCCGCGATTACGCCACCGACAAGCACCGAACCGTTGACGATTACCCCTACGGCGGAGGTGCAGGGTTGGTTTTGAAACCCGAACCGATTTTCGCAGCAGTTGAAAGCGTCTTGACTGAGTTGTCTCTGCCCCAAACCCCACCTATCATTCTGCTTTGCGCTCAAGGTCGCCCGTTCAACCAAAAGGTTGCTCACGAATTGGCTCAACATCCTGTGCTTTTCATGATTTGCGGTCATTACGAAGGCGTTGACGAACGAGTTCGCGAGCATTTGGTCACGGACGAAATCAGCGTCGGCGATTACATCTTGACAGGTGGGGAACCAGCGGCGATGGTCATAATTGACGCTGTCGCAAGGTTAGTGCCCGGCGTCATTGACGAGGAATCGCCCGTTGAAGAATCCTTCGCTTCAGGTCTGCTTGAGTATCCGCAATATACTCGCCCGCGAGTTTTTCGCGGCTGGGAAGTCCCTGAAGTTTTGGTCACCGGAAACCATGAGGCAATACGAAAATGGAGACGCCGAGAAGCGTTGAAACGCACTTTGCTCCGCCGCCCAGATTTGCTCGTCAAGGCTCAATTGACGGAAGAAGATTGGCGGATGCTCCGCGAGGTTGAATCGGAACTTTCAAAATCGGGACAATTGTTCGCCGAGTGGCGCAAATGGTCGGTGCTGCCTTAAGACTTCACTGCGCAGGCACAAGGTCAAATCTGGCGTCAACTTTCAACTGGAAGTAAGGAGTGACAACTGAGGTTGTTGGTGAAATTGCCGATTGGCTTTGTTGTTGCTCTTTGCCTTGCTCCTGCCCTTCTCTCTGTTGGTCACCTTCTCGCTGTTCACCTTGCTCCGGATTTTGTTCGTTGGGTTGGTTTTGCTCGGGCTTGGTTTGCTGAGTTTGCTGAGGTAACGGGAATTTGGTGCTCACTTCCAACTTGATTGTTCCCGAAGCGGAAATCGTTCGCCCTTCAGCAACACTGAACAAAACTTCGCTCTCGGCGTTGTAACGGGCAGTGAAATTTGTTTGAGCGCGAAGTGTAGGGTCAATAAGGGCGTCAATTGGCAGAAGGTAACGGAGCCTGAACTTCAGCGGTTGAAGCCGAGGTGGTAACGATGTCGGTTGTTCAACGCATTGAACTGTCGTCAGAGTGATTGTTGGACCCAACTGGTGAGCACCTTGCCAAGCGTCACCAATCTTTACGCCTTCCTTTGGGAACGGGACAATCAAAGTTGCCAACGCGGTCGCCATCAAATCAAAATTGCCGACCAACTCCTCAAGTGAACGAGCGCCATCCCCCATTAGGTCAACAATCTCCCCCGTTGGGGTCGTGAAGAAGGTTATCCTTGTCCAACCAAGTTTTTCCTTTTGCTCACCGGCGGAAGAAAAAACTCGCAATGTCCCGCCTTTAATAGTCAAGTCGCACCTTAGGCGGTTTCCGCTTTTTTGCCATTTCTGCTCAATCTCCACCGTCGCAGCGAAATGGGCAAAACCAACCATTCCCGTCATTTCCGCCTGAACTTCACCGTTGACGAGCAATCGGTAGTTGAATGTCCGACCGACCGCCGGCAAGTAAGAAGGCATCAAAGGCGCTGACGGCGGTTGAGCGAAAACCGCTATACCAAGGCAAAGGCAAGTTGCGACGAGAAGCAGATTTCTCAAGGGTTAGTCCCCCCTTGCTCTCGCTTAAGCGAGAGCGCTTCATTGCTTTACCGAAAACAACTCAATCACGCTTTTGACTTGTGTCTGGGTTTGTAAGGACATAGTGCCAGCACCTGCGTTCTCCGGCATTGTAATGACAACCGTTAACTTCGTTTCCGAGTTGACCTCACTCCGAGAGAGCAGCCCTTTTGTCAAGTCAAACCAAACCTTTGAGTTCACCTTTGTGCCTCCCTTGGCAGTTATATCAACGCCCATCTCTTTCAGTGGCAGCATCTTAGTCACAATCTCGCCCAATTCCGGAACTTCGGTTTGAATTTCCGCGACTGCTATATCGCTTTCGTCCTTCTTCTCAACAGAGAGCAACTTCCCTTGTCCGATAACCTTTGCCGAAGCAGTTTGTCCGCTGGGCAGTGGGACGGGAACTGTGCCAGTTAAGTTCCAAGTTTCGCCGACTTTAAGTGGCTTGGTTGGAAGGTTCGGTGAAAGCAAACTCCACGCGCTCGCGCTCATTGTGAGCGCTTGGAATGGGTCTTGCATCGCTAAAATTTGCTCTTGCGGTTTCTCACCTTCCTCACGAATAGGCTTGACTTCCACGATTTTGCCGTCCGGAGCGATTTTCATCATGACTTTCGTCGTCGGCACTTTTTGCTCGCTCGGTTGGGTCCCCTCTGTCGGGGAAGTGAGCGTCATCTTTCCGCTCACAGTCACCAACAAGGTGGCAGTGCCGTCATCAGCAACTTCTTTGACAACTTGTTCTTGCGTCAATTCGCCTTTGAACTTCAAATCGGACGCAACACCGATTTCGCTGATAAGGTTAACCTTGCCTTCAACCGTCACTTTGTAGTTCAAAGTTTGCCCGGGCTGGTAGCGGAATTTGATGGAAACTTCCTGCTGAGCGAAAATCAGCCCACTCAAAAGCCCAATTAGCAACAGCAATAGTGACCAACGATGCATCATTGCCAATCCCTCCAACAATTTTAGGATTTAAGCCCTTTTCGCTTTCTTCGCTAAGCGATAGGATTTCATCAGCGCTTTCGCTTCCTTAGCCGTCAGGAAGCGAGAGAATACTTCTGTTCCGTCCATAAGTTCCTCATCCAACAATTCGTAAACGCTCAACACCCCCACAAACTCCCATCGGACACCAAAGTTAGCCTCACGCTGATGCTCAAAAGCAATCTGTTCGCCCAACGCTTCCGCCTTTTGCCACGCTTCATTTTCGTCACTGGCTTGAACAAGAACTATGCTTTCTTCAAACCACTCATCCAGCCAGTCCATATCCTCGTTCAAATCCTCGCCCTCTAAGGGGTCTCCTATCTTGCCTGCTTGTGCCCAGAGAAAACGAATGAATTCGGATAACACCTCGGCTTCTTGCTTTAGCCGAGACTTCGGGATACCGTGCAAATGGCGATGTTCCAAGAAACCCAGCAAATGTTCGTAACGGCAGTCACTTAATTCTTTCACACCTTGAGCGACTGCATAGCGACAAAAATTTGTCAATAGCCGTTCCCATCTCCCAGTCTGTTCCCAAGACATTTTTCTTTGCCGAGAAATCCCGCGAACGGCAAAGAAATCACGAACGGCTTCATGGAAAACTCTCGGCAACTCTATTTTCTCCAAGTTGTGGATTTCGGGTTCTGTGCGCTTATTGCAAAACAGCAAACTGGCTGCAAACCACATTTGCAATCGCCTCACTTTTTGTCAAAGCGTCTGTCCGTTAACAGTTTGCGCATTTGTATTGCTCGCCGATTTCCTTGCTTTGCCAACTTATCAACCTCGTCAAAGGTTTTGTCCATCAGTTCGGACGGAAAATCCTTTTTGCGTTTGATGCTTGCTCGTTTCTCCTGTGCGATTATTTCCTCAACGGTTCTCGGGTCATTGTGGTAGCGCCCCAATTGCCCCCACCTCAATTTCCGATGGCGCAAACCGTGAAAATTATTGTGTGCATCATTTCCAACTCCAATTGAAGCAACCGAAATGTCTTAACCCCATTGACAGTGCAGTTGAAATTTTTGCGTGCTGCAAAATTAGACGCAAGGGCAACGGCTGAGACAAACTTGAGCGGGTGATGAGAATGCTCCTTCAACGGCTCAGGCAAATTTTGGAAAAGGTCCAGCAAGGGCGAATAAGCATAGATGACGCTTTGCGCGAATTGAGGCATTTGCCATTTCAAGAGTTAGGCTTTGCGAAAATTGACCACCACCGCTTGCTTCGTCGCGGTTTCCCTGAAGCAGTTTTTTGCCCCAACAAAACTCCAGAGCAAGTAGCCAAGATTGTGGAAGCGATGTCGCAAACGGGTGTGACGGTTTTGGCAACGAAAGCGAGTGAGTCCCATTACGAAGCAGTTCGTGAGATTGTCCCTCAAGCGAAATACCACGAACTCGCAAAACTCATCGCCGTTGAAGGTCAGGAATTTCCGAAACTTCCGCCAGAGAAACAACCAGACATTGCTGTCATATGCGCTGGAACAGCGGATTTGCCTATCGCCGAAGAAGCGGCGTTAACTGCTGAATATTCTGGGTGCAAAGTCACACGAATAACCGATGTCGGTGTTGCCGGCATCCACCGACTTTTGGACCACTTGCCGGTTTTGGAGCAGGCTGATGTTTTGGTTGTTGTCGCTGGGATGGAAGGTGCATTACCAAGTGTTGTTGCAGGGTTAATGTGGCAACCCGTAATTGCCGTCCCAACGAGTGTCGGGTATGGGGCAAGTTTCCATGGGCTGTCAGCGTTGTTGACAATGTTGAATTCGTGTTCACCGGGCATAGCCGTCGTCAACATTGACAACGGCTTCGGCGCAGGTTACCTTGCGGCACTCATCGGTCGCATGGCAAAGGGTTCGTTGGTGGTTGACGAAAAGAGTTTTCAAAGTTCGTAGTTAGCCACGCAGCGAAAGCGGAGCGGAGTAAAAATTGGTGCGGAGTGCGGTGTGCTGGGTGCAATGTTGGCATGTTACTTCGCACTTAGCACTCTGCACCTCGCACCTAACTTCGGCACTTCACTTCGTTTCGTGCCTTGCTACAAACATTCACCCCAAAGGCAAATTCACCCATTTGCCACTTTGAGCGGAGCGGTAAATTGCTTCCATCAACTCGTGGACTTTCAGCGCATCGTCAAAATCGGGTTTTGCGGGTTTGTCGTTCACGATGGCGTCAAGGAAACAAAACTGGGCGTGGACATGCGAACGCATCCAACCCAAAGTGAACTTCGGTGACGGATAAGAAGCAGGTGGCGGGTATTTTTGCACCGTTGACAGTTTCTTGTAGCCCCATTCACTCGCCGGCTCGGTTCGGTCAAAAACCCAAAGCCAATTCGGTTCCATCAAGTTGAAGCCTATTGCGCCTTTGTCGCCGTGAATTTCAAACCGAAGTTCGTCCTCAGTCCCGGTAGCAACTCGCGAGAATTCAACATACCCCAGAGCGCCACTTTTGAACCTGATGAGAGCCGCTGCAGCATCGTCAACTTCAACAGACGCTTTCTTGCTCGGATCTTCAGGTAGAGGTCGTTCCTTGATGAAAGTCTCTGTCATGCCACAGACAGCAACAGGTTCGTCCACGCCTTCAAGCAACCAAAGCATCAAGTCCAAAAGGTGCGGTCCCAAGTCAACTAAAACTCCACCGCCGATGATTTCCTTGCGCAACCGCCACTCCAAAGGTCGGTTGGGGTCAACATAGCCTGAGTGCAAATAGCAACCGCGAAAATGAAAGAGCCGACCGATAAAACCTTTTTGGGCAAGTTCTTTCGCCTTCATCGTTGCGGGGAAGAAGCGATATTCTGAGACGACTTGGACTTTGACACCTCGTTTTGCCGCTTCCCGCGCCAATGCCGCCAGTTCCTTCGCTTCTTCGTAGTTGTAGGCAAGTGGCTTCTCGCAATAAACATGCTTTCCCGCATTCAACGCTTCACGAACGATTTCCGCGTGCCAGCGGTTGGGGACGCAAATGTCAACGATCTGAACTTCTGGGTGATGGATGACTTCTCGGTAATTGGTCGTGCGGAAAAGGAAGCCTGCTTGCCCGCGACCTTCTTCCGCCGCTTTCTCGTTGACATCACAAACGGCGACCAATTTGATGTCACAAGGCTCACCGTTGTAAAGCAAAGGGATTGTCCGCCAAGCGTAGGTGTGAACTCGCCCCATCAACCCGTAACCGATAACGCCAACCCCAAAAGTCGGTTTCGCCATTTTCCATGCTCCCTCCTTGCCCGCAAATTTCAGGCAGGTCGTCACCTGCCCTTACCCTCTAACCACGAAACGATCGCACTTACAAGCCCGTCAATTGTATGCACTTCAGCGACAATTTCTGGAACAAACCCGAAGTCCATGCAAGCCTGTTCCGTAATTGGACCTATGACCGCAACTGCGGCGTTGTCAAGAATTCGCCTTGCCCTTTCACTGCCGAAAATTTCAAAAAACGCTCGCACGGTTGACGGGCTGGTGAATGTGACGATATGGACGGGGTCTTTGAAGATTTCGTAGGTCTGCTCTTCAGGCAGTGGATTTGGGACTGTTCGGTAGGCGTGAACCTCGTCAACAATTGCTCCCAGTTCGCGCAACCTCTTCGCTAAAACTTCACGAGCACCTTGAGCGCGCCAAAGCAAAAACCGTATTGGTCGGTTTTGCTCGCTTTTCCTCAACATTTGCCCAAACATTTCCGCCAAGCCTTCATTCGTGTATCTTTCCGGCATCGCTGTTGGCTGAAACCCAAACTTTTCAAGTTCTCTGCCAGTTGCTGGACCAATAACGGCGAACTTGAGCGAAGAAATCACCTTCGGCTCAACATTCCTTTGGCGAATCCGTTCAAAGAAAGTGCGAACGCCGTGAACGCTGGTGAAGACAACCCAGTCGTAACCTTGAGCCAAAACTTTGTCAATGGCTTTTTGAAGGGGTCTTTCGTCCTCGGGCGGCTCAATGCGGATTAGTGGCAACTTGACAGTCTCGGCTCCCAGTTCCTCTAACTTGCTTGCAAGTGCCTCCGCTTGCTCTTCAGCGCGAGTGACCAAAACCCTTTTGCCAAGCAAAGGTTTCGCTGCCATCCCAACTCTCACCCGACAGAGAGTTTGGCACAATGTTCGTAGTTAGCCACGAAGCGAAAGCCAAGCGGCGTCTTATTTCGTCCTGCATTCTTTATCCCGTCCCTAATGGTGCTTTGCATGGTTTTGTGCTTAACTGCTCACTCCTGTTTACGGTTTCGCTTTCGGCACGCTACCATTTTTGCATGGTGTTGCCACGATGCTGAGTTTGACTTTCGCCCAATTTTGGCTTGCTTTCATAGTTGCGATTTTGTGGGGGCTGCTGATTTGGTGGCGGAAACCTATCGCTTTCCCTTACCCAAACTTGCAACTTTTTGGGAGAAAGGATAGAGATTGGCGGCAAGGTTTTGCTAAACTGATGCGAGGGTTAGGGATAGTTGCACTACTTTTGGCTTTGGCTCGTCCCCAACTCGTCCGTTGGGAAGAAGTCCGCACGGAGGGCATTGACATCGTCTTTACCCTTGACATTTCTGGCAGCATGACGGCGACCGATTTTCTGCCCAACCGGATGGAAGCAGCGAAGCGGGTTATCCGAAATTTCGTTGAATTGCTGAGACAAAAACGCAGCGGCGACAGGCTGGGTTTGGTCGTTTTCGCTGCAGAAAGTTACACTCAATGTCCGCTAACCGACGATTACGATTTCTTTCTTGAAGCCCTTGACCAAGCCCAAAATGCGAGGGAAGGCGTCGTTAAAGACGGAACGGCAATTGGTGATGGATTGACAGTTGCCCTCAGAAGGCTTCAATCATCGCCTGCGAAAAGCAAGGTCGTGATTTTGCTTTCCGACGGGATGAACAACGCAGGTCAGGTTCAGCCTCGCGATGCTGCAAGGGTTGCCGAGGCAATGGGTGTTAGGGTCTACACGATAGGAATTGGAACTTCCACTGGGACGGTCAGTTTGCAAGACCCATTGACGGGGCGAACCCAAATTGGTCGGGTCGCAGGTTTTGACGAACCGCTCCTGCGCGAAATTGCGCAACGAACCAACGGTGCCTATTTTTACGCTGCCGACAGAGGCACTTTGGAGTCAATCCTTCGCTACATACTGCAACTTGAAACAACCCCTCTCGTCGTCCGCAAGGAGCAGAAACGGACCGAGTTGGCGGTTTGGTTAATTTCTGTTGCACTTGCGTGTTTGCTGGTGGAAGGTTTGTTTGTCCATTTCCTATGGCGGAGGGTGCCATGAAATGCACTTGTTTGAATTCGCAAGACCACAAGCGCTCTTGTTGATTCCAATCTGGTTGCTCGCGATAATCGCGATAGCGTGGGGGATGAAGCAAAAACGCAAACGGTTGACTTTTTGGCTCAGCGCCGAGGAAGCCAGTCGTTGGTGGCGAAGAATGAGATGGCAAGTGCTTTTGTTCGGCACTGCGACTCTGCTCTTAACAGTCGCTTTGTCTCAACCGAGATACTTTGCCGGTAAGATTGCGGTGCCGGTCCAAGGTGTTGACATTATCGTTTGCCTTGATGTTTCCCACAGCATGTTGTGCGAAGACATCAAGCCATCGCGATTGGAATTCGCGCAAGCGATAATTGCCAACTTGATGAAACGATTGCAGCCGGGTGACCGAATTGGTCTTGCGATTTTTGGCGGCAGTGGCTTCCCGCTTTGCCCCCTTACCCATGATTTGAGCATCGTCAGAACCTACCTTGACTTGCTTTCGCCTTCCGTGATGGTTTACAACCCAACGACTTATATCGCTGAAGGCTTGACCGCTTCGCTTAAACTCCTGAAGGGCAAGCAAAAGCAGGAAACACGGGGCAGCGTGATCGTTCTCTTGACGGACGGTGAAGATCAAGGTAGCAATTGGAAGCAAGTTGCGAATGAGTGCGCAAAGGCTGGCGTGACGGTTTTCGCTTTTGCTATTGGGACAGAAAAGGGCGCACCTGTGCCTGAAGTGACGGAGACAGGAACTATAAGGGGCTACAAGCGAGATGCCCAAGGCGGGATTGCCGTTTCCAAATTGACGCTTGAGCCTTTGCAATACATCGCTCGCAAAACTGGTGGCAAAGTTTATTTGCCTGTGGACACACAACGGGAAGTTGATGCTTTGGTGCGTGACTTGAATGGTTACAGGCAAAGGGTTTGGACAAGGCAAGTTGCTCAGTGGCGAGAACTTTTCCCGCTACTCGTTTTGCTCAGTGCGCTGTTATTGCTTGGTGAAACTTGGCTGACTCGCTCGTTCAAAACTTAGAGGAGAAGGTCGCAAATGACAAACTTTCCTCGGGGAAACCTGAGAAAACGCAAAAGAGGCAAGGAGGTTGAGAAGCGATGGTGACCGTTCCTGTTGTTCCGGGGTTGAAAGAGACGATTCGCAACATTCCTGACTTTCCGAAGCCGGGCATTTTGTTCAGGGACATCACGCCCGTGCTCCAAAACCCTGACCTTTTCCGTGCAGTCATTGACACTTTTGAGCAAATTTACAAGGACCGAAAAATTGATGTCATTGCAGCCGTTGAATCGCGGGGGTTCATTTTCGCTGCGCCCCTTGCGGTCAGGCTTGGAGCAGGTTTCGTGCCGCTCCGCAAATCTGGCAAACTGCCATATATGACCTACAAAGTTCACTACGCCCTTGAATATGGCATTGAAGCCCTTGAGATGCATGTTGACGCTGTCAAGCCTGGGCAAAGGGTTCTCATCATGGATGACTTGCTGGCGACAGGTGGAACCGCTCATGCTTCAGCAAGGCTCGTCCTTCAAGCAGGTGGCATCATTGATTCCTTCGCCTTCGTCATTGAACTGACCGACTTGAAAGGTCGGGAGAAATTGCAAGGCTACGAAGTCATAACGCTCGTTCAGTTCCCGTGAAGGGAATACAGTCTAAGTTTTGTTGACTTAACCGGGCAAATTCATTTCTGTGGGGTGAGTTGGCATTGATTGAAAAGCAAAGTCCCTTTACGCCGGGACGACCTGTTACGCTTGAACTTTTTGTGGGCCGGCAAAGGGAACTTGAGAGATTGAAACGGCTGGTGTCACAATCTTTCAATCAACAGCGGGTTGAATGTGCCTTCATCACAGGCGAAAGAGGCATAGGAAAAAGTTCAGTGGCTCAAGTGTTAGCAGCGCAAGTTGAGTTCCTCTGGAACGGATACACCGTCCACAGTTACTTGGGCTTAAGAGCAAAATCCCTTGAGGATGCAATAGAACGAATAGTAACCGACATGCTCATCCGCGCAAGGCAACAGGGTTGGTGGGAAAGGGCAAAGAAGTTGCTGGGAAGATTTGTGGAGAAAGTGGAACTTGGGCTTTTCGGAACTATCGTTAGGCTTCATCTCGCTCCGGAAGACCGAAGGCAAATCGTCTCTGATTTTCCTGCCATTTTGGCAGACTCGCTAATTCAAGCCAATCGGGAAGGTAGAGGTTGGCTGGTAATTTTGGATGATCTTAACGGGATAGCGCCTCTGCCAGAGTTTGCTCACTTCATTAAAAGTTTGGTTGACAGTCTCGCTACAAGTGGGCAACCAACGCCTTTTTCTCTCGTTTTGGTCGGCTTACCTGAACGAAGGGACGAAATGATGAAGAGCCAACCTTCAATCGCACGCATCTTTGATGTCATCGTCCTGAGCCGTTTGGAAGACGAATTCGTCGCTGAATTTTTCCGCAAAGCGTTTGAAGACCAAGCAGGAATTAAAGTTGACCGCGATGCTTTAGATGCTATGGTCAAAGCCAGCGGAGGTTACCCAGCACTAATGCACGAAGTTGGCGACGCGGTGTTCTGGGCTAATAGCGATAATCTCGTTGACTTAGACGATGTGGCACAAGGATTAATCGCTGCTGCTGAGGTGGTCGGGCGCAAATACCTTGACCGCCAAGTTTATGAGGCGTTGCGAAGCGAAAGATATCGCGAACTTTTGCGCCAGTGCGCACGAATAGCGTTTAGTTCCGGCGGGACAATCAGAAGGCGTGAACTTAAAGGTGCTGACAATTTCTTGAGGCGAATGGTTGATTTGGCGGTATTGAAGCGAACCAGCAGCGGTGAATACAGGTTCGCCAATGAACTTTACATGCTCTATGCCTTGATGGAAGCAGAAACGAAGCGAAGAAAGCGGTGATTTACATGTCCTTCCCACAACACACGCGCGATGAATTGCTAATTCCTGGCAAAAACGCTCTGGAGACGGCAGTGGCTTTGGGGGAGTTCGGAAATCCGTTTAGGGGGGAAAAGTTTATGCGGGCGGAAACTTTGAAGTGGCTTTTTGAGCAATTGAACGCAAACGGCATCCGCTATGCCCTCGTTGGTGGCTTAGCCGTCGCTCACTACGCTATCCCTCGCACCACTCAGGATGTGGACATCTTGGTGCTTCAGGAAGACGCAGGAAAACTCTTGCAACTTCTGAGACCTCACTACTTTCGCGGGACGGCTCAAGTGATGTTTTTCCAAATTGACGACACCAGACTGGATGTCCTTATCGCAACATTGAGATACCAAAGGGCAGCAGTCCTCAACGCTCAAGAAAGCACTTTTGAAGGTGTGCCTGTAAAAGTCGTAGCGCCACGAGATTTAGTGCTCATGAAACTGTTGGCAGCGTGGGAGAGACCCACAGAAGGCAAAAGAGACTTAGACCAAGCCGATATAGTTATGCTGCTGGAACAATTCGGCAACCAATTCACGCCTGACGACATCGCTTATATCGCTGAACGATTGAGGGAGTTGTGCTTTTTGCCCGAAGAGTTCTCTCGCTGGCGAGAGCGAATGGAGTGGCTTAACAATGCACTCCAGCGCTTGAAATTGTCGCACCTTCAATATCCGATGCCTTGATGCAAGCCCGCATAAAGGAGGTGATAAAAAGTGGCAGCGCAGGTAATCATTGTCGGCGGAGGTGTCGGTGGCGTCGTGACAGCGAACCGATTAGCGTTGCTTGCACCCGAAGATGTGCAAATAACGCTCGTTGATGCAACGGGCATCCACACATACCAACAAGGTTGGCTTTATGTTCCCTTAGGTGAAGTTGAGCCGAAGAAGTTACAAAGGCGACTGAGAAGCATTGTCTACGACCGAGTGAAGGTCATCGCCAAACCCGTGACGGGCATTGACTTGGAAAGCCGAACAGTTCACCTCAATGGCGGAAGGCTAAGTTACGATTTTCTCGTGCTGGCATTAGGTTGCGAACCCAATCCATCTGAAATTGAGGGACTGTCTGAAGGTGCTCATCACTTTCACACTGCTGATGCAGCAGTCAAATTACGGGAAGTATTGGCGAATTTTGAAGGCGGGACAATTGTCGTAGGTGTCGGCGGTTTGCCTTACAAGTGTCCACCATCACCCATTGAGTTCGTTTGTCTCCTTCACGAACATCTCGTCCGCAAAGGTTTACGAGACAAAGTTGAACTCATTTACGCCACGCCTTTGCCCCGTGTCTTTCACATTGAACCGCTCGTGCCCATCTTTGAGGAGCGGTTTGAGCGTTTCGGCATAAAACTTGTCCCCTTCTTCACGCTGGAGACCTTTGACCCTGCCAACCGAAAAGCCATTTCAATGGATGGGACGGAGTTGACAGCGGATTTGTTCGTGCTTGTTCCGCCTCATTGTGGTGTTGAGTGTGCCAGAAAATTGGGCATCGTAGACGCAAAAGGATTTTTACCGACCGATCGCCACACTTTGCAGGTTCAAGGTCAAGAACGAGTTTACGCTATCGGCGATTGCACCAATTTGGCGACACCGAAAGCGTTAACGGCTGCTCAAAAACAAGCCTTGATAGTCGCCGAAAATATCATCGCGGAGATTACGGGCAAAGAATTGCGCAAATACAACGGTCAAGTCGGTTGCGTCATTGAAGTTGGCGAGGGGGAAGCCACTGTCGCAAGTTTTGACTACGACAACCCGCCACATCCGCCCAAACCGAGTAAATCGCTGTTTCAGCAAAAACGAGCCATGCGTCGCCTTTACTGGCAAATTGTCCCGCCCGCTTTGGGCTAATGTCGTCCAAAATGGGTCACAAAATGTAGCACCGGCTAAAAGCCGACGCAAAAGCAAAACCGAAACGCCTATAGAAAAATCGGAGGTGATAAGCAATGCAATGGTGGACGATCGCTGCTTTGGCAGCATCAGCGATAGTAGTAGCCGTTGCGTTTCAACGAAACGAACCGGAGCCAAAAGAAACGCAAAAAGATGAGCCACCGCAATTTGTTACCGTCTTCACCGTTGAAGTTCAGGAAGGGCACGAAAAAGAGTTCGTTGAACGATTTCAAAAGCGGGCACGGCTCATTGATAAAGCGAAAGGCTTCAAGGGAGTGTATGTTTTGCAGCACACTCAAACCGGCAATAAGTTTTTGGTCGTGACCTTCTGGAAAGATGAAGCCAGTTTCCGCGCTTGGGTTGAGAGCGAAGAATTCCGTAAAGCCCACGCTGAAGGTGGCGTCCCAACTAAAGCAATGCAACTTGATACTTACCGCATCGTGGCAAAATAGACAGCGTGGGCTTCACGCTTGAAGCCAAGTCTTGGTCGGGAGGGCGATTTCACAATGCGAAAATGGGTTTGGGTCGCTGTCGTTTTCGCCCTTCTGTTACTGACTTGGTTGGGAAACAGAGCCCACATGAATTCACTTTTTGTGCAAGTGCAAAAAGAGTTGGCAAGGCTTCAGCAGTTGGGCGAACCGACAAAACTTGCGGATTTGCTCCCACCTGTCCCAGCAAATCAAGATGGGACTTTGCTCTACAGGTATGCTATCACACAGTTGGAAATGGCTGAGAGGAAACTGCCACGATCGGTCTCGGACAGCATTTACGAGTTCATCAGCAGGCAACCGACTAAACCCTTTAGCCTCACCGATGTTCAAAAAGTGCTGGAAGAAACACGACCTGCCCTTCAAACCTTGCGCAAAGCGCTTAACTACCCTCACATGCGCATGACCGATTGGAGCGTTGAAATCCCGATAAGCGTTATGTTCCTGCACTTTCCCAAGTTCCGCGAATTTGCGAGATTGTTGGTTGCTGAAGGGAAGTGGAGGAAAAGACAGGGCGATATTGATGGTGCAATTGAAAGCCACTTGACAGCGCTGAAATTGGTTCGCCGAATGGGAGATGAGCCATCGCTTGTCCTTGGTTTCCTTGTTCAAGGGGCAATTTTCGCTATCACTGTCAACGGGTTGCAACAAGTCCTTTCAGATGCCGATGCTTCACCGAAGTCATATCGTGCTCTGTTAGCGGAGTTGTTGGCTTGGGATATTGACCGCGACTTCGTGCGTGCAATTCAATCCGAGCGAGTTATGAGCATTATCACCTGCGATTGGATGAACAGGAAAGCGTCGCGAAAATCGTTAAACGAGTTGGGCAATTTGATCTACGGCAGCAGTTACGGTCCTTTGCAAGTGAA
>Ga0209394_1000943_pt1 | contig 19257 bp, 22 predicted proteins | sample JNZ201metaG_FD_184122 | JGI IMG/M metagenome (GOLD analysis project Ga0209394, IMG submission 184122) | Hot spring microbial communities from Jinze hot spring, China to study Microbial Dark Matter (Phase II) - JNZ 20120812A (SPAdes) (version 3) ... | reverse complement strand
ATACTGTATGATTCTCTCCATTAGATTCTTAACCTCTAAACTATATAATTCATGTTTTAATTTTAATATTTTACATGATGCTTATAGTATTGAGCTCCATCACTTAATACAACTATATTTGAACCGTAAATAGCTCTAATTTTCTAGGGAATGTTAGAGATGTAAGTATGTTGCAATATCGCAAACCCATACATATAGAATCCTCCTCAACAATGGCTTAAACGCAACATAAACAATCTTCCTCATAGACCCCACACTTATAATAGTATCATCAACCACAATCCTAACATCCCTCCTATCGAATTTAAGATAAACCACGATAATATAGATACATAACTCCTAACAATAATGAAGCTTAGAATATCTGAAGCCATTCTAGAAGAACGAAAATATATATAAGCAATAAACAACTAGAGTAAATGGAGTTCTCTCCCTAACAAATTTGATAACTTTAGACATACTAACACCATAAATAAAGAGAAACCCAAATAAATCTAAAGTTAACAAAGCCTTAAGAGGTAGCTTGTAAGCTTAAGCCTGTTATTCCTCTATTCAATATTGTTTCTACGAGTTCTCTGCTTATTCATGTCATACTTTAAATTCAGAATTTTATATGCTGTCCTATAGTAGCATCATTCAATACAAGCTCGTAATTAGTCTTTATCTTCTTTGACTTTAAGTTAAATGACATATAGACAGCCACGTTTGTATATTAAGCATAGATATAAATAATTGTAGTAGGTTATGGATTTGGTGGTAAGTTGTGAGTAGAGTAGCTGTAGTTGGTGGTGGGCTTTTTAGGCCTGATAGGGTTCGATATGAAGTTGCCGAGGAGGGCGTAGCTGAAGCCTATAGGATGCTACTTGAAGATACTCCTGAACTGGATCCGAGAGATATAGAATTTATTCAGTGCTCATATTTTAGTGATCATTTAAATCAGCAGCTATGTATGAGTTGGATAATTCAGGACTATATAGGGCAGCATCGGAAGGGAGGTTATAGAGTAGAGGCTGGAGGAAGTACTCCGCTTGACGCAATAATAAATGCCTACTTCTTAATAAAATCTGGAGAATTTGATCTTATTCTAGTAGCTGGATGGGAATGGATGTCTGAAGTAGATACTGCAACAACGAATGAATTCATTGCTTCAGCATCAGATACTGACTGGGATTTTACTGTTGGTGGATATTATAATGGGTATTATGCAGCCCTCGAATTAAGACATATGCAGCTCTACGGTGAAACCATAGAGGACTTAGGAATGCTTGCAGTTAGAAATAGGAATAATGCAGTTCACAATCCATATTCTCAATGGAGAGCTGAGCATGGAACAAGTTATGTTACGCTTGACGACTACTTTAATGATAGAATTATTGCATGGCCATATCGAAGATGGAATTGCGCCCTGATAAGTGAGGGAGCAGCAGTTCTACTTCTAGCATCAGAGAGAATCGCTAGGAAATATTCGGATTCACCAATGTGGATAAAAGGTATTGGACTTGGAACGGATTCAATGAGGCCTGGAGATAGATTAGCTAACTGGGCTTATAAGGGTGTTTTCCCAGACTGTGAAGCTATATATCCAGGCTTTATTGGGAAGCCTTTAACACCATATCCTGAAATGGCTAACTTTGGATTTGCAAGAGAAGCAGCAAGACAAGCCTATATTAAGGCAGGAATATCAAATCCTGTTAGAGAGCTTGATATTGCAGAATTGTTTGCGCCTTACGATGGAGTTGAACTATGCCTCTATGAGGACTTGATGTGGTGTCCTAGAGGGGAGGGTAAAACACTAGTTAGGGAGGAGATTGTTATGAGGGATGGGGAATTACCATGCCAGCTTAGTGGAGGACTTACAGCATTCGCTCATCCTGTCGGTGCTACTAGCCTACTTCAAACCCTCTTCCTCTACTGGGAGCTTACAGAACAGATACCGAGGAAATTTGGAGATCCGAAACTACAGGTTTCAGGAGCTGAGAAGGCACTTATAACTGGTCATGGCGGTACTGGCTGTCAAGGTGGAGTAATAATATTTTCAAGGTGAGAATATGGTTAATGGAAGAAGAGTTAAGGAGAGAATTATTGAGGATAGAGTTTCACAAGTTCTTAGGGAATGGGAGGAGTATGCAAGAAAAGGTAATTTAAGAGTTAGAGGTTATCAAGTAGTAAGAGGACCTGCTGGAAACACTAAAGTTGGAGAGGAAGAAGAGAATGAATTCCTAATAGTTTATCGTCCTCACGGTGTTCTCTACCATCACAGTCTAGGTAAGGTTTCAAAGTTTTTCAAGGGATTAATTGAGGGTAAGATTTACGGTACAAAATGTCCGAAATGCAGTACAGTTTACTGTCCACCTAGAGCTCACTGCTGGAATCCTGACTGTAATGTTCAGCCAACAGAATGGGTTGAGCTTCCTCCAAGAGGTAGAGTACATACATTCTCCATAATGCTTTTCTCAGCAGATTCATTTCTTGATCAGCTTCCCTTCGTGCTTGGATACGTACAGATTGATGGTGCTCATACAGCTCTACCTATTCAAATTCTAACTCCTCCAACCTATGTATGGATTGGACAGGAAGTTAAGATAAGATTTAGAGAAGAAAGGAGGGGGGAGCTTATGGATATATATGCTGTACCAATTCCAGGACAGAAACCGCCTGAATGGTCATGTCTCCATAAAGATCCAAAAGCATTGAAGGATCTTGAGAGAGATCTTGAAAGAGTCTACAAGTTTTTAGAGGAAAAATTTGGAATTACAAAGGAGACCGTAGTGAAGAGATGGGAGGAAGCCTTAAGGGAATAGACTTTAAGGGAATAGGAACCCACAATCATAAATATAGCTATTTTTCTCTTTTCCCCTCTATGAATTCCTCAAGCCATTTTCTAGCTGTTTCATCATCTGGAGCTTGTATTGGTGGATGTTTAAATAGGAATGCTGATGCGCTTATAACTGGTCCTTTAACATTTCTATCTAAAGCTATCTTTGCCAATCTTATTGCATCAATCATTGATCCTGCAAACATTGATTTATCATCTACTGATAGTTTAACCTCTAAGGTTACTGGGAAATCTGCAAAGCTTCTACCCTTAACATATATGTATGCTATCTTAGTATTTCCTAGGAATTCCACATAGTCACTAGGTCCAATTCTAACTTTCCCCCTGGATTCTAAAACATCACCGTATGGTAGTATACTTGTAACAGCTCTAGTTTTACTTATTCTCTTACTATGAAGTCTCTCCTCAACAGTCATGTTTAGGAAGTCAGTATTCCCCCCAACGTTAAGCTGATATGTTTCCTCAACTTTAACTCCCCTCATATGTAGTAGTCTTACAAGTGCTCTATGAAGTATTGTTGCTCCAATCTGCCCCTTAATATCATCACCTATAACTGGTAGCCCTGAATCCTCAAATCTTCTAGGCCAATAGCCTTCAGGATCACTTGCAATAAATACAGGTATACCGTTAACAAAAGCTGCTCCAGCCTTAATGCATGCTTCAGCATAGAATCTTGTTGCCTTCTCACTACCTACTGGTAATAGATTTACAGCTACATCTGCTCTAGAGCTTTTAATATCCTCTACAACTTCATCTAAGCTTCTATTATAGTTTACTGGATTGAAAACATTAACCATATGTTCAGCTACACCATCAAGAACTGGGCCAGGCTTAACAGTAACGTTTAAATTAGGTATTTCAATAAGTTTCCTAGTAATATTAGGCTGTTCAAATATTGCATCTGATAAATCCTTACCGATCTTATCTCTAGATACATCGAATGCAGCTACAAACTCAATATCGCCAACATGGTATTTTCCAAGCTTAACATATGTAAGCCCAGGTATAACCACATCCTCATCAACATTCCTATAATAGTAAACACCCTGAACCAATGCTGAAGCACAGTTTCCAACTCCAATTAATGCAACTCTAATTCTACCCATATTTATCTATGTCTTATATTTATTGGAATTAATATATTTTACGCTTTAACAACTATACCTCCATCCTGGTATAGATGGTATTACGAGCATACCAACCCAAGCTCACTATTATAGCTTGTATTGAAGAGCAAATTTATATTTAAGCCTGTAAATGTATTACTATGAATTCAGAAAAATCTTCTAAAGCTTATAGAAGACTTGTTAGGACATTAACTTCAGGAAATATATGGCTATACGTACTTAAACTATTAAGTGAAAAGCCAATGTATGGATATGAAATAATACATAACATAAAAAACAGCTTCAAAATAAGCGTTAATACAGTAACAGCCTACGTAATTCTCTACAAGCTAGCTAATGAAAAACTAATAGAAGTCGTAGAGAAAAACGGTAAAAAATACTATGAAATCACAGCTAAGGGAAAATCTGAGCTTAAAAACGGTATCGACTTCCTAGAACATATATTAGATATAATTAAGCCCTAAAACAATCACCAACATAATGAATACTACCAATTTATCCCTAACTTAATTACTGTATGATTAAGCTCTTCAAGAAATAATTGCATTAGATATGTAGATTCAACAGTAAGAATGGTTTAGAATACGTTAGAGGAATTATTACTAAGCTGGTAATTAATGGTTTTATAAGAGTATGGAGGAGCTATTGCGATATGTTTCAAGACTATAAATTAAGTTGTAAACCCATAAGCTTACCATATCTAACTTAATAGTCTCATAAAATTTTGTAGAAAACTAAATAATGTGAATTTACATAACTTACTATGCTAAATACGGTTTCCCAATTCCCTCAAGATATATGAGAAGATGAGGAAGCGTAAAGAAGTGAAATAGCATGAAGAGCAATAATTGCTTACCTTGAGAAACTAGAAAAGAAGCTTGAACTCTCCAGTGAAATTTTCCTCAAGATTTTAGGAGATAATTTTTATAAAAGGATAGAGAGAACTTTAATCAAGAATTATGAAAATATTATTAAATCTAAGACTATACGGCTATTCTAAACCTGATAGATTTTCTAAGGGTATTAAGATCTAATTATAGAGCAATAGCTCTAAACAAGAATCTAACCCTTGTAACAAAAGATAAGTGCTTCTCCCCTATTCAAAAGTTTACTCCTAAAGCTTTCTCTAATATGGTAACTCATGGTATTTGAAATTCTACTACTGATGAAATCCACAATTATTACTAGGTAAAATTATATTGCTCACTTATAGGTAAAGCTTACAAGACTGGGTTAGATAATCTTTAAGTATTTCCTACTTAATTAATTGTATGAATGGCTTAATAATAACACATGGAGATGCTGATGGCGTATGTTCAGGAGCTATAGCCTATAATGTATTTAAAGATTTCCACATAGTCTTTTCAAATCCTTCAGATCTTCCCGTAACTCTTAGAAAGATTTCTAGAGAATACTTAAAGATTATTATGAGTGATATTGCAATTAATAATTTTGAGGAGTTTAAAGAGTGTATATGTGGATTAAACTGTGAAATTACCTATATAGATCATCATCCTCTTCCTCAAGAGTTTGATTTAAATAAATTACCAGTAACATTCATACATGATGAGAATGCTTGTGCTTCAGAGCTTATGTTTAAACATTTAAGTAGGTATTTGGATCCCGATATGGAGAGAATTATGCTTATAGGAGCTGTAGCCGACTATGCTGATGATACTCTATATGTAAAGGAGATATTGAGTAGATGGGATAAGAGATCAATCTATTTTGAAGCTGGAGTTCTTGTTAACGGTTTAGAGAGCTTTAGGAAAAATGATGAGAGAAAAGAGGAAATACTTAGATTTCTAGCTTCAGGTAAACCTCCAAGCCATCATCAAGGACTTATTGGAGCAGCCTTCATGAACTCGTTTTATGAAGAGGAAATGAGAATTAGAATTAAAAACAGCTTTAAAAGAATTGGTAAAGTATCCTATGTAATAGATCCTAAAGGCCCTCTAGGTAAGGCTGCTACTTATGCTAGAAGTATAAGTGGAGCAATTGTGGGAATTGCAGTAAGCATAGAGGAGAAGAAAGCAGATATAAGTATTAGAACAGAATCCAACCTTATAGATTTAAACTTGATAGTAAGAAACGTAGCTAGCAAATATGATGGTAGTGGTGGAGGACACCGTAAAGCAGCAGGAGCGAAAATACCTAAAGATAGGCTAGAAGAATTTCTGGAATGCTTCAGTAAAGAAGTCGAAGAAGCTCTTAAACATTTACATATCTCTAATGGATGAAACTCTAACTCCATAATGTATTATTTAAAATTCTCTAATAAATTATTACATGTAGATTTTTAAACACTACATTACATGAAGTCCTCCACCTATAAAAAAGTATAAATATATGCCTGCCAGTTACGAATTGAATGAGTAGGGAGGAAACTATAAGGGAGGAGTATTCAGTATTATCTGGAGATTTAATTGGAAAAATTAAAGAGATAATTCATGAGGGTAACGTTACTAAAATTATTGTTAAGAATGAGAAGGGAGAAACACTACTTGAAATACCTGTTACAGTTGGAATTTTAGGAGTTATAGTTACTCCATGGATTACCACATTAGGAATTATTGCTGCAATGATGTCTAAATGTAGAATAATAGTAGAGAGAAAACTGTCTTGCTAAATTAAGCCATCAAATATATACTTTTACACCTAAGAAGACGGGAAGACTATAGAAACCTTTATAAGGATGATTTTAGAATTGTTAGTGTGCTCTTACTTAAGCATAAATTAGTAATTGCTATATTTATAATTCTTGTACTTATTGTTTCCGGATTATCTATATATTTCTACATGGGTTTAGCTGTTAAGAGAAATATAGTAGGAATTATAAATATTGAAGGCCCTATACTTACTTCTGAGGATGCTAATAAATGTCTTGAAGCTATAAATCAAGCAATAATAAATGATACTATAAAGGCAGTAGTGCTAAGAATAGATTCTCCAGGTGGATATGCTGATTTAGTAGAGCAAATATATTTAGATCTTCTAGAATTAAGAAAGATTAAACCTATTATAGCTTCTGTAACTCTTGCTCTCTCCGGAGGATACTATATCGCGGTTGCTGCAGATCATATTTATGTTGAGCCTACTTCATCTATTGGAAATGTAGGAGTTATAGGTGTAATGCCGCCTATTCTAATCCCATCTGAAACAGTACTTGAAACCGGAGTGTATAAGGCTACAGGATATTCAAGACTTCTATTCCCATTTAATCTAACACATGCACTAGAAAACTTTCTCTTAGCCGTAACCAGTAATAGGGGAAGTAAGCTTAAAATCCCATTAATGGAGCTTAAGAAGGGAATGATATATATGGGAAGTGAAGCATTAAAGATTGGATTAGCTGACGAAGTCGGCTCCCTTCAGAAAGCCATTAGTAAAGCTGCTGAGAAGGCAGGTATAGTACAGTATGGAGTTGCTAGCTTAATGCCTAGAAATACTGCTTTAAGCCAAAGCATAACGGAATGGAGAAACTTAACAGTTAATACTCTTAATAGGATTCAACCCCCTCCATCTATATGGTATCTATATCTTCCAAGTAGTAAAATCAATAGTTTTGAAGAAAGTATAGTGGAAATATCTGGAGGAAGTAAAGCTGGCTTAGTAGCTGTAGATAAATCTCATGGGAACATTGTATCAGAATGGGATCTAGATATATTTATAGCTGAGCTTGCTAAGAGAAATGTAACTGTAGGTTTTATCTCGAGTTGGGATGACTTAAAATCAATGCTAAACAATATATCCTGCCTTATAGTAGCCTCCCCTACAAGAACATACTCTATGAGGGAATGTGAAGATATAGAGAGATTTGTAGGGAGGGGAGGAATGCTTCTACTATTTTATGATCCGTCCTACGAGTATGTAAGTATTCCTGACTTCTTCGGCCCAGTAAATTCCATAGCTAATAGATTTGGATTATCGTTTGCTAAGGGTTACCTATACAATGAGGTTGAGCATTACGGATTCTATAGAAACATATATATAAGAAATTTCAGGGAAAACCCATTAACAAGAAACCTAACATCACTTGTTTTCTTCACCTCAACATATATACATAACATGAATAATGGAGTAGCATGGACGTCAAACAATACCTACTCATCAACAGCTGAAAGGAGGGGGCGATATGACGTTATAGCCTACGTAAAGAGGAACGGTACAGTAATAGCCTTCAGCGACCAAACATTTCTTAAAGAACCGTACTGCTATGTTGAGGATAACTATAAGCTAATACTAAATCTAGTCTCCGAAATAGTAGGGGTTAAAGTTACTGTTGAATCTAGAAAAATTGAGGAAATCAGGGAAATAGCTAAACCAAATCTTCCAGTAGGAACTGTTAAGGAGTTTATAGAGGAAATTAATGGTGAAGAACATTTATTGAAATGGATTAAAACCAGTAAGCAGGAAATAGTTGTTGAACGTCCAGACATGATAACCCACTACTACTATAACGAGGAGGAAAAGCTAACCGGATATACTTCAAACGGTATAGAAGTTATGTACGATACACCAATACCTCCTCCACCCTATCCCATATTTAAGGGGAAGAATTGGAAGTATGAAAGCAGCTATACACTCCATATAGGTGAAGAGGAGACACGTGGAAAATACATGGAGGAATGCTATGTCGAGGAGATTCAAGATATAGAAGCTATAGGTAAAACATACTCATGCGCTAAGATAAGCTTCAAAACAACAGATCAATTCAATGTAAGTAAAGGAAAATTAACAATAATTGTTAAAGGCTATTCGTGGATCTCATCTGAAGTAGGAGAAGTTAAGGAAGAATATACAGCCCAATACTATATGAATGGGATTCTAGTCCGGGAAATACATGTAAAAATAATGCTAAAATCAATTCAGAAAGGATAACAAATCTATTCTTAAAATCAGCAAAACATACCCAGCCAAATTAAGAATTAATTTAAGTTAATCTATAAAATAATTATTAGGTTTTATAAACTTTAAGTGTAAAACCACATATAGCCAATAACTTAAACTCATAGCGTTCCCTATAGTCCTGTAGACTTAAGCTATATATTCTAACCCTAAGTTTACAGAGTCTCTATATCTAATGTGTAGCTTAAGCTCTTTCCCTTGTTATAGTAAAGTATAAAATATTTTATAGAGTAAGTTTAGTGTTAGATATCTCAACATCTTAAATGGCGTTATTCTTAGATTTTATGTTTCTATTAAGAATTTCTAGATCCTAGCTGTAGAGGGTGTTAATAGGCATCTGCAAATATTTAAGTTACTGTGCTATATAGTAGTTTAGATGCTGGAAGAGTTTGAGAGGGATATTAGGAGGAGGGAAGCTGACTGGAGCTATATAAACAGTCTACCCTCTAAACTTAGATATGCCTTAATACTCTACATAGAGATCGGGGATGAATATAAAGCTTCAAGACTAGCTGGATTATCTATAGAGGAGTTTGAAGATTTAAGAATTAAAGCTAGAGTACCTAAGGTTGTAGCTGTAGAGGATGAATCTAAATGATTTCCTCTATAGATACTTGCTTCCTAATAGACTGGTGTCGATATAGCAAGAGGGGAGTTTTAGAGAAGATTTTTGATTACTGCTTTATTGTTGATGATGTTCTAAGAGAGATTAAAAGTGATGAAAGCCTTGCCTATGTTTCCTCACTACTATCAAAAGGATTTCTAGTCTTTTACCCATTTAAAAGCGAGCTTGAACCTATAGTTAGAAGAATAATAGATTTAAGTGTAGGAGATCCTAGAATACGTGTCTTAGATCCTCCTGAAGCCTATGCCTTCGCTATAGGAATACGTGAAAACACGATTGTACTAACAGAGAATAATGGGGTATTAAACCTTGTAAGACTATATTCTGAATTCAGCTCTATAAGAGTATGGAGGAGCTTTGAGCTTCTTAGAGAAGCTTATAAGCGTGGACTTATAAATAATTTTGAGGATGAGGTGAAAATCTATGAGAGGGAAACAGGCCATAGATTTCCGAAGATTCCTAGAGGATAAGGAGAGAATCATTGAGAGGGATATTAGGAGGAGGGAAGCTGACTGGAGCTATATAAACAGTCTACCTATACGTATTAGGGAGGCAGTTATTCTATTTATAGAAATGGGGGATCTAAGACTAGCTCAACACATAGCTAGAATGGAGCTTGAAGACTTCTTAGACATCTTAAGAAAAGCTAGAATACCTCCATTCATAACTACAATATATGAATGATAGGTATTTTAATTTGTAATATTATAAGTGAAACGAAGTAAATATTGAACTGTAAAGTCTATTCTGTAAACTTAGATGTGAAAACACGTTTAGCTGATGGCTTGGATTTACGAGATATAGAGCTTTAAAAAGTGCTTTTAAAGCCTGAACCAGTTAATATAATTAGGGTCTTCTCAGTTTTACTTAGCTCTTTTTCTTTTAAATATTTAAGATATGCAGCGTAAGCTACAGCTGAGCTCGGCTCAACATAGAAACCCCTTTTAGCAAGAACATTATGTGCATGAATAATTTCATCTTCATCTACTATTACGGCATCTCCATCGATTTCCTTTATTTTAACAAACATTTCCTCAAGTAATGGTGGATTCGTGGAAACTAAGGCGTCCGCAACAGAAAGTATTCTTTCCGGTGGAGTATATTTTATACCTTTAATTTTGTGGTAGAGTGGGGATACTTGACTTGTCTGGCATGCTATAATTTTTGGAATGGTATTAATTACTCCGGAGTTAAGTAGATGAATAAATCCATTTATTAGGCCAAGTAGTAGAGTACCAGCTGAAACTGGTAGGAAAATTTTATCAAACATCCTCCACTCCATCTGCTCAGCCACCTCATATGCTAAGGTTCTAACACCATCTTTAAAGTATGGATGCCATATATGGCCAACATATATGAATCCATCTTTAACGTTTTGAGCAGCAATAGAAACATTCTCTCTTTTACCCTTAACAATGTAGACTTCTGCACCGTATTTTCCTATTTGGAGAAGCTTAGGTCCAGATGCTTTTTCTGGAACAAATATTTTTGCTTTTAAACCTGCTTTAGCGCAGTATGCTGCAATTGAAGCTCCAGCGTTTCCGGAAGAATCTTCTGAAACACCTCTAACCTCTTTAAAGTCGGAAAGTAATCCGGATACTAATATTGATGATCCCCTATCCTTATATGAGCCTGTAGGCATTAAGAAATCAAGTTTAAACCAAAGATTATTTTCAACCCTTACAAGAGGTGTAAATCCCTCTCCAAGACTTATTATGGAATTTTCCTTAATATACGGGTAAAACCTTCTATAACGCCAAACAGTATAATTTTTATTATCTATTCCTTCTATGTAGAAATCCCCCTCTAAAACAACATTAAACGGTGCATTACACTCACATCTCCACTCTCTATAATCTCTACGCTCTCTACCACATCTACTACATTTTACAGTATACTCCATAGTTTGAGTAAGTATTAAGATTTATAATTCTTACTAGGTTATAGTAGGCTTTGTAAGCTTTAAATATGGAAGTATGCGTAGTCGATGATTCAAGATACAGTAAGCATCTTAAATTAATAGTTTATATAGCTATATTTATAGGTAAACTATCATTTTAAAAGCGTAATGCTTCACGTACTAGTAATACGTACTATTAGTACGATAGAAATATATACCCTTTAAATAATGATTCTTGATGAATATTAAAATATTCATAGCGGCTCTAATACTGTTATTCATTATGGGATTTGGATACTTTATTTACATATTTCAATTTGGGAAACCATTAGATACTAGAATTATTGAAACTCTATTAGAAAATGAAAAGTATTTACTAAGTATTGATGGTGTTCTAGGAGCCGGTATTGAGAGAGATGAAAACAACTACATTAAGGGGGTAGCAATCTATATTGATAAATATGTAGCTAACACTACTAGAATACCTACTGAGATCGGTGGATTTAAGATATATGTTAAAGACAAATTTAGAAGTCAAGACATTAAAAATATGATTATAAGGAACCGTTCCTACTTAAATATAAACTATGAATTGTGGTTTAATACTACATTAATAGGGGTAATTATAGAAAACCCGTATAAATATGTTGATAGGGAAGTTGTACTTATAGGCTATTATCGTGGATGGGATCTTCTAGGAGAGGTTAACTATAGTCCCCCCGTAACTAGGAGCGATATTGTAATTGCTGATGCTACTGGTGCAATATATATAGATGCCCATACTGTAAGCAATATTAAAAATCTACCAAGCCCATACGGATTAGGAGATATAAAAACCCTAATCTATCTAAAAGGATTTGTAAGGATTTCTAAGGATGGTAAGCCATACATTGACGTTATTGAGGGGGAAACTATAAGCAATATATTGCCTCCAGGAGTTGTATTACACGTATTTAAGCAAGGGGGAATAGCTGGCTTTAATCTTGAGTTAATGATTATGAGTAATGGATTAATATACTTTATAGATCATAAAGCTAATAGCAAAGTAAGGTTTAACATAACTCCAATGAAAGTTAAGCAAATTCTAGAAAGCTCAGTATCGCTATTATCTCAAGATGAAATAGGTGAAATACATCCTGACTGCTTTATATATACAGTTACTGGATGGATAAATGGAGAAGTAAAAACAACTAGAATATTTGTTGGTAAAATACCGGAGAATATTAGGAGTACTCTTAACCTTATTGATGAGCTATTTAGGAAGGGTAGAAGCCAATAGTTAAAATACTAGCATATATAGTCCTCAATGATTAAACGTAGCCTCTGCTCTAATATTAGTATTAATTAGGTTTAAATTTATCTCTAAAATATAGAAAGGCTTAGGAGATCGTTATGCTTAATAGAGTGCTTAATAAGTATTTAAGCTTAAACTATGAAGTTAAAATTCTTCTCCTTACATCATTTATTAGCGGTGTTTTTGATGGTCTTCTATATATGGGTGGTCTTCTTCAACTATATCTTAAATCAGCAGGATATAGTGGAGGGGATGTTGGGTTTTTTATGTTTATTAATGGCTTAGTTTCCACAATACTTATAATACCTTCAGGCTATTTAGCTGATGTATTTGGAAGAAGGAGAATAGCTATTATTAGTATTATACCTTTAACATTATCTACATTCTTAATTGCTACATCTACTCTTAAACCATTCATGGCTACTTCAGCGCTTCTCGGCGGGTTAGGATCAGCTTTAATTCATCCATCTTTAAGCGCCCTACTGGCTGATAAGGCTAGGGATAATCTTGAAGTTACATATAGCTCAGCATCTTTTCTATTATCTATAGGTATGGCTATTGGAGGACTTATGGGGTGGATTCCTGAAATCCTAGCTAGTAAGGGATTAACATATTTAGAAGCTTATAGAATCGTTATTTTCCTATCATGTATTATTAGTTTAACAACGTGTATTCCATTATTACTCGTATCTGAAAGCAAGCCATATAGAACTAAGCTAATTAAAATACATATCGGTAAGCTACTATTTAAAATCTTAGTTTTAAACGTTATAGTAGGGCTTGGAGCAGGGTTTAGTATACCTCTACTATCATATTATTTAAGCTTAAAATTTAAAGTTGAAAGCGGCCCAATAGGAACCTTAAACGCTATAACTAGTATTATTCAGTCAATATCTTTTCTCATAGCACCATTAATGGTTGAGCTTCTAAGAATGCTGTACGCTATAGTTATTCCTCAGGCTTTAGCAGCAATACTATTAGCTATATTACCGTTTACCTCTAACTTCATCATAGCCTCCACAATACTAATAGCTAGAACAACGTTTATGAATATGGTTAACCCATTATGGAGCTCCCTACTTGTTAGATCATGCTCTAAAGAGGAGAGAGCTACAATCATATCAATATCTACTCTACTATGGAGTCTACCTTACTCCTTCACAACACAGCTAGGAGGAATAATAATGGATTACAGTTTGGATACACCAATATTCATAACGAGCATAATATATATGATTTACGTACTTTTAATTCTTACCCTATTAAGACGGGAGAATCTAGACCCCAATACTAAGTAGTCTTAGCTAGCAACATTTATATCTAAGAAATTAACATTGTCAATTAATACATTAAGGACATGGTAGCTTAGGAGAAAGCTAAATATGTTAAGCTGATACATCCTAATTAAATATGGAAAACTTATAGACTAGCAGCATTACTACACTTAAACTTAAGCTATTAGCTACATAATCTAAAGTTTATTGAGTCATTATGGTTTACGAAAGACTTAAATAGTGTAGTTATAATTTCTCTTATGAAAGTTACAGTTTCCCTAATAAAGGCTGATGTAGGTAGCTTATGTGGTCACCATATAGTTCATCCAAAACAGCTAGATCTTGCTAAAGAAATTCTTGAAGAAGAGAAGAGGAGAGGAATACTGATTGATTACTATGTTTTTAATTGTGGTGATGATTTAGAGCTTTTAATGACTCATGGTAAAGGAGAGAATAGTTCTGAAATCCATGGATTAGCATGGAATGTTTTCAAGGAGGTTACTGAGAAAATATCTAGACCATTAAAGCTTTACGCTGCAGGTCAAGACCTTTTGAAGGAAGCATTCTCAGGAAACATTAAGGGTATGGGTCCAGGAGTTGCTGAAATGGAGATTGATGAAAGACCAAGTGAACCACTACTTGTATTTGCTGCTGATAAGACTGAGCCTGGAGCCTGGAATCTACCTCTCTACAGGATATTTGCAGATCCAATGTCTACAGCAGGTTTAGTTATAGATCCGGCTATGAGTGGAGGATTTACCTTTAGAGTTGTAGATATGAAGGAGGGGGAATATATTGATTTGAAGTGTCCAGCTGAAACATATGAGCTTATAGCTTTACTTGGAACTCCAGGTAGATATGCTGTTGAGAGAGTATTTAGGAGTAGTGATGGATTAATAGCTGCAGTTGCAAGTACTAGTAGATTAAGCTTCATAGCTGGTAGATATGTTGGTAAGGATGATCCTGTCCTCATGGTTAGAGCGCAGGCGGGTTTACCTGCAGTAGGGGAAGTACTGGCTCCATTTGCATTTCCACATTTAGTAGCTGGATGGATGAGGGGCTCACATCACGGTCCATTAATGCCTGTTAGCCTAAAAGATGCTAAATGTACATTCTTCGACGGGCCTCCTAGAGTTATAGGTTTAGGCTTCCAGTTGAGGAATGGTGAACTTATTGGCCTCCACAGTAATGAGCCTGCAGACCTGTTTGAAGATGTAGCATTCAACGAGGCTAGGAGGAAAGCTATGGAAATAGCTGACTACATGAGGAGACATGGAGAAATAGCTCCAGCCCTTCTAGGACCTGAAGAGCTTGAATATACTGGAATAGTTAAAATAATGGAGAAGATAAAGAGTAGATTTAAGAAAATTACCTAACATATAAGGCTTCAGTAAGCTAACTATTGAGATATATGATTAAGGAGCCTATACTAGCAATAAATTTTAAAGCATATGTTAATGCATTCGGTATTAAGGCAGTACAAATTGCAAAGCTAGCTGAGAAAGCATTTAGAAATTATGGCTTAACAATAATTGTAATCCCTCCACTTACTGAAATAAGATTTATAGCTTCCCAAGTTGAGATCCCTGTTTTCGCTCAGCATGTTGATCCTGTTGAGCCTGGGGCATGGACTGGGCATGTTGTTGCCGAAATGGTTAAGGAAGCTGGAGCATCAGGAATATTGATGAATCATAGTGAAAAGAGACTTAGAATAGATGAAGTAAACTTCATAATAAGTAAGGCTAAAACCCTTAACCTCACATCCCTAGCATGCGCAGATACTCCTGAAACCTCAATGGCTATCTCCACTCTAAACCCAGATATACTAGCAATAGAACCGCCTGAACTAATAGGTACAGGTATAGCTGTCTCTAAAGCTAAACCTGAAATCATTACAAACACTATTGAGAAGATTAGAAAAGTTAATAGTAAAGTAATTTTACTAACTGGAGCGGGAATATCTACAGCTGAAGATGTTATAGCAGCTATTAAGCTTGGAACATCAGGTGTTCTAGTAGCTTCAGCAGTAATGAAGGCTAAAGAGCCTGGAAAAATAGTAAATGATATGGCTGAAGCTATGGTTAAAGCCTATAGGTGATTTATTAATGGAAGCTTATCCATGTTTGCTTCAAGATCTAGTAAGAAGGAGTTAAGCTTGAATACAGGTACTATTAAAACCTTGTCTATAGGTGATTTAGGCTTTATTTCTCTTAGTGTTATTATTATTGGAACTATAAGTTTTACGTTTTGAATTTTTGCTAGCTTTAAGCATTTATCTAGATGCTTAAGGGAAGCATTCTTAACCATGTAGCTTTGTCCTTTAGCCATCCAATGTTTACAGTCGATAGCTAGCATTAATTCATCTTTACATGCAACTATATCTATCTCGTATCTTCTATCCTCATATTTAAATCTTAACGGAGCCTTAACTCTGAAGCTGTGTGCTTCTAAAGCTTCTACACATAGCTTCTCAAAATCCCTCCAATCCAACAGTTTTGATACTTTCTCTACGTCTACTCCAAGCTTAATAGTAATCATAGCTAAACCTATAGGATTAACTACTCTAATAAATCCATTCTTAACTTCTACAACTTCTCTAAGCTCGTAAAGTAGTTCTTGAGTTAATCCCTTAGCATCAATAATAGCTAAACTTCTCAATTCAAGAATCCTCATAAGCGTTTCAAGTATCAATACCTCCACCCAGCATCCATAGTGTTAACGGAGTTAAACCCTTCATTTCAGGATATATTCTCCCAGTTTTAACTCTCTCAATAGCCTTCCTTAATGGTACTGCATCTAAAACTATAGTTAGAAAATATATTCCTAAACCAGCCCATGATCCTAAATAGTTAGTATAGAATTTCTCAACACCACTTACTGGAACCCTATAGGTTTCTGAAGCTATTCTTGAAACCCATCTATCTATTGGTGGTTTAGTGTAGAGTCTCCTACTGAAAAGTAGAGTTAACCTAGAGGTATACTGCCCAATACCTTTAATCTTAAGAAGTCTTTCCTCAAAATCATTGATGCTTAGCTCTCCAAGATTTAATCCGCTTAAAAGCCGGGAAGCTTCAAATATGGTTTCAGCTCTATATCCAACTCCTAAACCTCTAAGTCCTTCAACTCCAGCATTAACAATATCTAATGGGGATGGAGGTATTCTAGCCTCCAATCCATTAACAAACACCCTTCCACAATACTTATCATAAATATTCATAAGCATCCTCCATCCCTGCTTAAAACTTGCATTCTGCTGACATATAGCTACTAGAAGAGCGTTAAAGGGATCTGTTGACCTTAACCTCATCCCAGCAAGCCTTAAGGGAACCCCTCTTAGAAGAGAATCACTACATATTTTAGTATAGAAATCACTTAGATCCTCATAGAAACCCATATGGAAGGCAATAGAATCCTCAACAACTCCTCTATTTATCGAGCTGCTAGAATATACTGTACATTTTACCTCTCCATTAAGTTCACGTAGAATACTAATAGTAGAACTTCCTAAGGGAAGAATTAAATATGAACCGTTAAACCACCAATTAAAATTGTATGCTGAAGCAGTAAGCTTAAAGCTATACGGCTTTAAAGGCTTAAAAACTAATGTATATATCTTCCCAAGCTTTACCATATACTACCTAACTCATAATAACACGTACTCTTTTAAGTATTATGAATTGAAAACCACTAATTATTATTTAGGTAGTAGATACGTTTAGATATTTATAGGGTTGTAGCGTATTATAGCTTCCTTCCTAAGTTGCCGAGTTAAAATTAAGATGGTTAACTATATATTAGGGCTGGAAGCTTTACGCATTATGGAGAGAGGATATATTAAGATTGCAAATATAAATGAGCTAATTAATGTTATAGTTCTAGGTGAAGTTTACGGTATTGTTTATTTACCTATTAACGACTTTACTAAGGATTTAAATATTTTAATTAATGCATTAGACTATGTAGAGAAAAACTTCGGTGAAGTTATCACTATAATACCTAACATTGGATTAACTCCAACAAGTAAATTTTTATTAGGACCATCATTCCAGGGTGTTAAAGGATTCGCTATAGTATTTAAGAGGAGAGCAAAGTAAAAATAATGTTAAAGCTCTGAAAACTCATAGTTAACTGGTAGTTAACTTATTAAGCCTTAACAACATTTAAGCGAATTCTTAAAATAGAGATGATAAAGTATGCTTAAATTCATAAGACAAATACTATAGTATCTTGTTAAGTTTAACCATTCAATGTTATTATCTATAAATGCTTATTAGATTCTCCACAACATTCATAGATTTGATTCCTATTGGAATTTTTCTAGCAAAAAATAAAAGCTAGTTTAAAATTACTTAATTATGGGACAATTGAAGAAATACCTAACAATACAATAATAAGTATTGTTAGGTATTTCAGTATTAGCTGGTGTACAGGTGCTTTCCGCTTCTTCTAAACATTTCTATGCTGGATATTACTACTATAATAGTGAGGGATGGCCTCCCCATCATGGTGTTAAGGGAGATATATATACAATTGATAGATCAGTTCCTGAAGGGGAATTTTATGCTCAATGGGTAACAGTAATACTTAGCTATCGCCCTATGTATTGGGTACAAGTAGGATATGCTAAAAGCCAAACTACTCAATATAGGCTTCAATCATACTTTGAGAAGAATGATAAAAATGGATATATTACTGATTATTTTAGCCTACGCTATCCAGATAATATATATGAATACTGGATCTCCAAGCATCCAGAATATTTAGATTGGAGATGTGGTTCTGATGATTAGAGTGTTTACTTGGGAATACTTAGTCCAAATGAGGCGAGGGATTATCAGGCATTTAATGAAATGACAAATACAGCTATAAGTATTCATGGAACTCATTTTATGTATTTATCCTATAAGATAAAGTATGATTGGCGGTTTTGGGATAGACATGTTTCACGTGCTGATTTTCCTTATTGGATTCTTGAGGTTTCGAATTATGAGTTTTATGCTGGAGGTGGTGGATAATGATTGATATGAGAATATTTACTGTTCTTCTTCTAGTAGGGCTAATTATAGCTATCTCCCTAGCTTACTGTATTACAGTGGGCATGCAGTCCCTAAACCAAAATACGGAAACAAATACTAGAATTGTAATTGGCCCTGTTCCATTTGATAAGATTGCTGAGGAGGTTAGTATTGATGTTGTTGTTAAGCAGTAGATGAAGAGAGGATTAACTCTTTACCTACCTACGTATCTTCCTAAAGGTTTAAAGCTAACCGCTATTTACGGTAAGGTTCTTAAT
>Ga0209394_1000942_pt1 | contig 19264 bp, 19 predicted proteins | sample JNZ201metaG_FD_184122 | JGI IMG/M metagenome (GOLD analysis project Ga0209394, IMG submission 184122) | Hot spring microbial communities from Jinze hot spring, China to study Microbial Dark Matter (Phase II) - JNZ 20120812A (SPAdes) (version 3) ... | reverse complement strand
CTGTCACCAGCTTATCCAAACGCTCCTAGTTTTCAAAAAGACACCAGTATTTCCCAGCCGGGATAGTTCAGCTTCTTAAAGCGAGAGTTAAAATCGCCAGCACAGTTTCTTACGGCATATTGACCGATTAAAACATGAGAGTAGACTCTTTAGTTTCAAGGGCCCACCTTTTATAATTTTAGAGAAAAAACTTTTCCCCATAGTTTCTGAATACTATAGTTTCTGAAAAACACCGAATGTCTTTAGTAATTCTCTTCAATAACTTTTCAATTCAAAATGTTTTCAAGTTTCAATCCGTTTTCAAAAACGGTTTAAAAAATGCCTTGAAAATGATAATATTGTTAGAAGATGATATGGAATATTAACTGTTTTAAAGCAAAGAGTTTTTGAAAAAGCCTCTATTTACAATTCAGAAACAGCCTTCTAAAGACTGTTTTAAAGACTTATTCCATTATTAGGACTCTTTTTTAAGAATGATTGGCTTAGAAGGTTTTTTCTAGTTTCTAATATCTTATTTTAAAGTGTTAGGTGGATGAAAGGGATTTAAAGCACACGTTTGAGATATTAAAACGAACTAACGGCATAGGATGATATTTTTAGAGAAGCTGCGGGGAGAATTTCTTTTAATAATAAGAAAGGATTGCAATTCGTTTAATGAGAAATATTTAATTATAAGAAAAATTTTATATTTTACTTCAATCATTAGCAGCTCGCTGAAAACGAGAAGCATAAACTACATAGTGGTTGAGGAGGAGACGCCTATCACCATAGGTGTTGAGATAGAGTTCTACACCATATTAACCGAAGATAAAAGAATATCAAGAAACATATTGCTTCCTAGAAAAAGAACTTCAGAAGAAGGTGGAAAGTTCACAGTCGACAAGAGCATAGGTCCAGAATATATTACTAAGCCTTTTGAGAACATAACAGAAGCATTCTGCACTATAGTTAAAGATCTTAGTAAATACGTTGAACCATCTAATAATCTCCATGCCATTCCCCTTCCAATAGGAGGATGGAACGATAGGTTTGCAGGAGCACATTTCCACATCGGTTTTAAAGAGAGAGGGTTGAAAAAAGAAGAAGCACGTACCCTAGCAAACTATATCCATGATCATATTCCTTTCATCATAGCTGTTTCAGCGAATTCACCGGTCTGGCGAAGAAGAATAACTGAATACTCATCTAACAGGTTGCTTCGTGGAGGAGAAAAATACTGTATGCCAATAGTCAAAGGTATGTTGAATCAGAATCATTACAAAGAAATGAACTTTAATCCTGAAAACAAGCATAAACCTTTCACGCTTGAAATAAGGGTTTGTGACAGTAATATCCCACCGTATATCTGCACTGTAATAACGATACTGAGAATCTTGACTTCTGCTTGGAAAAGCAGAAAGAGAGCCTACAATAATCTTACGCATGAAACCTATCTTCGGGGGAGATTTAATGCAGCGCAAAGAGGCGTTAAAGCAGTGCTTTACTGGAACGGGAAGCCTGTTACGATAAGCGAATATCTAAGGCTATTTACTTTAAGCTATGGTGATGAAGCCAGCGTGTTAGATACTCCTTCAAGTGTTCTTGAAACCTTCAGCCTATTGGAAAAAGGATGGAATCATGCCGAAGCCATTAGGCATGTCGCTGTAGATTCCAAGAAAAAGTTTGGAAGAGGGTGGGAGAAATACATTGCTGTAAAATTAACTTCCGCTATGAAAATCCTGTTAAACGGGGGTTCGCTTAAGAATTATTATAGTGCCCTAGGGCTTGAAGAGGTTATTGATTAGCCCACTTTTCACTTTGATTATTTGTGACGATTTGATAAGTCGCTTATAAGTTATCAATTCTTCCTCCAATATATGCGTTCTTCACAACTTTTCGCATACGGCCTTATGTGCTCATAGTTCCTTTCAAATACTAAGTTTGGATTAAGACTACTTAATACGAATTTGCAGACGGGTTCAGAGACCTTTTTGCAGAAATATTTGGTATCGAGCCTAAATCGTAAAGCAAGGTCTAGGATTGGGCATGGATTGTTACATCTAGCTACAAGCTCGTCATCAGTAAGTTTTACAACTTCAATATGCTTCTTTTCTATTTGAAGAAAATCCATGTAGAATAACTTTAAAACTTCTTGCATAGAGCGGGCTCTTTTCCCTTTGAGAACCCATGCAACCCCCTTAAGGTAAAAAATAGTCCTTGCGATAAGTATTAAAAGTGTCTGAGTGCTTATCAAGTGCATTCTAAATTTCTAATATTACTTAGATGAACCGGCTAATTAACCTTAAAGACTCGATTAATTGAAATGCAATAGGTTTATCAGTTTTCAAGCATTTTTTACTTAATCAAGATGGAAGGCCAATACACACCGTTCAGCGAGCTTGCAGAGCTTTGTGAAAAACTCTCTAAGACTACTAAGAGGCTAGAGAAGATTAGGATGATAAGCGAGTTTTTGAAGAAGCTTAAGAAAGAGGAGATTGCGCCGGCGGTATTATTAATAGTTGGAGAGATATTCCCAGAGGCTTCTTCTAAAACCCTTGAAATAGGATTTGCGACAATAAGTAAGGTTTTAGAGTCTTCTCCGCAGAAAACCCTTTTCGGAAAACCTCTGACAATTCTAAACGTCGCAGAGTATTTTGACAGGATTGCTAAGGTTACTGGTCCAAGGTCAAGAGAGAACAAAGAGCTCATATTAAGATCCATGTTTGAAAGAGCCTCGGAACTTGAGACAAAGTATATTGTGAAGAATATTTTTGGAGAAATGCAACATGGAGTTGGAGAAGGAGTAATGCTTGAAGCCATTGCAAAAGCTTCCAATACAAATTTGGATAGTGTGAGAAGGGCATTGATGTTCTCGGGAAACCTCGGTAAAGTCGCTGAAGTGGCTCTCACTTCAGGAGAAGAAGGTTTGAAATCGATTGGACTAACTCTTTTCCAACCGGTTAAGCCAATGCTCGCACACATGGCATACAGTTTTGAGGAAGTCTTCAAATATCATAAGGTAATTGCTTTAGAATACAAGTTTGACGGGGCGAGAGTTCAGATCCATAAGAGAGGTAACAATGTCAGAGTTTTCAGTAGACGCTTAACTGAGGTAACAATAAGCATTCCGGAAATAGTTAATGAAGTTATCAATGGAGTAAATGCTGAAGAAGCCATACTTGATGGCGAAGTCATAGCCGTTGGAGCAAATGGTAGACCGTTACCATTCCAAGATTTGATGAGGAGGTTTACTAAAGTGAAGAATATTGAGGAGGAGATGAAGAGAATACCCCTCAAACTTTATCTCTTCGACGTGATTTACCTAAACGGTAAACAACTGGTAGATAGGCCTTATTCTGAAAGATGGAGTGAGCTTGAGAGAATAGTGGAAAAAGTTGAGCTAGCTCCTAGGATAGTCACTTCTAGCATAAATGAAGCCGAAGGGTTTATGAAGAGGGCTGTTGAAGAGGGTCATGAAGGCGTTGTCGCCAAGGCTCTTAATAGCCCGTACATACCGGGTGCAAGAGGCAATTTATGGTTTAAGCTGAAGACGGCGGACTACTTGGATTTAGTCATAGTAGGTGCTCAATGGGGCTATGGTAGGAGGACAGGCTGGTTAAGCGACTACTTCTTAGCCGCATTAGACGAGGAAACTGGGAATTACGAGATAGTCGGCAAAACGTTCAAGGGCTTGACTGATGAAGAGTTTGAGGAGATGACGAGGAAACTATTAGAACTAAAGGTAGAGGAAGAGGATAATACTGTCTGGGTTAAGCCGGAGATCGTTGTTGAAGTAGCCTACAGCGAAATACAGAGAAGCCCTAAGTACAAGTCTGGCTTTGCCTTAAGATTTGCGAGAATAACCAGAATAAGAAGCGATAAGTCACCATTTGAAGTAGATACGTTGAGAAGAGTTAGAGAACTCTACCAAAAGCAACAGGAGAAAAAGGGGATTTTGAAAGGCGGTTTTTAGGACTTTAAGGCTTTTCGATCACTGTCCTTGTTACTATTTCTATCCTCGTTACTTTACCTTTTTCAACATCAACCCATACGAATGCTATCCCAGAATAATTCTTGCGTAAGACTAAGATAGCACTCTTAGCCTTTACTGTAATGCTTCCATTCCTCCCGATATTGGTTGAAACAATCGGTCTGATGCAAGTAATATTATAACCCTCGGAAAGCAATTTCTGCACATCTTGGTCACTCTCAACTATTTTGATAACGTTCTCTTTAAACTCCTCACTGATGTTTATGAAGCCGAAGCCCCACTTGAAATGGCCGCAATACGGGCCTATCCTAGTAAAGTTCCAGTTCCATTCTTTGAAAAAGCCGGGTAAACCACGACCTAGTCGTCCGAATCTGAAGCCATTTGGTAAATCGTCTTTTTGTGCAAAAACATTAACTACACTAGCGCATATAATTAGGAGGCTTGCTGACAGGAATAGTGTAAGCAACATTATCCTAGGAAGCTTGTTCATCATCATTTGTTACTACGTTTGGTAGTAGATACTATATAAGTTTTTCTTAAAAAGCATAAAATAGAGAAATCTTAAATAAACTAGTAGAATGGAATTTCAGAACAAGAAAAATTGGAAATCACAATTAGAGAGAGTCGTGATGTAGGTAGGGTAATTAAGCTATACGAACAACATAAAGGTGTTCCTTTTACGTATTTGATGAATATTCCGCTTGTAAAAATGCTAAGCCAGCTAGAATCATTCAAAATCTTTTTAGCCGAAGTTAACGATGAGATAGTTGGCTGCATCCATGCATTAGACTATGTTTACGATTGTGGGTATATTGGAGGCCTCTTAGTCCATAAAGATTTTAGAAGAATGGGAATAGGTGGCAAATTGTTGAAAACGGCCCTAAGCAGTCTCCGTGCAAAATACGTTTATCTTTTTGTAGAAGAGAAAAACACCGTTGCAATAAACCTCTTTGAGAAAACGGGTTTCAAAAAGATCTATAGGAGGCTCTTATACACCGTTTCAGTACCATTAAACAATGGTTTTAAGCTACAGATAACAAGTGAAGTTGAATGGGAAGGTTTGAAGAATGCCATTGGCTTTTTAGAAAGGAAAGGAATCGTTAACTTTGGTTATTATCCGATTAAGATGACAAGAAACGTGTTTGAAGATTTGAAAGCCAAGGGTAAAGTATTAAGATGCGGTGGAGTTATAGCTATAATTGAGAATTTGCATGGATTGATAGTCGGAGACAATCTTTATACTTTCAACGACTATGTCTTTAAGCATTTGCAGAAAGTTGATTTCTCGAGAAAAATCGTTGAGATAAACCCTTTCTACATAGAACCTGAACCATCAGACTTGGTCAGTTTAATAAATCATCTGTTAACACTTGGAGAAGTACATATTAAAACTTATGATAGAGACCCTGTGGTAATTAAGCTACCTTTAGCAGGAAAAATAGGAGCATTAACGATGGAGTATAAAGGAGCTTGTACTCAGTATGTCTATAACGGAGGAGGATTGCTTGAAGTCGTTGACACACAAATGTACTACGGCAGGAAGGCTCCCAATCAGGTTGCCGAGCTTTTCGGAGTCCACTTCTACGGAGACTTAACGATGGATGCGGTAATAGTCAACTTCGACCACCCGATAACAAGGGATAAGAAGCAGGAAGACCTGTTCAACCCGTTCCTCCTGTATGATGCTGCGATAGACAGGTACCCCAGCAATGCAACAGTACTGGTGAGAGCGGGTGTCAAAGACTAGCGTGCCAAACGGCACCAGCATCTCAACAATGGCAGAATCCTGTTTTCTAGGTTTTTGAGGTTAAGGCCTAGGTATGATTTTTAGGAGGAGCCAGTTTATGAATCCGATTAGGAGCGCGAGCCATAGGATTAGGATTATTTTGTAGCCGATTTCGCGTGGCCATCTTGCTGCTGGGGGGAAGTATTTTGCTTCTTCTTTAGCGCCTTGGTACATGATTATGTAACTTGTGGCCATGAAGAATATTGCGAGCATTGGGTCTTTGAACCATGATCCTAGTGCTAAGCCGATTATGAGCACTGTTAAGCCAGCGTATTTGAAGGCCCTGGCCCTGGGGGACTTCCTTACTTCAGGAGGAATCTCAACCTTTAAACGGTACCACTCGGGGCCGAAATGCTTCCTCATATACCAGATTGCATAGGTAAATCCAATTAAAACCGTTGGAATGATTGCTGCCATACTTATTACGAACTCTCCCTCCGAGAGGGATGCTGTTAAAGCGAAGTAGAGAAGGGGAGTTCCAAGTATCATTAATAAAGCTACAATGATAAGTATTGCATATGCCTTAAACTTACTGTTCAACATGATATTTGTAACAATTCTTTGTTATTAAGTTTTTCTTTATACAAGTAACTAAGCCACCAACATTTTTAATTAGTGACATTGACGCTTTGTCTCGGGAAGCATTTTCAAAGGAACAGAGTGTAACAGAGGTGAAGAAAGCGTTATCCAACAAGATAGATGCAGTGATTAAGATGGTTGAGAAGGATGCCTATCATGGTGCTATTAACAAGTTGATGAACGATATATTGGCTAAAATGGATGGAGACCCTAAGCCAAAGGACTGGATTATCAACTCCATTGCTCAAGTCTCGTTGAAAAGGCATATCGATTGGATTATCACCAATATTAGAGCATTACTTTAGGACTATTTTTTATTCCCTATATTTTTACTAAATAAAGCGGAATCTAGAAAATATTTATAATTGCAGATTTATACTACATCCTTTAGTTGGTTAGCGAGAAAGTTAAAGCCTATTCGATAAGTATCGGAATAGCATTGCTTATAATTCTTGGGATACCACTTGCCTACTATGCTCTCCACAGAGGTATTTCCGAGGTGGAGTTGAAGATAGGTCTTTGTTTTAGTGTTCCCATGGGTGTGGCTGTGTTTATTTACCTTGTTCTGTATCCAAGGATAAAGCATGGGCCCGAATGGTATAAGGTGGAGTTTAGAAAGGCTGTTGATTATGAAATTCCGCGGGAGGTTGCCAGAAAGGCTAGACAGATTAAACTAATTGGTCTGCTCGTTTTATTTCTGGGCGTGTCTTTTGGAATAATAGTTCAAATGATTGAGCTTGCAGCATTATTCGCATTAGTCGGTTTGACCATTGTTTTTCAGGGTCAACGTAAGGAAGCGAAGTATCTGTCCGAAGAGGCAAGGAAAGAGTATGAGAGAATATATGGGGATAGGCTTAGGAAGATGTGGCTGATCCATATTCTGGCACGCCTAATCATATTGGTAGCTGGAGTGATAATCGCCCTACTCACACTCTGGCAAATACAAGCGTTTATGAGGATGCTGGCCTAATCTCTCAAATCTCTTCTATTTCTCTTGTCTTCTTGTGAATATCATGTAAGAGGCGAATAGGAAGACTATTGGAAAGACTATGAGTACTACGATGTCTATTAGACGTGTTGAAATAACCGTCGGAATGCTAGTTAATGTTCTTCGACTGAATTCAATAGGCCTAGTAGCATAGCCGAATAGTAGGCTGGTGATCTGCGTATAGTGGTAGTTTATTGAGAAAGCCTGTATCATGCTCGAGATTTCCGCCTCCCTCCTCATGTAGTCCAAGTATTCTTGTGGAAAGATGCTTGGGGATGTGAAGTTTCTAAATTGTCTTTGCGACATGTTAAAAGCTTGAAAGCTTCTCACGGGGGGAGGCCCTAAGACAGCAGTTGCAATAAGGCTACTTATTGCCGACAATATAAATGCGAAGAAGATCCAAATGCCTATGCTAATTATGAGTGAGTGGCTTGACTTGCTTGAGAGTGTTGAAATGAATAATGAGAATGCATAATATGCAAATGAGAAGACTATTGAGAAAACTATGAACAAACAGACTCTTGCAATATCGTCCATTGTTACTGCAATGTTATGTAGAAGTATAGAGATGGATACTGCTGCAAAGGATGATAGAGTTACTGCTAGACTTATTACTGCTAAGGCGGAGATTATCTTACCATTAATAACATCCTCTCTGTATATTGGTCTTGAAAGCAATATCCTAAGTGTCCCCCGCTCTCTTTCCCCAGATATAGCGTCAAATGCCAACGCGATTCCAAGCAACGGAGCCATGTAAGCCATTGTTGTGGCTATTGCAGAAAAAACTGAAGCTACGGGCCTACCTGCTTGTTGAAAAGCAGTTATTACCCGGAAAATGGTTGAGTAGGTACTGGCTACTGAAAACAATAGCAATACGCCTACGATTAACCAGAGTCTCTTACTTGTTATGGTGTCCGTGAATTCTTTTCTTGCAATAGATAAAGCGTCGCTTATCATTTTTTATCCACCCTCCTGGTAGAAACGGTATATTTCATCCCAAGACGGCTCTATTGGCTTTAGAGACTCCACCGCATCCTTGAACTGAGGCTTTGAAACAAGGGGTAAGAGTTCGCCCCATATTTCTCTCCTCGATAACACTGTAACGTGATTCTCATTCTGCTTTATCTCTATTACGTCAGATATTGACCTTATTTCTTGCAGTAGCATATCAATACCGGATTTAACTCGAAGCTCATAACGATACCCCTTCGCTTCCCTAACAGATTGATATAGTTCTTCTACACTTCCCTGTACGAGAAGCTTTCCTCCACGTATTACTGCAGCATGGGTACATACCATACCCACCTCGTAAAGCAGGTGTGTAGACATGAGGATTGTCTTACCCTCCTTGTTCATACTCTTAACAAGGTTTCTGAATTCAGCAGCACCTTCAGGATCTATCCCGACCGTGGGCTCGTCGAATATTAAGAGCTCAGGATCCTTCAACAGGGCCTGGGCTATTCCGAGCCTCTGCCTCATACCTCTCGAAAATGTTGAAACCTTATCATTAGCCCTGTCCTTTAAGCCAACCATCTCAAGTGTCTCAAGCGCTCTCTTCTTCCTTTGGTCCGATGGTATCTTATCTAAAGTAGCTAGGAAGACGAGGTTTTCAAGCGCAGTCATATGGTCGTAGAAGCCGAAGCCCTCTGGAAGAAGCCCTACTCTTCTTCTTATCTCTACGGATTCTTTAACAACATCGAACCCAAGCACTTTCGCATTCCCGCTCGTAGGCAGAATCAGACCCACAAGTATCGATATCAGTGTTGTTTTCCCAGAGCCATTTGGTCCAAAGAGGCCGTATGTACTAGCTTTGGGTATTTTCATGCTTATTCCATCAAGGGCCTTAATTCCAGAACCACCTTTACCATATATCTTAACAAGGTTCTCGACTTCTATAGCTAAATCCATTTTCATCACCTCCTTCCATATCTTCGATATATCATGAAGGTTGCTGCGACCATGATTACAACGATTAAAACTCCTATTATGACAGTTTCTCCTCTTTGCTTCACATACACGTGTAAGCTCCGAGCTGGAGCCTGACTCTGATCTGCTTTAAGGCTTAGAGTAATATAGTAGTCGCCAGGACTTACATCAGCATCGCTCGTAACCGTTAATGAGAAAACAGCACTTTCCTGAGGCTTAAGCAGAGATACCAATTCTGGACTTACTTTAACACTGAAACCATCAGGCACGTCTGAAACCCCAAGGATAAGATTTGAAAGCGAACTATAGCCAGTATTTTTAGCCTCAACCTGGAATGTTATTGACTCTCCAGCCGTTGTCTCACAATAGAAGTTTTGAGTAATATAAGAAATAGTGTAGGAACCTAATATTCCTAAGCTCAGGTTAAGCCTTTCAACAGAGTCTCCGGAGCTAGCTTCCAATGTTATGAGTATTATATTTGGTTCGGCGAGTGGAGGTATGTTTACAAACAGGTTTAGATTCTTGCTCTCACCAGTTTTCAAATATATTTTAGACAGAACGTTCCCAGACTCGTCCTTAACCAACCAGCTATAGCCGGAAGGAAGTCCTCTTACACTAATGTTTACAATCCCATCCGAATCACCTCTATTTTCGACCGTTATGGGAAATTTGGCAGTACTTCCAGCATAAGCATCGACATACGGTATGTTTGCATAAAGTTTCAACTTGGGAGTACCTTTCACTACAATGATTTTAAGCGGTAGTTTTGATTCAAAAATAGCTGTTTTAAGCAATACTATTGTTTCATATTCTTTAGGGATCTCATCAGCCGGTATTTCTAATTTCACCTTCGCGTTAATAGATTCTCCCACTCCTAACGAGACACCTTGAAGACTGCTACCATCGCTCCTAATAATGATCCCACTCCAATTGTCTGGTAAAATAAGGGATAGTGTTCCCGTAAACCTTTTTGTCAAGACATTCTTTATTGTTAAATCGAAAACTACCGTTGAACCTGGTACTGTCCGTACTATTGGATATGTTGAAGAGAGTATTTGAATATTGGGCTCTTTAACGTAAACTAGGATTGTTCTCTCCCGGGTAATTGAACCCGATATTCTAACCGTTATGTTGTAAATTCCTTGTGCATTGTATGGAGGCTGTATTTTTAGAGTTAGGCTTTGAACACTACCGGGACTCAACGTTAGGTTAATAACTTCAGCCGAACCCGAGCAAACACTTACTTCCCATCCCTCTGGCGCCTTGGTTGAAATTGTTAATGTCTCCTCCCCTGATCCCTTGTTTTCTATAGAAAGTGGTACATTTACCTCTGAAAAAGCCTCTACTTTTATGTATACTTGAGGTATTGAAAGTCGTAACGCATAGTCAAGTATTACCTCTCCTAAATCAACATAATTGTTCACACTCACAGCTATTAACTTACTTTCATACCCTTCTTTTTCTATTTGAATCCGATAGGTTCCCGATTGAAGCGTTATACTAAAACCTCCACTTAAAAGCGTTTTAGTCTTCGCTACGAATGCTCCAGAAGTATCGTAGACAGTTACTGTTGCATAGCCTAAGGGATTTCCCTCGACGTCTAGAGCCCTTCCATAAACCGTGTAGTATGTCGGTTCTTGAACATATTGGCGTTGAGCATAAATTTGAATTACGGGAAGGATAGAGGTCAATACTATTAGGAGCAATAGGAAACCATGTGAAACCATTCCATGCTCGATTTTCATACTCATTGTTACTACTGGCAGTAGTAACACTACTTTATAAGCTTTATTGCTCGGAATTCAAAATATGGAAAAAGTTAAATAGTTACTACATATGGTAGTATTTTAGGGAAAGAAAAATGTCTAGAAAGTCATTGGTATCCCAATATAATATCGGTGAAAAAGAACTCAAAGCATTTTTAGGACCTTTAGAGGTAAACGTGATAGAGATCATCTGGAGTTCGAAAAAGCCACTCACCGTCAGGGAGGTTTACGAGAAACTAAAGCGGAAGAGAAAGATTGCCTATACCACTGTAATGACTACGATGGATAGGCTTTATGACAAAGGATTATTAGACAGGAGGGCTGAAAAGGGGCGTGGAGGTATTTTCTATATTTACTGGCCTAAGTTTGAGAAAAATAACTTCAAGAAGTCAGCAGTCCACGAAGTACTAAACAGCCTTATAGAGAATTTTGGCGAGATAGTTGCAAACTATTTTGTTGAAAAAATCTCTTCTAGAGACCAAGAGCTTAAACAAAAGCTTGAAAGAGCTTTAAGAAAGTAGTGGTTTAATATGGCAGTTTTAGAAAGCCTTCTAGTACAGTTTTTCCAACCCTATTTCTACTACTCTACGAGTATTTTAATAGTCTCATTCATTTGCATCAAGCTGATCACTAGATATAATCTACTTCTTACCACAAGGACTAAGAGCATAATGTACTTAATTCCCCTAACCATTCCAATTTTGCTGATTACTTTTATTTCGCCTTGGCCAACTAGATTCTTTTCTATTGAAAAGAGATTACTTTTCTATAACCAATTACTTCTTGATAATTCATTGTTAATACGGCCTTGGGGCCCCAAACCCTTCCTTCCTAATATACCGCATATTGGAAGAACAGTCTTCATCCAGCCTCTAAACCTGCTTTACACAATTGGTTTTGCATTATCTTTAACATATGTGATTTTAACATTAACTCTTGGCGATATTATAGTTAAAAAAGCTTTTCACATCATAGAGCTTAGTTCCGGAGAATATGAGCCTTTACAGAGAAAGGTTTTGGAGCTGGCTTCTAAAATGGGGATAAGTAAACCTAAGATAGGACTTGTAGAAGATTTGAGGCCAAACGCTTTCGTCGTAGGTTATGGGAAAAAGACGATGCTTGTTTTCTCATTAGGACTCTTAAAAACTCTAACGAAGAAAGAGTTGACTGCAGTAGTAGCTCACGAATTAGCACATATTAAAAACCGTGATTTTATTTTCAAAACCTTAACGACTGCACTATCACTGTTTTCATTCTTCAATCCGTTTTCACACTTATCTGCAGTATCGGCACAAAGGGAGAGAGAAAGCTTGGCAGATGAAGATAGTGTAAAAATACTGGGAGGAACCAGCTTGCTTGTAAGGGCAATAGTTAAAATAAACAAGGTAGCTACCAAGTTACCGAGGGAAAGTTTTACAATACGCTTAACGTCGAGCCTATTCCTAACATCCCCCATTTCCTTAAGAATATTGTTTTCAACGCATCCAAAGCTCGAGTACAGGATAATGAAAATTGAGGAAATAGATAAAGTGAAAAACGTTAGTAAGGATAATATTATTTTTTCAATGTTATTGTCCGCAGTGATTATTGCAACAGGCATTTTAACCATTTATATTCTTGCCTCTATTCAAACATCCTTCATGAGACAGTATATTCCTTGGATGATGTTTAGAATGTCTCCTCAGAAGATTTTCATTCCAAAGCCGGGCCTTAATAATATGGTAGATAATGCACGTTTACCAAGTTTTCTTAAACATAGGGATTCTGTTAACTCACTTATTCTAGGAGAAAATTTGGGAATTAAAAACTACTTGAAGCCTCGTTCAAAAATATCTTCTAGCCATGTTATTATTTTTACTTAATATGCTTAGGTTAATTGTGGCCTTGCTTCAAGAGTAACAGGGACATTGAGAATTTGATTGCTTCTGATTATTGTTAGAGTAACGGTTTGGCCTGGACGAGTATACTCCTCGAGAAAAGCAAAAAGATCATCTCCATTCGAGATCTTGAACCCGTCTATCCCTATTATGATATCCCCACCAATCACAAACCTCGTTCCCTTGATTATAACATGTTTGTTTCCACCCTGAAGACCTGCTTTAGCAGCAGGCCCATTAGGCGTAGTACTGATTATAAGCCAGCCGTATGTTACATTCACATTCATTGCTTTAGCTAGATCATAAGTCACATCCATACCCGTTACTCCCAGCCAAGGATGTTGATCATAATATCCCTTTTTAATAAGGGATTCTATTTCACGTAGAATCGTATTCGACGGAATCGCAAAGCCGAGTCCTTGCGAGTCCTTTACTATAGCAGTGGTGATTCCAACAACCTCTCCGCGTAAGTTGAGGAGCGGCCCTCCAGAATTACCCGGGTTTATTGGAGCAGTCGTCTGAATACAATTAGCTATGGGATAGCCTCCTGTAAGGTCCTCAGTAATCGTCCTGCCGAGGGCACTCACTATTCCGGAGCTCATTGAACCAGCTAAACCATAGGGATTTCCTATGGCTACGACGGGGTCTCCTACTTTAAGCGTTGACGAGCTTACTATTTTTAGTGGCTTAAATTCCTCTAAGGGAGCTTTTACTGTTAGAACAGCAAGGTCAGAGTAAGGGTCGAATCCCTTTAAATCAGCCGGGTAAGCATTGCCACTTCTAAATCTTACAGTAATGTCGTGTGCATTGCTAACAACATGATAATTAGTAATTACTACAAATTGGTCTTCAAAAAGGTATACGAAACCTGAGCCTTGAGTAGTGCTGTAATAGGGACGATAGAAAATATCGTATTGCACAATAGTTCCAGTTATAAGGACAACAGAGTCTCTAACTTTCTCATATAGTTCAGAAAGAGAGAAATTACCATCTGAAGTATATATCGTCACCACGCTACAGTCGGTAAACTGTATTGCTGAAATACGGTTTTCAAGATTTGAAATCCTATTCTGAAGCTCGTTAATCCTATTTAGGATTGTTAGAATGCCAATTGAGAATCCTATTAATATTCCTATTACGATACATGCTAGAATTAAGATAATTTTTAAATCTTTGAAAGATGTTTTCACTTGGAACCCTTCGTATGGAGCGCTTTCATACATTCCAAGCTACTATTATCAGTAGTAGGCTATTAATAAGCATTTCTGAAAAATGGTAAAGAAATCAGTAAAATGCGGCGTCCGGGATTTGAACCCGGGTTACCAGCGTGGCAGGCTGATGTCCTAACCAGACTAGACGAACGCCGCCTACTATTTAAGAAACAGAAGGGGGATAAAAATTTTATTCCAAGAAGGATTATGAAACAGCCTTATTTTTCTGAATTCTAATCTTATTTGAACTAAGTTTATATACCCTACTTTAGTTGTAGCTTCAATGGACCTAACACCACTGTTCGCATCTTTAATACTGGTTACTCTCGCCGAGTTGGGTGATAAAACTCAGCTGGCTATTATCACCCTATCCTCGTGCTTCAACGCATTAAATGTCTTTATTGGAGCAATTCTTGCATTAATCTTAGTTTCTGGAGTAGGCGTGGTCATCGGCGATTTCTTAGCTGTATTCATACCACAATATTTGGTGAACATCATGTCTGCTGTACTCTTCCTACTCTTTGGCCTCTTTATTATCCTAACGAGGAATAAGGAAGAGGGTTTTAAAAAGCTCGACGCTAAATGTGGTCTACTATCCGTCTTCTCCATGGTTGCTTTAATGGAGCTTGGAGATAAGACTCAGATAGCTGTAATCGCTCTCGCAGCAGAGTATAACGCACTCCTACTCGTTTACATAGGAGTGAACATCTCCTTCATCCTACTGACTGGACTAGGGGTTTTATTGGGTAAAACCCTAATACGGCTAATTCCCGTGAAATCCATTAAGATCGTAAGCGGAACGATCTTCCTTTTATTCGGAACCTTCCTACTACTCAATACTTTACGGACTTTCTGAGGGAAAAATACTCATCATACAAATTTTAGAAAACCCCATGTCAAAAATCTTAATAAACAGCCATACGATTAAAAAACCGTAAGCGGGGGTTGCCGAGCCTGGTCAAACGGGACTGACCAAAGGCGCTGGACTTAAGATCCAGTCCCGTAGGGGTTCGTGGGTTCAAATCCCACCCCCCGCATTTCTCTAAAATAACCATACTACGACTTCATCTCCCAAGTCATCCACTTCCTCGAGTTCGTAATCTTTGATATCCTTCACTTCTAGTCCTTAGCCGAGGATCCGCGTCACGAGTCCTCGCTCAATCATCCTGTTGACTAACGAATGTAATAGATTTTTCATCGCCCCGAAATCGATGTCGTACACACCTCCATTAACTATCTTGTTTGCTATCTTGCATCCTAATTTGCAGAACAGGGTAATTTGATGAACAACCATTACCTTCTTACCTTGCGCCACTTTTTCACCTCAGGATGGTTTGCAAATCTATCTCTGAGGGCCTTTCCATGCTCCTCAAGGGCTTTCTCGACTTCCTCGAGAGTGTTGCGATACCTTATCGCTGCGGAGCGAACTTCATCAAATAACTTGATACCGATGAGGTGAGCCTTTGTTTCTATAGCCATTTATCTCTTTATGCTTAAGCCTATGGTGAACACTACAAATCAACAGCTCAAAATCACCTTTTTTCAGAAACCCTGCCCCAGGCTCATTAGGGTACGAGTCAAAAGGTCTTCTAAAAGTCCCTTTGCAAGCATTGTAAAAGAGCAGGATTCTAACCATTACCCTTATTCGCATTTAAAGCTTGAATAAACCCTCCAATACAGGTTCGCTGGTTTAAATCCACTCCTGCATTTTCCTAAGCCTTGTTTTCTAAATACTTATATTCTTCATCTATGCTCTATAGCCTATGAGTTCTGATAATCTTGAAAAGCATTCTATTGCTAAAGAATCTTCAAAGGCGATAGTTAAAGTTGTGGTTTACATTGTTCTTTATGTTGCTGTTACAATGATTATACAATACCTGTTCTTCAGCTTCCTGCCTCAATACGGTATAAATATCACAGACTATGCTGTTTACGCTAATATTCTGATAGCCCTGGCATTTGGTTACCTTATTGTAAGCGGCATAGCTAACTTCATCTATTGGACTCTTAGGGTTAAGTATACTCATCCCACGGCTGCAGCCGTTAGGAATGTTATTAAAATCATAGGTATAGGTGGACTCGCCGCCGCTATTGCTGGCGGTGTCGCCGGTGGTGCCGCCGGCGTAGCTCTCGGAGGATTCTTAGGTATGGTAATAGGCTTCGCAACCCAACAAGTATTGGGGCAGGCGGTTGCAGGCCTATTTGTACTCATAGTCAGGCCTTTTAAAATAGGCGACTCTGTGATTGTTGCCGGCGAGGAGGGTATTGTCGAAGACGTTGCTACTCTTTTCACCACTGTTATCAAAAGCGATGGGACAAGGGCTTTAATACCGAATAATACAGTATTAAGTGGAAAAATATACGTTAAGCAGCAAAAACAGGATTAAATTAATGTTGCACTTCTAGAAACCTAAATAAGTCTCTGTATTCCTAAATTTTCGGACAATGAGGAGATCGAGGTACGAGGACTTGGTGACTGGTTTTTCCGCTTCCGAGTCCTAAATTCATCTCTTCTAAAATCGCTACTCAAACGTTAATTAAAAACTTCAAAAATAGCCTTATGAGATTATGATAATACTTTAGGATATTTCTTAGATACGTGGTGCATTTTAACAAAAAGGTCTGAAAAGCAGAATATTATCCTATAGCATAATGCTCTGGCTTGATGGACTTTTCTCTCTCCGTGAAAAGATTTTTGCAACCTTCCCTTTCTTCCTTAATTCCTCAATGTTGGAAGCTCCGGCATAGCCCATTGCTGCCCTTATTCCTGAAGTGAATTCGCCTATGACTGAGGCCACGTCTCCACGGTATGGAACCCATATTTCAGTTCCTTCAGGTATTTCCTTAGAAAAAGTTGCATAACGGTCTAGTGCCATTCTCTTCTGTCTTGCTGATTGACTACCCATCCCCCTATGTAGTTTAAAATACTTGCCGTTTATTATAGTCATCGGACTAGGGCTCTCCTTGCAACCTGCTAATACATATCCGAGCATGGCACAGGATGCTCCAAATGCTATTGCTAGTGCAACGTCTCCAGGACTTCTAATCCCACCGTCTGCAATAACCGGTATCTTTAAGCCCAATTCTTCGAGAGCGTCTGCAGCCTGTGAAACTGCATAAAGCGTGGGTGCTCCCGCTCTAGTAACCTCCGTGGTTATGCAGACAGAGCCGCTTCCAATACCTACTCTAAGCCCTGCAACATCCTCTATTCTAGATATTGAGTCCAAGACCCCCTGTTTAGTGCCTAGGTTCCCTATTACAATGTCGATGCCAACTTCTCTAGTAAGCCTCCGCGTTGCCTCTATCACGTTCTTATTGTGGAAGTGTGCGACATCTATTACTAAGGCGTCTGCATATTTTGCAAGAAGCTTTGCCCTATCCAGGTCAAAAGGAGACACGGCTGCGGCAACTCTCAGCCTACCTTCGGAGTCTCTAGAAGCATCTTTATACTCTCCTCTTAAAGCCACGTCCTTGTAAGTTATTAATCCAATAAGCTGGTTATCATTATCTACAACCGGAAGCTTCTCAACTCTATGTTTCTTCATCAATTCAACAGCTTCTTCAGGAGTTACAGTAGGACCCGCTACTACAACGTCTTTAGTCATGGCCTCCTCAACCCTTATCGAAGGGTCTGTAAACCTCACATCTCTACCTGTTATTATCCCGATAAGCTTTCTTCCTTCAACCACTGGGAGGCCAGATATCTTATGCTTCTTCATAAGCTCTGCAGCCTCTCCAACGGTAGCTTCTTTGTTTATTGTTATGACGTCCTTGATTATGAAAGACTCCGCCCTCTTAACTGCCTTGACCATTTCCAGCTCTTCCTCTGCTGAACAGTTCCTGTGCACGACGCCTAATCCACCATGTCTTGCGAGGGCTATTGCCATTTCAGACTCCGTTACAGTATCCATTGGTGAAGATACTAAGGGGATGTTTATTGGGATGTTTTTTGAAAAACTAGTTCTCAAATCTATATCTTTAGGCTCTACTTGTGAAAAACCCGGTAACAGTATTACGTCTTCAAAGTTGAAAGCAGTTTCTGCCTTCTCAAACTTTTCTTGGAACGCCCCCATATTCAACTAATTAAAAGCCTCGGATTATAAGTCTTTTCAAGCGATTTTTTAAAAAGTGGAACATAGGTATTTTAACGCGATGCTTCAGCATGTCTCTCAAGCTCTTTCTTCCTTGTAACCGCATAGCTTGAATCATCGTTATTCGCCGCGTTTATTATTTCTTCGGCAAGCGCTTCCGCTATAGTCTTCCTACTCTTAAAGCTCTTCATCTTAGCCCCGTCTACAATATTCCTTATTGCTAAATCCACTCTTCTACCGGGTGAAATATCTACCGACTGGTAATACACTATGCCACCGTAGCTTACCCTCGTAGTGTCTTCCCTAGGAGCCGAGTTTATGAGTGCCTTTACAAGGATTTCTATCGGGTTTTTACCTGTTTGAAGGCTTATTATTTCAAAAGCATCCTTGACTATGTTTATTGCCTTGGCTTTCCTACCTCCAGCCCTAGCCGTTTGAGCCAGCCTATTTACTAGCCTTTCGACAATATTCACGTTGTACTTCCAGAACTTCCTCTTTTCATGCCTGCCACCGGAATGAGGAATTCTAACTGGCTTTAGACTTATCACTTGAGCTAATCCAGGATCATTAACCTCTATGCCCTCGAAGCTCCACTTATCGAATAGCTTACACTCTATGCTTGGCTTAGACAAGCCCAGGCAGGCATTTGCCACTGAGCCTATAAAAAGCTTTACCTCGTAGGCTTCTGTTTCTTACCCTTCAGAAGCGCGTCTAGGGATACCCCGTTTACGCTTATGACCTTATACCTTACCCCCGGAATATCTCCCATAGACCTGCCCAATGAACCACCTATGCCAGCGATTATTACTTCATCTCTCTCATTTATGAAGTTCAGAGCACCGTCTTTGGGGACGAATGCAGTAACCTCCTTCCCGTTTTTTATCAATTGGACTCTCACACATTTCCTGACGGCGCTATTCGGTTGCTTGCTTGCTATCCCAACTTTCTCCAATACTATGCCTCTCGCCATTGGAGCTCCTTCAAGAGGATCATAGAGCTCCTTTAGCCTTAAGACCCTTTTAGTATAGTATCTAGAGCTCCATCTAAACTTCTTACGTATGAGTATTAGC